>JGI24159J19872_10009354_pt1 | contig 12838 bp, 9 predicted proteins | sample Ectturendosymbi4_FD_19872 | JGI IMG/M metagenome (IMG submission 19872)
TACAGCCCGCTATGCTTTTTGGGAATTTTGAAATAAGTAACATTTAAGTTATTTTGTTTATTCACCGGTGTTTAAAAGTGCTCGGCAAGCGTGTCAACAAGTTCATTTTAAACCAGCTATGTCCAACCCAAATGACTTACTGAGCAAAACATTACGTCACTATCTCAACCAGAGCCATATAATGAGTGGCATAGTAGTGTGGGCCGCATATTGAATGGCTTACGTTGATCTTAGCAAACTAAATTTAGCTTAAGCTAATGTACTGGTTGCGTTCGAATCTTAACTGCAATGGTAACAGACGTATTAAAGTCAGGGGCATAACGAGGTTAGATGGCGTCCGCGGAAAGAAGCAAGTTTGGCGCCCCCACGTTCGAACCTGAGATATTTTGCAAGTAAATATAGTGTATTGAAGAAAGTGCTTGTGACATTGTTGTGACGTTTCGGCAACCCTGCAGTCATTCGGCGCCCCCATAGTGACAGAGCGCCTGGGGAATTGTGCCCCCCTTGCCGCCCTCGTTATGCCCCTGGTTAAAGTGGTACTGAGAACTGCCTGCATCAAAAATGGCAAATTGAAGATTATCAAAACAAGAAATGGTTGTCAGTATGTAGGATACTTATCACTGCAGCTAATACTGAAAATGGACCGTACAAAACCTTCGACTGGGCCGCGGGTTGGACATAGCTGTTTTAAACGAACATGTAGAGGGATAGAGATAAACTTCCTATAACTCACGATATCGTTCGCAGGAAAAAATATTCAAAAGCTGTTTCTAGTAAGTTTCAGGTACAGCCTTTTTTGCGTCAGCTTCATATTGCAGCTCTAGAATAGTCATAATGCGGCCCTGTTTCTTTTTAAGTCCTCGTTTGGCCCTCGTTTTGAGTTTGAGGCCCGTGGTCTATGGCCTATATGCATAATAAAAAAGACTTTGACACTGGATTGCTCCTCAGCCAAAGTTTGAGCTGCAAGGCATATAAAACGTACATTGCCACTATTTACTTTTAAACCGTACAAAAACAACAGTATGCGATGTCCATTTAAGGTTACGGCTGATGCTACAGACAAAAGTAATACTGTATTTGTAGCGCGGTAGGGTCAACAGAGAGGAATTTTTGCGATGGTATTGAATTGAAGTTTACATCACCATTAGGTGACATACAGCATGCTGGTGCTCCAGAAACAGTGGCGAAAAGCGTTACTCCTTGTTTTACTTTCAGTTAGTGATTACAAGCATTTAGATAAAAGTTTGTATTTCATTATCATCAACTTGCACACGAAGCTTGAACCTGAGGTAAATGCCAGATATGACACGAATTCTCTAGCATTTACAATGTTATATGCACACAGGCTCGTAACTGAAGCGCCTCCCTAGAAAATTTTTCGTCCCCCACCCCCCTGGAAAAATGTGTTGAACATATTTTAAAACTATTGGACATAGTTTAAAATATTTGTCCTCCTCGCAGAAAACTCTTCACCCCCCTGGTGTCCCAAGCTGGTTACGGGCTTGTATAATATGAGCGTCTAAATGGGAGGGGTAAAAGGGTGCCTTGGAAAATTTGACATCTTCCTATCAAATTTTTAGCAAAAAGGTTGTTTTCTTAATTCCGAGTGGAAAAAAATTCATCATTTTTGGCCCCCCTCTAGAAAAATCCTTCGCTTGACTTGAAAAAATTACTATTTCCCGCCCTGGATAACATTTTTCGACCCTCATGTACACAACGTTTGAATAATCATGGACAATTGGTAAAACATAGTGCTTTGGCCAGGTGCGACTAAAGGCTGATGTAATAGGTTCCGTAAGAAGTGTCGTTGATTTGCACTGAAGTATTTCTTTGGTTTACGCATCAAAACCCTGATCACCCTGAAAATTGTTGGTGCAATGTTTGGAATTGGGGGAGGGGCATTGCCCCCATTGCCCCCCCCTGGCTACGTGCCTGCCTTCACCAAACCTGTACGACACAGTGTCATTCTTTGTCTNCACTGATCTGCTATTATGCCACTGTAGTTCCATTTGCTCTAATGTTCACTGACAGTTGTTTTACTTAGCGTGCGATTGATTTTTGTATTGTGTCTGTCTTCTGTTTTTTAGCTGAGTCATATGAAACAATAAACCATTACCATTACCAGATCGTCGACGTAAACAAGGGTTGCCGCAGTAAATTGAAGCGCTATAGTCTGTCTAGCAGTTGGACAGAAATCTATCATTTTCTGCATGCTGATCGATTCCAAACTCTTCCATTTCATTAACGATTTTTTCATGTTTTACAAACGTTAATTCTTGATGAGGTGCATTGGCGCTAAACCTAGGAAGCAAAACATGGTAAATCTCTGGTTCTACAAAATAGGCGCAACTAATACTTTTATTGTGCTCGAAATGAAACTCACTGTCTTTCAAATACAACCAAATAAAAACAAAAACAAAAAAGAAAAAAGAAAAACAAACAAAAACGAATGAATGCAGAAAAGAAAAACAAAAACAAAAAACGAATGAATGCAGAACATGGTGAAGAAAATGTACAGGTGAAAGCGCATGCCTATATACATAGATGAGTGGATCGAATTTAAGTGAAGGAATTTGGTGTGATTAGAATATTTTTAGCAATACAAAGAAATTAAAACATAGTAATAAAAAAAGTAAAAAAGTTACAAAAACTAATTAATCAGGTACAATAAAACAACAAAGCAAAACAAAAAAAAACAAAAAGTGTACTTTCATGCCGAAAAGCATAGAATGTGCACACAGAGAATACGAAAAAGTAAATATACATATAGTGACACACTATAAAAATTATTCTGCAGGAAATATGCTTTTCATGAAGAACTATTTTTTCATACATACAGAATAATTGCCTTACAAAAGTTAGACTGAAATGGGAAATTGGATAGCATTTCAGATAGTCCCTCAAGAAAACAAGTCGAACAGGCAATACGCAAATGGCAATCATGTCGTAATGTTCAACTATGGCGAAAATCGCATGTGGTCTCTTGATGTTAACCAAATAATTGATGATAATGGTGGATTTATGATTGTGGGCTGGGCGAAGGCCTATATTGGAAGAACTGCCATTCGAGCTGAAGTGAATGAAATCATGGCAAAGGAAATGTTAGAAAAGCTTTTCCCAAAATTTGAAATATATATATGTGGCAAACCAGGCATCAACATATGGTGGCTTGACTCAATGAAAAGGAGTGCTGTGTTTGCACTGAAAGGAGGCGTAAATCGTCTGGCTGGTTGGTCGAAAAAAATTATTCAGCCAATCCCTACAGCATTGCAACAGGAGGTTTAGATGAGGAAAATTCCACACTCAAAGGAATCATATTTTTGAAAAGTGGCGGAGAATAGACTTATACGAATGTGAACGGAGTTTGGCCGATTTTTTTGCATCTTGTATTGTGTACGTAGCTCATTGTTGCGACATAACTGCCTGGTGTGAATCGAATAGTATAACGGTTGACCATAACATTGAGTGACATATACCAGTTACAACAAAGTTTACATTTCTATGACAATGCCTTGACAGCTTTAACCATATTATTCCTAAATGACATTGGAACAATTTTAACTAGAATTGGAATTGTTTATATATCGTGAAAACCGAGTACAGCATGTACCAAAACTGTCTGTCTGTTAAATCATTTGCATTGTCGTTTTGCTGTTTATGATTAAATTGACAATATTTAGAAAATCATGGATTTCACAGACTAAAAGATTTAACGAAAACAGCTACTTTACTGTGTCGTAGGCAAATCTTTATAGTTGTTTTGTTTCTTGCTTTGTTCAAAGAAACGGGAAAATTTTGAAGTACTGTACCGCATGTTTCTTTCCTTGTGTATGACATTCTACAATAAGAACAAATTTTTTGTCGGTATATATCAATGAGGGGAGTGGAAAAAAGAAAATTACTGCAGAATAACGGCAGACATCAAAACCTGAAATTCATGGATCAAGAAAAGTGCGATGCCAACTCTTTTAAAATGGGATGGAATGAGTTTTCTTTTCTAACGTTCCGCTTTTGATCAGAAATTGTTTCATGAAATCGGGAACGTAATAATTGAGTTAAAACACGTTCGAAATTTCATTGCGGTTGTTAAAATGATAGAACTTTTCTGAAATCTACTTTTTGCAATTTTGATATTTTAATTTATATTGAAAAATCTGAAATGACTAGGAGAAATGTTGCAAAATTCACTTTACTCGCTCTCTTTCAATATGTCGCATTTCATTTATTCAAAGTAACATATTCAATCTCGACACATACATTAAATTCTTTCCCTTGCAAATGCTTCTAAATGCAATTGTTGTGGTTTAATGCCTGCAGTTTGTAATGTTTCCGATGTTTCACGGAATTTCCATCGTGCATGTTGATTATTTGCTCATTAGTCCTTACTACGAATGTGTTAATTCCTTTAAATATTTTTTAATCGCCAATATCGTTGCCGAAAAAAATTTTTGCTGATTTCTTCCTAAGACTGGCTTGAGAAGCAGAAATGGATTCCGCGAAGTCTTATATACTGCAAATTGCAAAGAAATATTTGTTGTTTATGACAAATTGTATCACCAAGGTTATCATCAGTTTTTTTGCAGTGACAGAGGGTTGTCAAAAGATGTCTACTACTGCAAGGAAGTGTGATGCTTTTTGCAATGCGCCTCCCTCCTGTTACATGGTAGTCATTAAATATATATGTCCTAGTTTCTGGATTTCCTGTGTATTGTGATTGGATTTTTGGATTCAGCAACTTGTTTGGATGAGATTGGGCTTTGACTCGATAATTGATCAAAATGGTATTTAGCCTTCACATTTTGGCTGTCATTTCCACATCCAGAAAGCTGACATTAATAGTACATGTATTTGTTGATTTCTAGTTGGTGTTTTACTTTGTTCCTTATTTTAGTATCTTATACGTTCCTGCTCATTAACAAATTAAGAAAGAACTTGTGCTTTATAACGTTCATTTTTGTTTTTTTGTTTGTAAAGTTCTAGTGTTATTCAAAATTCTTCGGCCAATCTTTATGCGTTGTAGACATTTTTGATTGTGCATGATGGTCTACAATCTCTTCAATTGCATAAATTCCAGCATCTAAACTTGCTGATGGACTGTTTTAGTTGATAATCAGGTTACTGATGTTTTCTCTGTTTTAGCCATGAACGCATCGCCATTAAACGTAGAAAAATCATGCTTAAGTTTCGCTTTTTCAACCAGTTTCTCAATGTGAGTTCATTTGTTTGAAACAAAAACTGGGAGATGGTCATGATGGTCACTGATTAACACCTTCGGCGTCCCGGCTACTTTTCGCAAGAGTGACCTCGAGTTTCAAGCTGTTTTGGGTGAAACTGGCATTTTTTCATCTTTACTTAAAATGTCTTTATGTTTCGAAGAAATGTAATGAAGGATGTAATTAAAAACGTTCATGAACACGTTACATGACACCAAGTGTGGAAGTTTGGGCGTTCTTTCAAACACTGATTGGTCGTGTGGCGTATTTGTTTCCTGCTCTGAATATAGGTAGTAAGAGTTGACAACGCATATAATAAAAGTAAAAAGAAGATTGAAATTGTTGTTTTGTTGTTGTTACAAAACAATTTCAGCCGGGTTTGGTGTTCAGATTAGCCAGTTTGGCACTTATAAAGTCATAGGAATATCATAAGATCTAAAACCGTCGTGACGTCTTAAGTAACATAAACCGAAATAACAGAAGGGAAAATGATTCTCTCAGACGCCCACCCCGTTGCGCAGCAAAGCACTCAAACGTTCCAGAACGTACTTACAAAAGCAAAGGGATTAGCATGACACGTACTGCACAGCATTTTCCAAAATACGTCGAATAACGTACGGCGGAGACCCTCGTATTGAAACGTAGTACGTCGTTCTACGTATCTTGGCGCTGAACGTGTTAAGATTCCAGGGTATGGTTTACCGTATCTAATGGCACGGTAGTATAAATATGATCNAANCGTAGAGCTACTTGAAGTTATTGTGCAGTATTAGGATCAGTTGTNAGATCTACAAAGTCGTAAATCTTATAAGCATCAACAAAGTTTCTTACTTGCGNAGTTACAGTCTGTTCCTGTAGATTTGTGTTGTTGNCCCCTGATATATGGTCATTTCCGTCACTGAGATTGCGAAGAAATTCCCAAATATTTTCAGTAAATGCACTTGTGTCATTTTTGGGAAGCTAATATGCTACCCCAATTATACTAGTTCAGGGTTTCTTTTTAGGTATGTTGTTTAAAAGTTAATCTATTACAATTTTATCAATATAAATTCTTACTCCACCAGAATTTCTTCAGAAGCAGAATGTAAGAAATTGTAGATAGTTGTGATAGCTGGGAATGATAAATCAAGTTTTTTGTAACTTGTTGTTTCGCTCACTCCTACTTTATCAGGTGGTCAGTTCTAGGACAACAGCAAGGGCGCAACCAGCTCTTCATGTCTGGGGGGGGGTCAATTTTCATGAAATTTGATTCGATGGCGTCATCGTACTTATCCATCCGTGGTACAACTTTTTTGCAAACGGTCACATATAATAATAATGTATTTTTGACCGCAGACACGAAGTCCATAGCATTCCAACACACACATTCTGCACAACGCTGGTTGATAAAAACGGAACGTTTCACAACAGCGTTGGAGGCTGATTCACCAGTTTCATACAAAATTTCTGACTTCACGCCATACGCGCATAAACAGAGCAACATTCCACATATAAAATACGCTGGGAAAACTGATGATCAGGATTTAGTGTTTAAGTAAGTGTGTCGGGTTTAGGTTTATGTTACACTTAGAAAACGAAAAATAATTGAAGTCTGGGATTAAGTTCAATACTTTTCACTGATTTTACTTATTCCCGTAGTGTAGCCTGTTGTGGGTATCTGGCATCTAACCAAAAATTTTAATTTACACAGCACACATGAAAAAGAAATCGCCAAACTTTATTCCTTTACTCTGAGAAGCAAAATGACTGACAAAAAATAATAGGTCAGAAATTTCGCTTGACACCGGCCTGCAGAAACTTAACAGACCGTTTTGTAACGGCGATGGAGGCCTAGCCTCAGGTTGACAGAGTCATTCTTAACACTATTTATTCACTTGGTACAACGCTACTGCAGAGTACAACGCTAATTCCTAAACTGTTCAAGGCCAGATAAAGTACGAATGCATTGTGACATGCACTCCCTCAAACGAACAAACACTGCAATGTTCGAGCACTCAGTCACAAAGTAACATGCATTTGTAGTCTTCAATGAATAAGGCATCTTTCGAGAAAGAAGTAGCTGACATTTTTTTCTTGATAATGCCTCAAATGTAGGAATGTTACCTTGAACCTGATGCGTCATGACTACCAACACTCGTTCTCTAAGGCAAGTTGTATAGAGCTCTGCATCCAAAATTATAGGCCACACGCCTTCTTTACATGCATGACTTTCTGAAATTCCACCATATTTGTGATGCATATACGGGCGTAGAAAAGTAACGAGAAAGTACATTTTTATCTGCATTTGAACATCGGAAAAAAGAGGCTCGCAGCTTGTTTGCTTCACAATATTTTTATCGCAGTTGTCTCTGAATGTCTTTGTCGTCTGAGAGCTCAGTACTCAGTACAGCTCCCAGATATCTGAGGAATAGATTTTAGATTTTTACCACCCATTTGTCAGTAATGGAGTGAGCGTGCACTTTGCACTCTTAGCCTTGAACGTTGTACAAGCAGTTTTCCTGCAGTTGAAAACATTTCCATGCGACTCTGCATAGGCCTGAAATACAGATAAAGTTCTCTTCCCAACATTTCCGAAAATGAGAACTTTTCAGTTTTAATCAAGAGGCAGACCGAATGATCAGGACAGAGTAAAAATTAGTATCCTTATACAAACACCTGGTTCCGTACTCAGCTAGTGCAGTCATGGCGTTAGTGTAACAGATCTATAGGCTATTACAGTAGTAAACCAGCCTAATTTTCGTCTTGTTTAGCAAATCCGTTCTAGCTCTATTCTTCTGGCATGTGTTTGAATTTCTATCACAAATGACGATCCCAAATTTGAGGGACAGCCTATGTCAATGGTGAGGGGATCTTTGAATGCTACCATTTCGGACAAAACGGGTAAGGTGTCTTGTGTCTTTGGCGCATAAGGTGTGTTTCGGGTAAAACGGCTTTTACTGGCATCCGTGAATTCTGTGAAAGTTTTTACAAGCACGTCCCTTTAAGTCCCGTGAAAACCACGTTTCATGCAGAGATTTGCAATCCTATAACTCGCCAGGCGACTGTTCAAACCCTCTACGGATTTAGCAAGTCTTGTAGTCAAAATCGAAAAAAAAAATTTTCATTTTCGGTGGGGGATTTTCGGGGGGAATGCTACAAGTGGGGATGTTTTTGGTTACATTTACCTGGCCCTGGGCCCCAATACATTGGTCCATTAGCATGGTTCAAGATTTTTTTGGAAACTAGGCCGAAATCCGCGTCTTTAGAGCTCTTGAATGACTTTCTAGCATATCNGTAGCCAAAATCATGGCCAAAAAAAACAAAATTGGTGAAAATGTCTGCACCCACAAATCCGAATTTGGGTTGGAGCACACCCCTTTTCTAATTGGCCATCACTCGCCAGCGTATCGAGCTATTCACATCCGCTCTGAATGGGGAAAGATTTGTAGTTTAGGCTGAAAAAAACTTTTCGCCGTGCGATTTCGGCCTTTCTGGCTATGTTTACAAAACCACAGGTTGTATTGACATGCTTTGACATGTTTCTCTGAACAATCCGTGACCTCAACGGCCCGTGGGAGTGCGTGAATCGAGCAGAATCAGCGGCGCGAAACAGCGCGAGATTTAAATGCATTCTAGGCTATAGTACGAGGCTTTAGAGGGTTTGATGGACTTTTTAGCATTTGTGGTTCATGAGTTGTGGAAAAAGATGGCAGAATATTAATATGGGAAATCCCCTGAAGGCCGTTGGGAATTCCTGACATATTTGGAATATTTTTGGCATAACGTTTGAACCAGAAGCGCTAGAAACTTCATCAAGGGCTCTAAAAACGCGTATTTTAGCCTAGAATCCACAAATACTGCGAGCCACAATATTGGCGCGTGGAATCGGATGATGACGTCATATAACTAACCAAAAAAACAAACCCCCATCATGAGCCCATTGTCCCAGAACACCCATCCAAATTTAAAAAAAAAATTTTTAATTCTAAACTACACGAAGCCACTAGTCATTGCAGGGTTTGAACAGCTCTTTAGCTCTCTCTGCTGCCGAGTTATGGCCGAAACANAGTTTGGCCTGAAAGGGCAAATTATGCCTTTTCTGAAAAGTTGGGAATTAGGCAAAAAACTGTGTTTTTGGCCCATTATTTTGGCCACAGATGTGCTAGCAAGTCAATCAAGGGCTCTAAAGACGGGGATTTTCACCTAGTTTTCAACAAAACTTTTAGCCAAAAGAATGGTTCAATGGGTTGGGTCCCAGGGCCTGCCAAAGATGGCCAACATTTCCAAAACATGCCCTCTTTGTGACGTCATCTCGAGAAAACCCCCACCGAAACCGAAAAATTTTTTTTTCGATTTCGACCACAAGACTTGCTGAATCCGTAGAGGGTTTGAACAGCTCTCTAGCTCAATCGCCTGGCGAGTTGTAGGTTGCAAATCTCTGCAAGAAAAGTGGCGCACGCGGGACTTAAAGGGTTGCTATGAGCTTTCAGGGTTTGCACTGGTTGCAAAAGTTAGGGTCTTGTAAAGCATCATTTGGAACCAAAGCCGTCTAGTAGGTAGGCGCTTTCAACAATTGACTAGCACTCATATGACACTTTGCTAAACCTTTTTCCCAAACCGTGATACTGATATCAACCAGGATAGACACTAAAACGTCAAACAGTCCTCATGCTAATTTTAGTTAAAAATTATCAGGTTTCGAAACGAAAATGCAACTAAACAACCTTTTTTGAAGAAATGTGTTACGTTAATAATGACAGTTTGACAGTTTTATTGGTTTCGGTTGCAAGGCCCACAAGACATGGCCAGCGCACATATAGAACAAAGTAAGACACCCGCGAACTTAATCATACTCGAGGCAGTTGTACGCGCCCCAACACACACGAGACGATGGTGTAGCAGACACATAACAATGGTCTGCAGATATTAAATGTTGATCTGACTAAAGAAACAAAGTCCAAGCTTCAATCAGCAAGAAACAAGCATGAACTGCATGCTAAACATAAACAGAGCCTCATTCTGCTCTCAATACTGGAGACGCTGCTGAACGCTAAAACGTGACATGAAATCGTGAAGCAATAAGCAATTAATAATTATGATGAAATGTTTTATGAGAAACCAATAAAATGATTAATTAAGGAGTTTCCACAGGGAGTGGGTATAAAAGGCACGATTTTGGCCACCCAAATCAGTTCACTCTTCGACTTCGAACTGAGAACTCCTTCTCTGGTCTACGCCATAAACTTGTGGTTTAGCCTTTGAAGTAAAAGAAGTTCTGCCTTGCATATGGAACAAAGCTCGAACGATCCGTCTGTAAGTGCCGCCGCGCCACGCCCCAGGGTCTGCCGTCGGTAGCGCGAGCTTCAGATCAAGAACAAAGTCACTTAGAAAGACTTGTTCTTGATCGACACGAGTGGCAATTGTCCGGGTGAATCCCTGACGTTCTGTCCCATAAATTTGGCATTGTCCGAAAGGCATGCTGTCGCTCTAACCGATGAATTAGCACCAACCGAACAGAATTCATTTAAGCTTTTTCCTCTAAGTCCGCGAAGACCCAGTCACGATTAAAATATTCATCGGATATTCAGCCTCACTTTCTGAAGTATCAAACCTTGTAAACAGGTTTTAATTTAGAGGTGAACCTGATGATTGTGAGATTGTTCTCACACTGAATTAGTCGTGTTTGTGATTCTGATTCGAGAGAGAGTTAGAATAGATTCATGTTATGCTTGAATTGGTAAGTTCCTTGAATTTTGTTGTGTACTCATTTTGTGAAATAAAACTAATATTGAATAAAAGGATTTCATAAAAAATAATGAGTGTTATTTGCTAGCCATTCAAAAACCAGAGGGAGATCAAGCAAGCTCAGTCTTGTGAATATCGTCCTTCGTACATCCATGATCCGAACCCATGCAAGTGAATTTACGGATATATCTAAATGCGGCAATCTAAGTTAAATTTTAACCGAGAAAACCGTAATAACGGTATTGGCTACGCGGACAGAAACAAGCATTTTAACGATCCAGAGTCGCACTCATTCATAAAACAAAAAAAAAGAAAACAAGTGAAACCTTGCAGCCGGCACACCGAAAAACCTTGCGGTTATCGAGTCGAAGTGCCCCAGCACCATGGTACATCTCAGCAATTGCCATAAGTGTAAACGAAGACATATTTGCTTAACACAGTGAAAGAGACCTGAGATAAGGATCATGGAAATATTTCAGTTGCCTACCACAAAATGCCAAGCGCCACGTTATAAACTAGACGAGCAATCCGAAACGCATGCCAAAGGTATGCGTAAACGATAAGGCAGATTAAGTGATATTATCTTTGTTGAAAATTTAACTAGATGTATCCAAGTAGTATACACTAGTTATTTCAGACATTCATCCATATTGCAACAACAAAAATGATCGGTATTGATTACTAAAGGCGTTATGGGATTTAATTTTGAATTGTTGGTCTACATTTGCCCAAAGAGTAACTCCTCGATGAGAAATTGTTTTTTCGCCAGCGTTTGTTGAAACTTGTTGTATGAAATTGTTTTGGTTGGTTGCATATCTTGTATTATAACATTGAAGTTCAGCGGTTTTCTGAAACAAGTCTTTAAAAGATGTTGGCAACATTTCATGGTGAAATTTATGCATCAGTTTAGTTAAATCTAATTATGAATATCGTGAAGTTTCAGAATATTGAAAGACTTAAACAGAGGTGTAATATGACATCTGTAGTTGTTATATGTAATAGTTCGTAGAATATTATTGTGCACTACTTCTACAGTAGTGGTTGCAAAACAGGATTAGTAGCTGTGCCCCATGAAACAATGCAGTGTGTCAAATGACAATGCACAAGACTAAAATATAACATTTTTAAAACATCAGCTGATACCACATTTCGAATTCTATAGAATAAGTATGATGCCCTAACTAGTTTCTATTTTATGTATTGCACGTGAGATGACCAATCTAACGAGCTGTCTGTCAAAACTCCTAAGTATTTTGCCCATGTTGTTCGTTAAAAGCAGCGGTCATTAATTTTTATTTGGAACGAACAAGTTTCCGATAGATTGCTATTATTTGTCAAAGATTTTGTAAGCATAAATGTTGATTTGGAGTAATTTAAGGACAATTTATTTGAGCGCAACCAGTTGCCTACTTTAATTAGTTCCACATAGACCATATGCTGCAAATTGTCAAGATTTTTATGAAAAGTGTCATCAGCATATAGTACAGTATGAAATGCAGAGAATTTAGGTAAATCATTAATGTACATGATAAGCAATAGCGGACCCAGAACAGACCCTTGAGGCACGCCATTTGAAATGTCAACTAAACCAGATTGCGCACATTGTCCAACTTTACAAATTGCTTGCGATTGGATAAATAACTGCGAAATAATTGTAACGGATTTCCTCTAATGCCAAAGTTATGATAAAATTTGTCAAATAGTATGTCATGATTTACCGTGTCAAATGCTTTAGACAAATCTAGAAATATGAAGCAAGAATATAATCCATTATCAACATTGCTCAGTAGATTGGAGTATTTACTCTTAACTGCATATGAAGTTGAAGATCTAGGCCTGAAACCAAATTGATATTTGGATAATAACTTATATTCCTGTAAATAAAAGTACACTCTGTCATA
>JGI24159J19872_10009357_pt1 | contig 12836 bp, 10 predicted proteins | sample Ectturendosymbi4_FD_19872 | JGI IMG/M metagenome (IMG submission 19872)
TGGTTTCTGGACGCAGACGATAATCCAGATTCCCACCAAAACCTAATTATTACTTTTTTAGCCCATTTACAATGTTCCTTGAAATTTGCATGCAAATTTGTTCTGTGGTATTTGCATTAAGTCGACAAATTAACAATAAAAAATATGCGAAAACAATTAATCTCCTTGCGAAGGTAATAAAGTTTTTGTAAAATATCAAGCTCAAGGGGGGGGTTTAACCCCAAAAACCCCCCTTCGCGTACGCCCTTGGCTGTCCACAATATGATAACATTCGCCAACATTTTCAAAACTATAGTTTGCAAAAGTTCTTCCGAACCGCGTTGTCACCCTGCTATGGTTTTTGATCGTTACCTTTCCGGCGCTAAAGCAGGTCACGCGCATTCTTTTGCAGGGATCGCGGACATCGGATATTGTAGAAATACAAAATCGGTGGCCTTCGACATTTTTTCTCAACTTCTAAAGGTCCTTTCATTAGTTGCAGCGGCGCCACATCGTGTTGTTTCATCTGCGTTATTCCTTATTTGTCAACGGCAGAGGTTGCTGCGCTGAAAATTTGTGTTTGTACATTTTGAAAAAGTGAACTTTTGGTTGCTGCTTTATTTTGCACCCATTTTTTCCATGAAGTTTTTTTTGCGTACTCGTCAGCCAGAAGACGATTTTCACGTGTTTCGGTTTCCGAGCAATCGAAATAAACGCGTCCTTTTGCAGCGTGCAGGCATGGGAAACGGTGCCGGCTTTGCAATTTGATAAAATTGCTAGACCGCGAACTTAACGTGTTGACATAATCATAGGCAAAGGTGTTCATACGAAGCGAATAAATTGAAAAAACGACTCTGAAAAGCTCTCGTTTGCTTTTGACTCGCGTGCTTGAAGGAATATTTCTGGCGCCCGATCAGGAAATCCAGAAACCTGTTTGAAAAAGATTCCGTGAAGTTGTTGCAAGCGACATTTCTAAGCCGTCCGTCGTTCCGCAGCCGTGGGCGTCAGCGACGACTTGGGAAACGCGTCGAGACTTTCTGCTTATTCGATGACGCAGTCAACACCGGCGGCGTACCTGAGCGCCGCCTTGCAGGTCGCCGTGGAGGGGGCGGACGCGATGTCGCGGGGGAGGTCGAACAGCGCTTCCTGGGACGCCGTGAATGTGGCTGACGTCGCGTGGATGGGCAAAGCGGGAAGGGTGAGTGAATTTCTGCAAAACCAAGGGAATAGGGGGAAGTTTATCTTTCTCAGCAGCGGGAATATGATGCAACAGTTTAACCTACAAGCAACAGCGTTAGCGTTGCTTGTACGCCCGTCCCAGATACTGCTGATGCGAAGTGAATTTTTCTTCGAAATAAGTTGCTAACTGCTTTGTTTTACCACTTTTCCAAGTTATGAAAATTTGGTGGCATTGTTTGTGACGATAAGGTGTTTGGCCTTCTTTAAGGTATGTTTAGCAATTGCCTTTTCTTGGGCATAGGTTTTTGCTCGCTGTTTTGCAAGTAAACTTAAAATATTTTTATAACAAAACTTCCAATTATTAACATAAATATTGAAAAACTGTCACGGTGATAAGCATCGAATGCATTATATGAAGCAAATCGATGCTTTACCAACGGCGATTTTGTAGAAATTTCATGTAAATCGTATTTCGTGTTTCCGAACACATTTCCGAACATTTCCGATATTTTGCGAAAAACCCCAACGCACGTGCTCCGCAATTTCCAGATTTTCACGGTCGTTGACCCTATGCGGCATCTGAGCTGCATTGAATAGTTTTGCGACCGTGTCGATGCATCATACTGTGCGCGGCAAATACTTTGATGCTCATCCTTACGTGAATAGACGCAACTTGCGTTTCTGCAAAACGTTCATGCATGATTGCCACCCAGTGACTTTCGCAGTTTGCACGCCATTTATTTGCGCCCAGTGCAACTCCGCTGCCTGGACAGTTTCCCTCTGACGGTTTTCTTAACCGCACCATCACAACGGCCACCACAAAATTCTGCCACGGTCTGCCAAATTATTTCATCGCCATAAAAACAATCGTGCTCTCAGCTCTTGAAACTTGCTGTGTGGTTTGTCGTGTTGTTGTTGGAGTCCAGCGTCGCCCAACGCCTGGTCCAGCCTTGTTCGGCCACCAGTCAGTCAGTCAAGTCGAGCGATTTTCAACGACTCTGGTATCTTTCTTCAGCTTCCAAACGGCGCGCTATCCCTGTCGGAGTTGATAAACCGTGACCTGCAGGTTGAACTGCTCACTGTCCAACACCGCGTCGCCCTCAAGCTGATGGCCAGGGACACACCAAGGACGGCGGGTGCTGGTCGTTTGAAGAGCAACCTCTCGACCAGGACGGCCGGCAGCATCGTGTAAGGCTCGTTGTTATAGTGACAGTTTCTTTTTTTTGGTGACAAACTTAAATTCCTTATTTTCTCAGCGGTGAATATCCATTGTATCTTACGTAACGTCAAGCGTTCGAACGTAACGTCAAACATTCAAACATAACGTCAAGCGTTTCAACATCAAGAGTTTACGTAACGTTAAGCGTTCGATACGAGCGCTTGTGAAGGAAGACGCGTTTAACTCGATGCAGTTGTCGTTGCGCTACAAGTTCGGATTGGCCCCGCAACAGTGCTGTTGCGAATTTTGACGCGATTTAGACGTCTTAATTTAAACGAGCGGTAACATGAAGTCGTTCCTTTTGCTTTCAGTCTCGACGAACTGATCACGCGATAATTTTTAAAAACGCGATAACGCCATTGTCTCAATGCAGTGAAAACCAAGCCGTTACTGAAACAAGTCTCAAATCACTGGTGGGCGGCTCCCTGGTGTCCAAGTCGATTCTCTTGATGCAGAAAGCCGACAGGTTGAATGCAAAGGACAGCAAAGCAGAAAAGCTGCTCAGCAAAGCGGTCAAGACCCTTCGCAGTGCCGAGGAAGAAGAAAACCGGTGAGCGCGACGAGAATTAGTATTCGACCCCGTGCCATCGGTTCTGTAAAGAGAGTGACGGATTTCAAGATCTTGTTTTTCCCATTGTTTTCTTCTTAACCGCGCCAGCAGCACTACGGCCTGTCGTTTTGTGGCGCACCGCAAGATCAACGCATTTACTTTTGGTACTTGCAGCTTCTATTAGCAAAATTAAAACAGCATCTCAACTGGTTTTCAAGGCCATGCCATTGTAGAAAGCGCACCGTGGTGCTGATGTTTTGCTGGTGCCAAAAGTTATACGGTTTCATGTTGATTTTTGCGCGAAAAATAAGCGATCAAATCTTCATTTCGCTGATTTTTTCCTCCAGCATTTCAAAAACACCAAATCGGTGAGGTTTTCGAAAAGCTCACTTCTGCATACGCACATGAAGGGCTATTTTCGCCTTCTGCGACTAGCTCAAAACATTGTTTGCGTTGTTGAAATGTTTCGCTTTTTCAAAAATGCTTTTCTTGCGATGAACGTTTTACTGCGCTTATTCTCGTAATCCGAAGCCTGATCGTACAACTGAACACAAGCATCAATTAATTTTTTTCCCCGTTAGACTTTTTGAGGACAGCTGGGGACGCTTGAACAGGAGCACAGACACGGAAGAGTATACCCCGCTGCCCCCACCCCCTATCTTGTTGTGGAGGTCGAACACAAGCATGGTTTTCAGGCCCGCCTACTTCCAGCCAGATTCGTCAAAGGTTTGAGAAATGTTTTTGAAAATCTTTAGATTTTATGTTTCTTGTCCAACTGCCCAAAAGACACGAAAGGTAGTCAGAGGTCTTGAGCTTGTTTAATACTTTAACTTTCGCTGCCGACTGTTTTTGTGTTTAAAACCCTTTAGCGCCCACGTGGGCCACTATAGTGGCCGGCACTCTTTTGGCCATAACTGGCCAGGTGTATAAGTTGTTCCTTTAAAACCGGAGTGTGGTTCCAAAGTTTGAAGACGCATGCGATTCGATCATACAGTGAATATAAAATGTAATATAAGGTTTTTCGGGAACTTGCGTCACGAAAAACGTTGAAACCGGCATGTTTTGATGAGATGTGTTTACTGTTGTCGTCTTCTAGGTTGCGTGGTATCGAATCTTTGGACGGCTGGCAGCTGGGCCGAACGTCAAAGTCAGACTGAACGACTACTATTTGCCGGGTAAGTTGCGTTGTTAACCGGTAGATGTTGTTATAGCGACATTTTCAGGTAGAAATCCGTACAAAAATTTGCCACATTTTGTTCGTTGGCAGTTTGGGGTTTCGTTTTAATGAAATAAAAAGCAACTATCGCGTCCTTTAGATTGAATCAGCATTGGAAAAATAAAGTAGTGATAACGTTGGTCGGAGTCATTCGATTAAAAAAATTAGTGATTTCATAAAATTTCACAGACTCTCGAGGTAGTTGCGGGGGTTCGAACCAACAGCCTTTGTGTCAGAAATCCTTTCTTGCTCGTCCTTTGCCGACTAGATGACGAATAATAACCAGAACAAGCGCACTTCGATACGATTGTGATGTGACAATGCTCGATTCGCCGCCCCCTTTTCAGGAACGGGCGAGGATGTTCCGGCTGGCGACGACTGCCTGCTCAGGGTTGACGGCCTGGGACCGAACCAGCGATACGTGTTCGCCGTCGCCGCGTACACGAAGGACGGGAAGTTGATCGGAGGCTCGATCGGTGAAACCGGAATATCAGTTGTGGCCTGCATGCCTCTGTCCATACTCGCCACCTGGGGCTTCCTTGCGCAGGTGCAAAACGTTAATCGCTGGAACGGGGCGATTTTGGTCGTGCCATCCCGGTAGAAATGCACGCGCTTTCCAAACCTAAGGTTTGGAGTTCGTTTCGGTGACGTAATGATTCGTTCAAACACGAAAAGAGCCTTCAGACCATCGCATACGAAATGTGCCAAGAAACGCGCCATGTGCGACGCGTGTACTGCGATGGCTTTTGTTGTGCATGGTCTAGCAAAAATTTATGAAGTGTGAACTGTTTAACAATGTTATTAGCAAAAACTCAAAAAATCAAGTTGCGCAATCAGGCAACTTACACAGAAACACTTGTTACTTTTCATCACAGTGATAAATCTTGTCGTTCAGTCAAAAGTCAAGGCTTAATTTATGAAAACTTGTTGGTGCATAACAGAAAACCAACATATTGTAGACATTGTTTCAAAAAACTGGTGACTTGACAAGTAATCAACATCGAATTACTTGAAGCACCCTTTTCGTTACTAATCAGAATTTTACTTGAAGCACCCTTTAGTGGGAAGCACAAAATAAATTTCAATAATCTGCACAACAACCCAGGGGCTTCGTAACCAGAAGTTTTGAAAGTAGCTGCATGAAGACATGAGACAATTTGTGGTCGTGACCTTCTTTTTAACATCGTCCTGTTGTCCTACTTGCCTCTAACTAAGTTGGCCGCTAGAATACTCACAGCAAACGTTACTAAAACTGCAGCGCGTTCTCACAGGTCAGCTACAAACTGGGAATGAGAAGCGTGGCCAAGCAGGCCTGCGGCGTTTTGTGGAACCATTTCGTGGCCCCGCAGAACATTCCAATGAGTGACACGTGGACGACCACGTCCCGACAAGATTTCAGCCTGACCACCTACCATCTGGACCGTGACGTGGCCCTGCTGAGCTCGCCCGTACTGTTGCGTCACGCTCTGACGTCGCTGTTCATCGGCATCGATTCTGCCGTGAAGGAGAAGGAGCTTTTCTGCGACAAGCTTTGCTACGACGGTGCACTTTTGCCAAGTGAGAAAAAACGCTTGTTATGAGAAGACGTTGTGCTGTTATGCTTGAATGCTGTGGTATCGAGCGGTCGTGGTTTTAGCGTTCGCATAGTGTTTTAACGTTAACTTGGTGTTTCAACGGTCATTTGGTGTTTTAACGTAACGTTCATTTGGTGTTTTAACGTTTACTTGATGTTTTAACGTTAACTTGGTGTTTCAACGGTCATTTGGTGTTTTAACATAACGTTCATTTGGTGTTTTTACGTTTACTTGGTGTTTTAACGTTTACTTGGTGTTTTAACGTTTACTTGGTGTTTTAACGTTAACTTGGTGTTTTAACGTTTACTTGGTGTTTTAACGTTTACTTGGTGTTTTAACGTTTACTTGGTGTTTTAACGTTAACTTGGTGTTTTAACGTTAACTTGGTGTTTTAACGTTAACTTCGCGTTTTAATGTTAACTTGGTGTTTTAGCGTTTACTTGGTGTTTTAACGTACACCTGAAATTGCAATCAGCGATATCGGAAGAAATGCTGCAATGTTCAGTCAAAGTTAAGCACCCTAGAAAATTGAATCACATGCACTTAACTTCCTTGTAATTTTATTTTATAACTGAATTACTTTGGCAGTTTTCGCGTTTGGTTCAAAAACAGTAGTTTAGCGCAATTTGTAGCCTCTCCTTGCTTTGAGTACTTCCGCTTGTTTGCTGCAAACTTTACGTTTTTGTGCCCACTGACGTCATAAAAATTGTTATGTTCGTACTGCAGCTGATTTTTCTCACAAGCTTGCACAGTTCCAGTATCACACCAGTTTATCAACAAAAGATATACACCTTATGCAGTTGACATTGTTTACCGTTTGCAGGCCAAACCGACCGCTTGCGACAGTGCGAACGTTTGCTGGTTGCCATAGAGATAGCGCAGTGGTTGAACGACACAGTGCACTTGATCCAGGCCACCGTGCAGACTTACGGCTTGATCGCCCCCATCCTGCAAGCAGACGTTGAAACCATACCCGTGCTACAGGTCGAATGTTGTCCTTAAATTACTGTAACAAAATCACTGTGTCGTGCTTTCTACGTATACTTTTTGTTGAATGCTGTTCATGCACGTTTATGTATTTTTCTTAAAAGATCGAGCCAGTGCATTCAAAAAGCGGCAGTTGCGTTTGGGCGCTTTCCAGAAATGGTGGAAAACGTTTTTCTGTTACTTCACCTAGAGCAGGGGTTCCCAACCTGGGTTACATTTGGCTATCCGAAGGGGTACATTTAAGGTTAGCAGTAGAAGAGCAAAATATATTTGCATATAATTTATTTCCCAATATTTGCACATATATCAGTGAATATTCTTTTCAAAAATCATTATATGCTTATTAAATATATCTATGAATAATCATGATAAAATGTATTGTCATAGGAAATCTAAGGGGTACATGTGCATCTGTCGCAATGCTGAAGGGATGCATACTTATCTGTTGAAATTCTGAAGGGGTACATGGTAAGAGAAAGGTTGGGAACCCCTGAACTAGAGGGTCTGTTTCAATTGCTCAAGTTTAATGCTTAGCAATTAGAAACGTGCATATGTGAAAAAAACGTTTTGTAATCCTCGTCCACTTTAGTACGCGTAACCTCCCGTGGCAAGCGATGAGATACAAACGCCGGAAATCAGCTAGTCTGCACACAGAGTAGTGGCTTAAAAGCAGAAATCCGTCTCCGTGGGTATAAAAGTTCTCGATATACAAATTTTGCCATCTTGGTTATACTTATTCGTTTGAAGTGACTGGCAAAAACTGTTGCTGTATTGAGCTGATGAGTGTGGGTTTTTTTTTCATCAAACTTAAATACGGCAGATTGCAGTCAAGTGCCACACCGCTCTTCAAGAAGTGAACGACATTTTGAAGCTGAAAAAGTCCACTGTCCTCGCTGAGTCGCTTCACCACATGGTGGCAGTGCTCTCTTTCTACATTGCCAAGGTTGGTTCGGACGTTTCAGGCAGATGTTGTTGTCTGCGCCAAAGGTTTTAACTCCTGGAAAAGTTGAGCCATTTTTTTATAAATTGTTCTTAAGCAACGCAAACGTCATCTGAGAGGACTTGACGTGATTATCGACATGACCGAATCCGTTACTTGGTGTTTGGTGCGTTATTGCTTCTGAAAGCACAAGGTTTGTGACAGCCCGGGTAATTCCTCTAGCCGAAAAGCATCACAGCAAATCGTTTCAAGCACTCGAAACTTCACACCTAGTTTTAGCGAATTGACTTACTCCAAATTGCCTGTTGCAGAGTTTATTTCGATTGCCGAAAAGATAAATTGTTCTGACAAGTGTAGGCGCTGCTCTTCCATCCATCCATCCATCAAGCAACACTCCCCCGCTCATCATGGCTGCAGCAAGTGCTTTGCTCACAGCTAACCAAAAAGTTCGTCAACGTTTCAAAAAATCGTTTTCCTCAGGTGGCGAGAACCTACGGCAAACAACAGGCAGCCTTGCTGGCGATCGATACAGGCAAACATCTGCTCCGCTTCAGAACCGGATCGCTTACTGGGAACAAAGCGGAGGCTGAGGAGGAGCAAACACAGCAGCAACAGAGCGCGCCGAAGAGCAGAAAGTAAGTTGGGGGTGTGCGGTCCCATCTCCTGCATTTGACACTTTTTGCTTGGTTGGAGGACGCGAGAGAATCTTGTTGTGAGATCGAATCTTAGAGTTTTAGAGTTCATTCTTTACAACAGAGATGTAAATTCTTTCCAACAGAGGTGTAAGTTTTAGAGTTCATGCTTTACAACGGCCGCATGCGACCCGCGAGGGTATTTCGTGCGGCCCGCAGGGCAGTCACACGTACACAGATAGTACATGTTTGGAGTCTATGTTAAAGTGTCTATGTTAAAGTAAGTTTATCGATTAGATTAGAATTATCAAGGTTTTTTCCACACGTTTCATTCGAAACCGCATTTTTACTCAATCAGAAGTGACTGTTGTTACCTTCATTTTGTGGTAGCTCATGTAAAACTTTTTTTAAGTTTTCAAAGCGATTATTGATGTAATATATGTAATACGAGCATGCGGCCCTTGGTAGCAATAAAATCTTCAATGTGGCCCTCCGTAGAAAATGTTTGCCCACCCTTGCTTTACAATATAAAAGTGCCTTAAAGACAACTTGTTCCAGAACACTTTCCAAGGGCACAACCCAACAGGTCCTATAACATTGTTTAGGAAGGTGTCTTGCTATTTATTAGCCACTAGCAAATAGCATCAGGTGCTGAAGTAATAATAATTCACTGTTCCACAATTAACCAAATAATTTTTCCAATAGCGTTGGAAAAACACTGAAGTGCGTATAGTCCAGATTTTGCACTTAGTTCAAAAGCACTGTTGCTTTGAACCTCAACATCTTCTTGCTTCTGGTGAGACACCGCTTTCAACGAACCATGACCGACGAACTTAGTTCCTTCTATTGTGACGCAGAGGTGTTTTGCGCACGTCATAAGCACCTGCAACATAAAAATCTCAGCACGATTATTTTCGGTGCCTTCGTGAAAAATGGTGAACAGGAGTACAACTTTTAAAAAGCGGCCGTCACAGAAGACTAGCATTAATTTCTCTTCAGTTGCGTCCTCAAACGCGAAACTGAAACGTCACAAAGCAGAATTTAGAAACGCAGATCTCGAAAAACGCCGCCCTTCCATTTGGACATTTTCTATCCGCCCTGGCCCATCTTTCTGTCTCACTAGCAGGAATGACACGAGTCTCGAATGCGTCTCGATCCAGGTCGCGCAAGCCGCCGCTGCCGAAGGTGATATCGAACGACGAGCTGGCTGCTCTCGAGGAGCGACTCGCCGACATATCCCGCGAGAACCGACTCGCCGGCGAGCTGACTGGGGCCGAGGAACCTGCGGTGGCGATAACACGCATGTCCACCATGAAGCCGATCGTCGCCTACCGAGAACTGTCTAAGTTTCGGCGCCGCGTCAGATACCTGGAGATGTTTATCTTTGTAAGTTGCTTTCTGTGGTGATTTGATGCGGGTTGTTTCGGTTTTCTCCGGATGGTTTCGGCTTTTTCCGTATTGTTTCGGTTTGATCTGGATTGCGTGCTGTCGTTGAGCCAGCCGAGGCATTCAAGTGTAATTTTCTGGCGTAGTCAGCCATTGGACGTTTAATTAGACTTGATAGATTATTTTTAACTTGACCATTGAATAATTTCGTTTGGAGGATTATAGAAACTTCAGCCGGCATTAGCAAAACACGACTTGCCAAAGTTCCTTGTCCTGCAGTTGCATTTCATGGTAATTTGATCTTAATTTTTTATCTTTTATCTCAATTTTAAATTTAAATTTTATCTTAATTTTATATAATTTTATCAGATTCTCAAAAAAGCGCTCAGGCTGCAGCAAACCTCGACGGCAATCGAGTGGTCTCGCGAAGTGCTGGCGACGTTGCATCGACGTGGAGAGTCGTTCCTCATAAATCGGTCCTTGGTCTCAAAGCAGCCGGGCGGCGTTGCCGTACAGGGCGACGAGTCGCGGAAGTACGCCGCCGCTGTTGTGGAGTACTCGCAGGAGGCCACGAAGAAACCTAAGCCTAATAAGTGAGTTTTCACCAATTGGGTCAAGCGCTTGGTCTGATTGTGCAGCAAACAAAAAACTTTGTTGGACCAGGGGTCGGCAACCTGCGGCTCTTTAGCCCCTCTGAAGTGGCTCTCTTTGGATTTGAAAAAACGTGGAATGTAAATTTGCATTCGATTATGATTACTGATAGAAAAAAGTTGATTACAGTTTAGCTTATGCCCCTATGAAGTCGCATGAAAAATAAAACGGTATCAACGCTATGTGACCCCTCACCGGTCATATCGGCTGGAAAATGAAGCAGAATGGCTCCTTTGTTAAAAAAAGTTGCCGACCCCTGTGTTAGGGGGACTGGCAAAAGATTTCATGATTAGTTTTTTTGTGAAGGTGCGTTTAGAGGATTAAAGTTTATCGTCAGAAACAAGCGACTGAAGTCGAGATCCCAACGCCAACAGTAATGTCACGCATGACCTTTGTTATTTAGTTTAGAACATAGGGTTAGTAGCCGTGCACTTCTTGTAAATCAGTGATAAAGATAAAAATACAAGGATTGTTATCTCCTCAAAAATTTATTACAAGGAATGTTACCTTCTCAAAAAATTTAAAGATTTATCGTAAGTCAGTCTGTTGGTTTCGCGCAGACACGCGCCAATCTGCTCATTTCCTGTTCGAACGTATTCACATCTGAAGAACGTCAGTGTTAAAAACATTTATTGCGTTTGTTCACAACAACAGCACCAGCAGCAGGGAACACGGTTCACGCGCGTTTGTTGTCGTTCGAATGTGTGTGTGCTTGCAGGAAAAGAGTGACGTCACAGAAGCACGGAGATTTCAAGAACGAATCGGAGCTTCGGGCGCTCAATTGTCTGGAACAGCACTTCGTTGATTTTTATCGGAACTGGATGAAAAGGAAAAAATACAGAAAGGTTTGTGGATCACTCGGAAGCGGCAAAAAGTGCATTGCAGATCCGATAAGCCAAAGTCACAGGACACCTCAAAGTGTGAACGTTTTTTTCAAAGCACTAACTGTTTGTTTGCAATAGAATAAGCTTCTTACAAGCAACGGTTTCCTCCACAAGAAAATTTCGCTTTGGAGTGTTATGCTGTAATACACCAAGATGCTGCTTTTTCTTTCACTGGTTTGAAAATGAGGACTTTTTTCTACATTGCTACCGAGATTTTAGTCAAGTCTTGTTAAAATTCACTTTTGCTGAGCGGTGTTGATAGGAATGCGTTTTGTGCACGTTACAATGTCCACAGGTTGTTCGTGATCCAGTCAAGACGTTAACCACATTTTGACTCAGGTTAACTCTGACGACATGCCTTGGCGCGCTGAGTTCAACCACTTGGTGGGGCTGCTTCACTTCGATGTGTTTCTGGAGAAAATGCGCGCGAGGCACAACATTCAGGGGGTCAAGACCCCGTTTTCGGGGACGGTTGATTTTCTCGACCAGGTGAGTTTGTAGCTCCTGTGCGGAAATAGTAAGAAGCAAAGGTGTTAAAGATTCTTTCTCCCGTTTGCTCTTACAAGATTGTGCGGAGTTTCTTGATTTGCTCAGAAAGTGTGTCCGACATTTTCTCTGCTTCAAAACGATATGTCACGCTTGTGTATAAGCGTGTGTTGCTTTTCTTTGTCCCTAGGTCTTTAAAACTCATGTTACTCTGGCGTTGTAGACGAGCGATGTGTTTACGAGTGAAAGTAGCTAGAGTTGCATGCGTGTTTACAGCTGAACCGCGGTAACCTACAGTTGGGTAGCGTTTTGCAAACAAAAATTGTCAGAAAAAGCCGCAACACGGTCCGGGAAATCTTGAAATCGAAGTTATCTCTAGCCTATGACGTAGCTGTTGTTCTGCTGTCGTCATCGACCACACAGCTCTGCACGTGGTGGTTCGATGTTCACCTCGTCCTGTGCAGCTGACCGAGAACGGAACATTTAGCTCAGTGGTAGAGTGCTCGCCTTTCAATTCGAAGTTCGTGTGTTCGATCCACGGCAACTGAGCGATTCGCTGTAGCGTTCCGTGGGCAAGAGCGTCCACCTCGACCGCCCCGACAAAAAGCATTATTGAGGCTTCGGCCTGCCGCCAATTGTCGTTAACTAAATCTGTGGCATCGTATGCGGCGATCCAACAAAAAAAAAACTGAACATTCCTTCTCGCTTTGCTCGTCTCCGCAGGAATGGTGGTCGTTCGACACGTGTGGGGCGATCGTCGTGGGGTGGAACGAACACGCTCAGCTTCCCGAAGGTTCGCTGCCGGACAGTGACGTGGCGCGAGCCTTGGAGCAGGCCGCGTACCTGGCGATCACAACCTCCCTGGGTGAGTTGCTGCGGGGTTCGATTTTCGCTCACTCCTCCAATTCAGGGGCGTTTCACACAGTATTTCTGGCTGCGGGCAGGTATCCGTTTTACTGAATTTGCGAGCAGGTATCCGTTTTACTGAATCCGTTTTACTGAATCCGTTTTACAGGTATCCGTTTTACTGAATCCGTTTTACTGAATTTTATAAGCCGTTTTACTGAATTTGCGAGCGTGAGGAGCATCTGGCAATATAATGAATAACCTGCCCAAACACCATGGCGCGGAGCCCAAGAGGCGTGGGGCCCAA
>JGI24159J19872_10009358_pt1 | contig 12836 bp, 4 predicted proteins | sample Ectturendosymbi4_FD_19872 | JGI IMG/M metagenome (IMG submission 19872)
GAGTCTTTTGAGCCTTTGATCAACTTTCTAGCGTTTCTGGTTCAAAAGTTATGATCTAAAATAAACAAATTAATTAATTATCTAATTTGTCAAATATTTTTACTAACTTACATCACAACTTTTGAACCCGAAACCCCAGCAGGTCATCCAAAGTTTCAAAAGACTCGGATTGTAGCCTAGTTTCCAGTAAAAACTTCAGCAAAATACGACCACCTAACGGTTGGCGCCCAGGGCCNGCCAAAGTTGGCCAAGGTGGCNTAAAAGTCCTCCACTTATGACGTCACTCACAAAAAAAACGTATNCCCCAAGNAAAAAAAAAATTTTCGAGTGCAGACTAGAAGACTTGCCGCGTCTTTTGAGACTTTTACCAGGTCTTTAGAGCATACCNGACCAGAGAAATTCCCGCGCAAAGCCACATGTGTTCAGGCGTTTTTTTTCTGAAAATCCCCGAAACAAGCTGTATGACAAAGAGTTAACAAATACTTTGTCATATTAGCAACACCCTATACATAGTCCAGGGTAAGTGTCTATACCGGTTGTACGAGTGGTTGCAGGTTCAGCGCTTAGCATTAGTGCTTTTACTTTGGTAAATACATGTTATTTTTATTAACTTTTTAAAAAAGTTTCGAAAACTTTAGATAATTAGTACATTACCAGCAAGCATAGTGCAGTCAAGTGCACACTGGTTGTGCGTTAGTGTTATGTGACAGGCGGCGNACCTATAGCCACTGCCTAACAAAAATATGAGTGACAGCANGCTACTACATTGAATAAGTTTTTGAAAAAATATCAGATGGCATTTAAACTTATGTCATTTTTATGTCAATTATTTTATTAGAAAGATCAAATTTATGACATATCATACCAATCATATTTTCCCTACAAAAGAAACTACATTATAGTATGCTTCACAAATACCCTTGCAACCTTTAGTTTAGGTATGATTAAATTACACTACTGGATAGAAGTAAAAGCACACATGCTGTTTTTCTTGATCTAAATACAGCACTTGATACTGTTGAACACAAAATATTGCTATGCAAATTAATGGTATTCGATGTAAGCAAATTTCTTTTTTGAATCTAATTTAACTAGTCATCAGCAATGTACTGAAGTAAACAATTATTCATCAAATTTTCAGACAATTGAGTGTGGTGTTCCCTAAGGTTCAGTGATGGGTCCTTTGTTATTTCTAATCTTTGTAAACACCTTTGTTGCTGGTGTATGAAATATTCGTACTTTGAAATCACACATTATCCACTATTTTTGCACCACTTCACAACTTCCTAACTCGCCAGGCAATTGAGCTTAGAAAGCTGCTCAAACCTTCAAAAGATGCGGCAAGTCTTCTGGTGCGCATTTAAAAAATGGTAAAGTTTTGGATTTCAGTTTTGTGGGTGATGTCATAAGTGGGATAGGTTTTAAACCATTTTGGCTCAGTTTACCTGGCCCTGGGCACCAACCGCTAGAGCAGTGGTTCTAACACCTTGACAGCTGGTCTAAGGATATATCGTACCTGGATTTCGGCCTAAAACCAGCAGTTTTCGGTTGCTTTACCAACGCCATAGCTCTTCCACCGATTGCGCTAGAGAGCTGTTCAAACCCTCAAAAGATTCAGCAAGTCTTCTAGTCTACACTCGAAAAATAATTTTTTTGGTTGGGGGTTGTGGATTTTTTACGAATGATGTCATAAGTTTAAGTAATTTTTGGGCCATTTTGGCTCATGTTACCTGGCCTAGGGCCCAACTGCTAGGCCAAAGCATTTCGCTAAAGCTTTCATTGGAAACTAGGCTCGAGTCCGAGTCTTTTGAGCCTTTGATCGACTTTCTAGCATTTCTGGTTCAAAAGTTATGATCTAAGACAAACAAATTAATTAATTATCTAATTAATCAAATATTTTCATTACTTTAGATCGTAAATTTGAAACCTGACACCCCAACAGGTCATCCAAAGTATCAAAGGACTTGGATTGTAACCTAGTTTCCAATAAAAACTTCAGCAAAATACTGCCATCTAACGGTTTGGGCCCAGGGCCAGGTGAAGTGGGCCAAGGTGGTCTAGAAGTCCTCTTTTTTTGACTCAGGTTTTTATTGGAAAATAGGCAATAATCCAAGTTTTTTCAGCCTTTGATTGGCTTTCTAGCTTTTCTGGTTCAAGAGTTATGGCCTAAAAACAATTTAATTAATCAATCTCCTGAGCAAACTGCCTGGCTCGTGACCTTTACTGTTGTTCCCCTCTACCTATGTGCATGCTTCTACTGCCCACCTGTACATGCCTCAAATCTTCACCCATTGCTTGCCCACCATTACGTTGATGTATATTGTTTATGTACTATAAAACAATTGTTTTATGTACTTTTTTATGTGTATGGTTCTTTGTCCTTCATATACTATTTCTGTAAATGCTTTTGTCACCATGTTTCTCCTGCATGCTCTTTTTTTGTGTGAACATTGTGTGTGGTTATTTCCCATTATTTGGTTCAATGGTTTTCTGTATTTGGGATTCCTTTCATTTTTGCTGAATTTTCACAACTGTTGAAACCTAAATATCAGTCCCATCGTTGTTTGTCTCATGGAAAAAAATTAATCCCCTGATTAATTATTTAATCAATTATCAATTTTTTGTTGTTTCTGTTACAACTTCTCTGGTGGCGTTGCATTGAATGTGTGATTCACCACGAACAAGATATGCACGAAGAACAACAATATATATACGTGGCGCGAACAAGTAATAATAAGAGAGATTGCGACGCATGATCTCTATTGTTGCTTGCTGCCACAGTATGAAGCTTTGCACACTTGCCGCTCAGTTTTCCGATCGCAACATTTCTAGGCCATAACTTTTGAACCAAAAATGCTAGAAAGCAAATCACGGGCTTAAAACTAAAAGACACGAGTCAAAAAATTCCCTTTTGCAGTTAGAAATTTATCATAAACGTGGTAGAACTGATTATGGTAAAAGATGTTGTAATATGTAAGACCTGTTGTGTGGGTTTGTATTTCTAACAGTTCCATTTCCACGGGGGTGGCTTTTGTGGGCTTAGCCCCCCAAATTAAAATTTTAAACACTATAATTTAGTGGAATGTTTGTCAAATTTGAATGTCAAGCCTCCCTGCGCGTACATAAAGTACCCCCACACAAATGTAAAGCCCCTCTATTGACGACGGTTTTGATTTCTAATGAGGTTAAAATGTTACCATTATACATGTTTTCTTATCAAGTGAAAATCAGGACTGCTTGCTGGATACTGACTCAACTTTTGTGAATGATGTGATTTCTAAGATGTTTTTGATAGTTGACCTTAAACTGAGCACATTTTTTATTTCTTTGTTTTGTTTTTATTTTATTTTGAACTCATGTGTTGTGCCTCACCTGCCGGAATTTGACAGTCATCGAATATAGGCTGGGTTTGATTAAGTGACTGCTTTGGCCATCTTTTGCCCAACCTGTGCTGTAATTATAAGTGTTAAGTCACAGCAGTGACCCACATAATACATTAAATTTAGGTCACAGTAGAGTAGTGACCTGTGAGGTGACATGGCATTGACTAGTGGTGACATGGTATTTAATCACAAAGGAAGTCATTATTAACCATGTTTTCATCAATATAATAAAGCACATAATGATCAAATGGACAAAATATTCCATACACTACACTCACTTTGTAATATACGGTTTAGGCCTACAACAGTGCTAGTACAGAATCATCTTAATATCTCTGAAAGGGGAGTTAAACGGAAGTGAGACATGTCACAACGCTGTGTTTTCATCATCGTAGGCCATGCTGCATGCGGTAGTCAGGATAGCTAAAGAGGGGAGCAAAACAATACTACACAGGCCAGGGGGACTTACACAAAGCAGAAAAAATGCACCAGACAATTAGAAAGCTTACAGAAAACGCAAATAGTCAGAAGGCAATAGCTATTCATTGAAGAGAGGCAAGTGGCAGGCAGCAACACTGGTTAATGCACTGAGGATGGCTAAAAAATCTGATCAAACTAAAGAAACTTGCACACAATGGACAATCACATCTCTGGAATCACTTCACAGTCCAGATATTTTATACTGTAACTTGTTGTTAAGTCCACAGTGGGCGTACAGTAGTCGTTTGTGTAATGTAGTCCTCGCTTTCATTTTTTAGTCCTGCAGTAGAGTACTGAGTAGCTTATAAGTGAATAAAACTTTTCCAACTGACAGGCGACTGTTGTACACGTTTTACTTTAGCCTAGAGCTGCCCAGTCCGACTGCTACTCACATTTATACCGCTATTGTCTTTGATCATCCACCATGTTAATAAACGGGTGGTTTGAGCTTAAAACACTGCCATCGTCTGTTTAAATGTCTTATGGTTCTTGATGATGATCGTCAACACACGACGATGGCAAAGAAACGTCACGCTCTTGCACGTAAACACTCCCCTCTTCCTACTCCTATGACCCAGGCGTAACCATTCAACTGAGAGCGTTTGACGAGCTCAAACGCTGAACCCGATTGGCTAAAAGCAGTAGGTGAGAAGAAGAACTGAGTAGTAAATCGCTCTAGCGAGTTGATATTGTCATGACGCGCGCGCCCACTGCAACGCTTATTTCAGCCTCGTGACCAAAAGTATTACGCAATACTGCTTTGCGACACATCAGACATGCGTGCATTTTTCTCCACGCTGTTGTTTGCCAGCACTTCCCAGTGGAAATACCCTAACGCGTGATTTCTGGTTTCGGTTAATAACCAAGTTTAGTGCAAAGCAAGCTCAACCTTAACTTCTTAAGGGAATCTTTTGTGTAGCAAAACTTACAAATTTTTTCCTATTAAGAATTTTTGCTGATTGATGCAACTACATCGCTTTTGTGGAGACTAGTTACTCAAAACTTTAAAGACCATGAAAAGTTTAGAAAGATTAACACCACATTTCTTCTGTGTGATGATGCGCATGTTTGCTTATATTTTAGTTTTCAGTGCGCTCACTGCTCAATCCATGGATAAATTCCAAAAAAATGCATGAGTGCTGCTTGGTCCCTATTTGCAACAACAAGAATGCAGTGAAGTAACTAAACGGGGCGAGTGGGATGTCTGCCTCGGATCGCAGCGTTTTGGGGCGCCAAATTTAGGTCGAAATGTTACGTGATAATTACGAAATGTCAAATGTCAGCAGATGCTAATAATTATGATTTACAAAATGTCGAGTGCCTACCCCGTTGCGAAATCTCATCAAGTTCACCAAGGTTCGCAAAGCGAGTAGATATACGAACCTTAGTGACGTTTTAAGGCGGCGCTTCTGTCTCCAACAATCAGCGCCCGCATGTGGTTTGAAACATTGATCGTCACATTGGTCACAATGCTTTCAGATGGCCAGGGTTGGGAACTTTCCGATTTCCCTCTCATTCTAAAGTTGCGTCACTATCGGACAGGAATCCACCGTTCACAGTGCATGCAGTATGCTACTGCTACCAGTAATTACTCACAGTTTGGTGCTACTATGCATGCTTTTACAGCAGCGATAAAACATACATACTTACAACAGCATGTTGTTACGACAACAGTCAACAGCTATGATGTTTAGGAAAAATGTTTTAGCTTTGATGGCTTGACAATTGACAAACTTCATGTTGAAACGGATTGGATGTGGTCCTGAAGGTAGTTATTTATCATGATTTTTTATTTGTGGGATAGTTAAATAAAAATAAATGCTGGCTAGTGGCTACTTTTGCAAGATTGTAATTGCAAATGTTTTCGACTGAGAGCCACTGCGTTTGAATAAGAAATTTATATGTTTAAAAACTAATTTTCACTCTTTTAGTTATACCTCTTAAGTACTTTTAACTCTGTTCAGTGTTTGTGTTAAAATTAAAAAATAAAATGAAAAAATTAAGGTTTTGTAACGGACATGAAGTCCATAGAGTGCAAACACACACAATCTACATGATGCAGGTTGATAAAAACAGACACAACAGAACGATTAATAGCGAGGTTGGAGGTAGAACAACAGGGTTAGTCACTTTCTTAACACTATTGTTCGCTAACCCGTAACACTTGGTATAACATTACATTCCAGAGAAAGACACTGACTCCAACCCTGGTCAAGGCCAGGTAAAGTACGAAAGTATTGTGGCATGCACACGCCTTCAAACACTGCAACGTCCGAGCACTCAGTCACAAAGTTAACCCTAGCCTGGTATAAAAAAAAACTAGGAAATGTGTTGTGGAGTGAGCAAATTGAGTTCAAAAGTCAGGATCAGATCCAGGGTGCTAAAGTACCCCTGTGTTCAGGGCCGGCGCTAGGTGGTTGGAGGCCCGCCCCGAGCATGGACATTGGAGCCCCCAATATACAATACATTACATTTAACACATAGTATTTATGTAAACAAAAACATCGATTTATTTAAACAAATACTTATAAAAGTATTTTCTACAGTATCAACATAACCTATAAAGCAGACAGACTTAAGCATTTGCTATGTTTTAAGCTAGGAAAATGACTTTTTCTAAGTTTTTAAAAATGCAAATGTTTTTGTCAACTCAGTCACGTCTAAGGTTTCAGCAGTTTCAATTTCAATAGATATTATTGCCAGATTTGTCAGTTTTTCATCAGACATAGTTGGTCTGTGTTGATTAGACTGAACTTGCTAAAGCTCCGTTCAGCAGTATTGCGCACAGCAGTGATTGAAACGGACTTTCACAAAGCCACTGTTCCATTTCACGGCAATAGTCACAAAAATGCATTTCGTTGGCAGCAGTAGCCAAGTATAAATTGCAATAAGTTACAAAATAGATCATCTGCAGATTTTTCAAGCAGGGTCTTTTTTACAAAGAAGCAATTTGCCATGGTCTTTGACAAAACCACAATTGTGTCTTTATTTTACCTAGCAAGACTTGCCAGCATCACTTAGAAGCAAGAGCTGCAAACGTCTAAAATCTCGTCCAAAGCAATCAAACACCCTTTAAATAAACCCTTGCTTGCCTTTGCTGACTTTTCATGGTGAACGCATATCCACATAAACCGGACAAGCGTTCAGTCTCACACTAACAATGGATTTTTCAAACTTAATCATGCTTCTTTTTACACACTAGGCTATAAAAGTACGTGGCTATCCGCTATCAGAACTCACTGTCACCCTGCATTACATGCGTTCAATTCAACACTGGTATGCGGGAAAACGCCTACCGCCGTAATTTGAAGTGAGCACGTGAAGATTCGTTGCCATGTTATTGTTACGCAATAAAGTCAAACAGTGGAACAATCTGCACGCAAGTTTCGCAACTTGCCTGTGCAGACAGGCAAAGCAGTGGACATGAATGAACCGCAAACTCTTCACTGCACAACAACAGGTCAGTGAACCTGGTTCTTGTGCACAGTGGGTGTCATAGCGGCAAATAAACTGTCAATGCAAGAATGAAATCAATTTAATCGGAATTAAAGCTCCTGACTTCAGGTTTGCTAGAAAATTTGGTTCTCAGTCCCAATTTCCAAAAGGAGTGGCGAATAACCGTTATTCCCCTCATGCGGACGACCATGCTTTTTCAATGGAAATAATAAGCCTGGTTTTTTTGAAGGCCCAATTTCAAACTTATGTTGTATTCAGGTATCTATAACATAGCAGTGATATGTGAATGTAATAAATCGTATAATGACACCGTCAATGCCGTGTTAACGTCAAACAATGTTCTGTATAGTTGTTACAGTAGCCTATGTTTGGTTCAACGCAACCAGCGCAGCAAGCACGGCCCACAACAGCAAGTGTTGCGCGGCCCATCAAAAGTGCTGAACGGCCCATAATTGGACCGAGGCCCACCACTGGACACAGTATTATTCGCTAACTGGATTTCTCATTGGCGTAAAGTTTCGTGTTTTCATTGGCCAACTCTGATGCAAGATACACTGGACATTACAGGCGGGGCTCCGAATACGATTTTATATGATTGTATATACCGTTTATTCTATTCTTGTACAGTGAAAGAATACAGCACAGGTGCCAGGTCTACAACAGCGGTGTGACTGACGGGGGCACAAGGGTGCGAACCTTCCCCATGACAAGTAAATGCAAAAACTGAGCCCCCATTTTCCTTATATTTCGGTATTCAGTACTTTTTTTGGTTTTGGCAAACATTAATGGTTAGGTAGTTGAGGTTTATATTGTCCCTCCACTCAAAATCTGATAAAAAAAGACCCTACATGAAATCACGGTAAGTATTCAAAGCTATAGCTAATCTTTCTCGTATCCTTCGATCTTTAGCAACGCCCCAATGGCGCATCATTACCTCACCTGACACCTAGGCATTAGCGATGAACGTTTCCTGGCACGTCTCATGCTGTTGTTTAATGTTCAATTCAAAGGCATATTTTCAATAAGCAAGTGCCACAAGCTATAGTCATTAGGTGGGCTTATCAACATAAAATCTAGAAACTCCTAGATATCCCTGGTGCAGTGAAGAACTCTACAAAGGTAAAGTTGCTCAGTTTCAGTAGAACTGTTTTTCTGTATCACGTAATGGTATCGGAAAATGACATCCTTGAAGCGAGATAGTGGAGTTGGTGTGTTTGCGTAATTTAGAGCTCACATTATAACTGCAAGTAGAGTGAATCAGTGCCAGCCGATAGGCTATAAGGGGTTTCGCAAAAGGTATAGGCAATGAACCATAGTTTGTACACGTAACTCAGGGGCCGTCGATCTGTTTAGTTATGATTATGCTGAAGGATTTTGAAAGGGGCGTTAGCCGAAACAGTTCCACAACTTTGCAATGGCTGCACTGAATTAAGTTGTTCAGTGGAATTACAGTACCTTTGAACTTGGACGTTGTAATCACTGCTGAGCAATAAAAGGTGGATGTCTTACGCTGTAGAATTTGGTCATACAGTTTTCGAAATACAGTATAGAAGGTTTTGCCCTCCCCTAAATGCGGCCTTCTCAAACTGGCCCCGAGAGGAATTAATTACCCACCCGTGCATTACACGATTCCATGTCAATGAACGCTTTTGCATTGAAAGCAGCAACAAGCGCAGTGATCGTGGGGCACTCCAATAAGGATCTACAAATTATCTATTGACAGTACTTTTAGAGAGCCAACATCGTCATTTTCGGCTTAGCGCTTTTCCATTTTTCCCGAGTAGCAGTGGGGGATGTGGCCTCACAAGTTGATTAGCCTCTAGGGGCATCGCATCAGCTAAATCCGGCCCTGGGAATACTAAAAGGATATACGTATAACAGAGCTATGTTGATTCCAGAAATGAGTCCAAACCATCTTTGACGAAGTTTGTTCTTAACGGAGAAGTTTACAGGATGACATTTTTTCTGCCTTTGTGCTTCAATTGTCACGTTGTATCATCTATTTTCATTATTTCTGATGTATAGCGAATCGCCTGATATGCTGTAGCTCGTGCGACATGAGAGGAAGCGTGGGGAAAAGGTGAAACGCGAGGACAATCTAGAAGGAGATAGCAGTTTTAATGATTTGAAAAATAAGCTATTTCTTGTCTCTTCCCTTGCCCAAGTTGCAAAAGAGCAAATGGCGGTGCTCGACCGGTTCGGCGTTCATATCTGTATTACTTTCTGAGTCGAGTTAAATGTGAATAAACGTCACATGTCGCAAGCGACTTTTTTTCGTGGCGGTTTCTGCATATATCCAAGATTGCATTAAAAATTTGGCCCCTCCTGCTGCGAAGTCCTGGCGACGGGCCTGCTCGTTGCCAGACTGAAACGAAACGGTAATGCCCAGGCCCGGATTTGCAATGGGGCTAGCGGGGCTTAAGCCCGTGGCCCCCTTGCAAACGGGGCCCCGTATTCCTTCAAAAAAAATTTAAAATCCTGCTGGAATAGCTTGCATCCTTGTCGCACAAGCTTTGCAAATGCCAGCACCTTAACCCGGTTGTTCAACTTGTCTGTGATCTCCATAAATCAAAGTATTGCATTTCATATATGTTTATAACGTGGTTAGGGGTGCCAATCATAACATAAAATTGCAATGAAAACGCCAATCATAACATAAAATTGCAATGAAAACGCTTACGTTGAGGCCTGTTGTGTTCGTAGCTCATCTGCGCCTGCTCTCAGAATGTGTTAAGCCTGGAACGTGAGATTCGTCGAGGCTATTTTCAGGTCAAGAGTTAAGAACGCTAAACATTTGAAATGCTACAAATATTTTTTATCTAATCTTTTAACGTTTATTTTTGACACAATATGTCTAGAAACGTTTTATTCATAACGATGAAACCTGATAAAAATCACCACATTTTGAGCGAGTTTCAACTTTTCACCGCTTGATATATATTAATACAAAGTGTGGATTGGAAAAAGTTAAAATTGTTATGCTTTGTTCAGTTACAGTAACATCTGATAGCCGTAAAACTTTTGAGAATTTTTTACATGCTTCTACCCTACCACGTAACATTAGTGATATTGACCACTTCCGAGCTACTTTCAGATTGTTTCAACCATACCACATACGCAGAAATGGTTTTGGACTTGGTTTTGTGAGAGTACCGCTTTATGCAAAAACTCTATCTTGCGTGAATGCGGTATCACCTGACCTTTGGCAGCGTAGGGGCATTGGTTTACGCAGCCGTTCGTTGTTACGCCATGCGATGTGCTATAGTTAGGATTAGCCCATATTTAGATTTATTCTAGCCATATCTTCCAAACTCAAGTGCGTTTTGTAAAAGTTAGGATAAACTCAATATCACTATCCAAAAAGTTACCTTCCTTGTTTCTTTTTTATTCCTAGTGCGAGGTAAATAAAATGCATTTTCATCAAAATGCAATCTAGTTGCTAGCAAGAGGCGAATATGCACTTCTAGGAGTAAGCGCGGACAATGACTATTCCGGAACTCTGACATCGATGGTACTGATTCCACATTCAGAATACTGCTGCTGCTATAATCTACCAGCAGCATCTCAACGCAGTCAGCGGAAAATGACCATTAGTTGTGCAAGGAAATAAAAAATCACTGAAAGTTGGTTTTAATTGCAGCGCCAGCGTTAGTGGAAAAGATCTACAGATTTGAAGCATTTACTTCAGGCGTCTGACGAGTGACGACGTATATAGAGTAATGTAGTGACGGCAAGCTAATTCCATGCGCAAAGATTCAGAGCACTGTAGCGCATGCGATTTTTGCTTTAGCAGTGATGTTTATCGTTCAGGTATGAATCTTGTTTTGAGTAAAGTAAGCAGGCCTGTCGATAAAGGGGATCCTGGCCCTACGTTATTTTCAGTGATGGCCGACTAAATATTAGACTGTGACACCTGCAAAGTCTCCCCTCGTCTTTATACATCCGAAAAACCGTCGCTGGGATTTTACAGCTCACTATCGCAAAGGCTGCAATAGGTGTAAAATCCAATGAGTAAAATTGAATCGTAACAGAAAATAAAGTGTCAGCTTATTTTTCGTGAACCATAATCGAACCATTTTTTGCTTTTCGGAATTAACATCACCAGAGCAGAACCGCCTGTAAATATTTTTTACCAGCTTTTTTATTAAACTGTACAGTCACCATATTTTCGCCACCCAAAAGGATGCATTTAATTGATGTGAAATAAAAGAAGTACACGACTAAAGATGAATTTGTAGGCTTATATTAAATGAGCTTTAACGTGTTCTGGCATAATGTGGGCCTAATGTAGCAAAAGGTATTTATCAGAAGTTTATTTTTGATGAAAAAGCTAGAGTTTCAATCAATATTTTCTGAGTTTTAATCATTGGTTTCCGGATTTTGGTGCTACTTTGCGGATTGTGAGTTTTCAAATTGACGAACGAAATCGTTTGTGCGGAAAGCGCAAGCGCCCTGGTGTTGATTTAGCTATGCTGTGTGGGTAGATCAGAAATCAGAATCTTTATATTATATTGATAGAGAGACTCTATGTAGAGGGTCTTATCAGCAATAATCTTGCGCTGTGATATGACGTAACACAGTTTTAAGACAATGATTCAAGAAATGACAAACTCTTCGAAGAGTGGGGAATTCCGATATCTTCGTTCTCGTGCTGCACGCTTTCGGAGGCATGGCGCACCGCCAAAAATAATGCCTCAAAGTGATATTTCGTTCCAAATTGCTGCGACTTGTGAATCCATTGATTTACTGATACGACAGTTTAACTCAGGGCTTGGGTGTGGGCAGAAAACCTTCTGTATCAGGGAGCTGTTAAACTTGTTTGCGTTGTACCAAATAATCAAGCATGAAAAAATCCAGGCTGTTTTTCCAAACGTGGAAACAATTTTAAGATTGTTCTTTTGTTAGATGGTCACAAACTGTTCTGGTGAGAGATCATTTTCAAAGCTATATCAGCCTAGCCGATGTTTGGGTTTCACCGATATCGGGCAATACAACCGATTTCATCGGCCTCAGCAGGTGTTGGCAAAACGCTGTTATATTCCTCACGCATTTAGACAACTTTGGCGAAGAAAACACAACGAACCAAGCCAAGACAGTTATCTTGCAGCAACGCTAGCAGGTGCGATTTCATAAACAAGTAGACAAGATGAACCATGAAGCACGCATTAGGCGTCGCAGCCGAAACAAAAGCATCATCATTTATCAGGTTGTTTCAAAATCATAGGAAAATGTTGAAATTGCTCGAATTTGAAAAATTTCAGCTCATAAATCCTGATTTTTGAAGTTTTTGAAAAAAAGGTAAGGCTTAGAATACATTATATTTTTGATAATGAATCAGAAAACAAGATTTGAAAATTTTGGAAATATCAGTTATCGGCTAGCGGTCCATGAATGGCCGATAATCGGTATCGGTCCCCAAAAAGCCATATCGGTCGATTTCTAATCAAAAGTGTGCTTCGTTCAACAATGTCACAAGAACGGTTGTCTGACCCAGGGCCGTGGGAACCGCCCCCCGCA
>JGI24159J19872_10009361_pt1 | contig 12833 bp, 9 predicted proteins | sample Ectturendosymbi4_FD_19872 | JGI IMG/M metagenome (IMG submission 19872)
TTTGTCCCACAATCATAGTATTTGTCCCACAATCATAGTATTTGTCCCACAATCATAGTATTTGTCCCACAATCATAGTATTTGTCCCACAATCATAGTGTTTGTCCCACAATCATAATATTTGTCCCACAATCATAGTGTTTGTCCCACAATCATAGCATTAAAACCTGCCGCAACAACATTCACCCGATTATCTTTTCGGTTGTTATGACCGAAATGACTTAATTTTTTTCGGTCAATTACAAATATTTTGGTCAATGGCCGAGAAATGACCAAAAAAAATCTAGGCCTCAAGTATCCCGTTGAGTCACTTGGCTGCTTACGCTTCGCACCCAACGTCACTGCTGTCACCCTTGTCCGTCTTTTCATTCATTTTGTTACCGCACTATTCTTGCTACTGTAACAAAATCTTGCCAGTCACCGTATGGATGATGGTAAGGCAGTTCACCGATACGTCTGCGATATGACTTCACTTCGTTTCCTTCATGGCCTTTTTTATTATTACACTGTTCAGCACTTCGGTGTTTCGTCTTCCTAAGCGCCGTAGCTGTTTGGGAAGCAAACGTAAATTGCGCACTAAGTAAGGCAGCTGTATTGATGCAGGTTAATTACCTGTTAATATCATGGTGTTTAAAGCATGCTCCGTGCATTGTGCATATAACTGAAATGTTTTTACATGAAGACTATTTACAAAAACGTTTGCTTCTCAGAGGAAATATGGAAAAAAACGAAGAGTTTGTTGCTATAGGTCATTGTTGCATTTTCTAAACTTCTGTAAATGGCATTACATCGTAAAGCAGCACTTGGATCAACGCTGTGAGTGACACTTGAATGAATGTTTATCTGCAATAATATTCCCTTTTTGCGTTTTCAGTTTAGTTTCATGTGCAAACTAGGCTGCCATAATCTGACGTGTACGTGTGCCTGTCAAAAAACTTGGAATATTTGAATCACCAACCGCTTGCGCGTTTACTACCAACCATCTACACCTCGAAACCTACACAACAAGCAGTTGATTTTTGTATCATTTTGGTGTCAAGTAAAAGGTATGTGCAAGAATATCAAGTTTTTTCACAGTATAATTAAGCATATAACTGATATTTTACGTAACCTTCTATTTAGACGCAAATCTCATGAGGCCAGAATGTGGCGCCGAAAAGGACTGCTTGCGCCGCAAAACACGTTTCTGGACCACATTGGGGCGAGATTTGACGGGACACGTGAGTATTTCATCACAACCTGTGCATGAGTCTGTGAACCTATCAGTGGCTTCACAAGTTTCAGTGGCGCCCTCGGACAAACTTGATTTTGGCACACTCCAGATGATACACCCTGGACTTTGGCGTCTCTGTTTGTGCCCCTGTCAAAAGGGTCACCCTTTTGAGGGAAAAATGTTTCAAAATCAAAGCATACTATTTTTGAAATCTTGTGGATTTTTTCAGAATTTTAGAAATTTTCGCAAAAGTACTCTTTTTTCGCAAAGAAGGATTGAGGATTTTTTCAGTCACGTCGATAGTTCCTTCCTACTGCTATTACGAGCGTCGCCGAAATTTTGCAGTCAAATATGTTGTTTCCCTTTATTTATGGATCGGTATGTCTTTGCACGAATCTGACACACATAACACGCTGCGTCAGGGGTAAAATGTCCCACCTCGTCCACCCTCATGAACCCACTGGTACTCACACTAAACCAGCTGAGAGTTAAAATGTTTTAAAATGGTTTGAAAAACGTTAAACAACCTATCTTTACCTGGAATCTTGAAATTTTCATGTTAATAAGCTTTCATTATACAAACGTAATGTTTTTTTCAAAGGCTGTTTTGATGAAAGTATGTAGAGCCTGTTGAATAAGAGATGCTGACTACGCTTTCCTGCCAACGTTTGTCACCACTGCTGTGTATGGCGCATTTGAGGCGATTGTAGTTCATAAAAGAAAATGCAATTGCGTAATTTCAATGTCACGATTTTTCTCCATTTCTCGATTGGGTTCGTTCAGTTAATGAGATGTTTTCCAACCCTGACCCAACTGCCAACTTTAGAAAATGTTAACTTTTAATTGTGAACTCATCGTTTATCACAGCTATAAGACTCCCTCTGTTTCACAATATTTTTGTGTGTGAATAATGATTCAACACTTGTTTGAATGATTCATGATACGAATCCTTGAATGTTCACCCAGACATACATTGCTGTTAGCTAAGATTCAAGCTGCCCATTTCAATTGCAACAAAATCGAAATCTTTAATCAACCCGCTCGGCCCTGGCGGAGAACGTGCTTTTAGAAAACCTGAGCATCCATCACACACCTGTCAAACTGACAACGTGAGGCGNGAATCACGTGGTCATTAACGCGTGCGGGGCGAGAAGGGCGNNCGATGCAATGGAAAAGCAGAGTTCGTCTTATGAATAAACAATGTGCTTCTTTTTCTGGACTGAAAGGCTGCCAACNTTTAAATCGAATTTCAACTTGCCCGACTTCGTTTAACTGCGAAACCGAGTGTTGTCGAGTACAAGGTTTTTGGCAAACGGCATAACCCGTCTGTTGTTATGTTGTTTCATGCCCCGAGCACATCAACATAGCTTTCTATTCATTGTGCATGTACTGTGCAGCAGGTTAGCGCAGTTTGACTGGAGCAAAGCCGGACTCCTCTTTTCCGTTCGCTTTAGCATTTGCTTGCATTAGTAGGCTTTTGAAAAGAGTGAAACTAACGCCATTTCAAAAATAATTGTTTAATCCCCGTTTTCTTCAAGTCCTTTGTTTGACAAGGTTCATCGCAAAATGCTCCATCGTCGACTTCGGTATTTCTTTCGTTAAATCACTGGCCGTTTAATTATAGTCTGAGCAATACACCCTAGTCCCGAAAGATAAATCCTTGGACAATGAGAGTNAGATAAACCAAATGAACAACAAANCGTTTCGGGGGAGAGTTGATAACAGCANCATCTCCAGATACGGTCTTGGGATTTCAAAGCTGCGTTGCTTCCATTGAATGNAGAAAGAAGTCGCGTTTGTTTCGGGAGGAGTTGCGTCTTCGAACAGATTATTGATAAAATTTTATGAAATTGACTTGAATAGTTTTCAAACAAGCAGTTTTACAAAAAAACCTTCGCAAGACCTTCCTTTCTTCTTTTGTCACGCTGTGTAGTGTTGTTACGAATCTCTTTAGCAAAGTCTTCTTAATATTTAACGTGATTTTTTGTCTGACATCGGTCGTCGACTTTTCAACATTAACCAGTAAAACCATTTAATTTTTCCCGGAGTCCGATCTGGCGCTCGATGCTTATACAACAGCAAGATCACCATGGTTACTTTTTATTTAAATAATTTTTTTTTCAATGCACAGAGAGCAATTTTTTACTTGGAAGCGCTCAGGTCCCGGAGATCTTTCCGATCGTCTATTGCTCGGATGGATTCTGCTCTTTGACCGGATTCCCGCGTTCACAGGTATGTCCAATACTCCGCCGGAGAAATGAAGGTGGATAAAGTGCTAAGTGGTGGGGGGGCATATCACCCTCAAACTGGTAGCTTGAGTTCGATTCCAGGTCAGGTTGAGCTAAAACCTTAAAGAACAGTGCTTTGAACAGTGCAAAGAGGAGGCGTTAGTGCAGTGTTGCCAGACTGGCTTGTCCCCACTGGCAGCATTCCTTTTGAAAGTAGCTTGGTTGTTCATCTGTGGCAGAGAGTCAAAGGAAATTGGCATTCGCAGACCATTGGTGAGATCTTAGCTGTTGGTACAAGACTGTTATAACAAAACTGCCTGTTTTGTGTCTTCGTGTGAGATGTACTGTGAATGTCAGGCATTCCACTGGCTTTAGTTGGCAAAACATCCTAGCGTAACAAAGCAAGTGGTCAAGGAAAACATTGTTTTCTGGTGTATGTTTTCTAAATATATGCAAAAAAGATTTGAAAGCTTAAGCATATTTGAAAAATGAAATAAATCCTCTCCGCAGTATTTTACGGGGAAAGGTTTCCTTGTCTCTCGATAGGAAGTGGATAATTACTAATTTTCTCGAGCATGATGAAATTCACTATCCTTAAGTGGAAAGAGCAAATTTCTGTTGTCGTTACAACAGTTTTATTGGTTCTGAGGAAGAAACAGGCCATGTTTTTTTCCAAAAACGACGTTAAGGCGTTGTCGGAAGCACTTCTGAAATGTCCCGGGATCTAAGCTGTAAATTCACAAAGCGTGCTTGTTGCATCACAAAGCGTGCTTGTTGCATATCAAAAGAAATAAGCCTTCGAGTATTCCCGGGCCAATAAAAAGGCCAACAAGGCAGCTCTTAGCGCAGGTGATTTTCTTCAACTTTGTATCAACTTTGTTTCCATCACGAGGTTTAGGACTGTTGTCTTGGACCACATAGTTTGGTGGTAAGTGTGTCTTCGGTGCTGGTTTGGTAGGTCTGGAATTCGACTCCCGGTCGGGTTCGTACGTTGCTGCGGAAACAATCTCTTTTGCGGGTTTTTATCCGTCACGTTGTACTGTTGTTTTCTGCAATAGCGCATGCCAATCATGCGAATATGACATGTCGCTACAAAACTTGACTGCTGTGCAGTGCCGAATCAATCAATCAATCAGGACTTCCGACATCATAAAGGTTAATTTAGCTATAGACTGAAGGTGTGCAATAACCAGTCACAAGCGTACGAACGCAAATTTGCCAAAACATTGTTATCGGAAGCCACATTTGACGTCTGAGCTAGAGTAGTAAGCTTCCGTGAAAAGTTTGACTATTTTAGAATATTGAAAAAATGTCGATTTCATCTGTAAACTCAAATCCTATTATGGTGTTTTTAATACGAATAATGCAGTAGAAACTCTAGCTATAAATAGTGCATTAACGATTAGTTCACAATTGCCTGGTTTGTACATTACTTCAGAAAATCTGTTTGTCTCTTTTAGGTATAGGCCTATCTTCTTTGATTTTGTGACAAGAGGTAGCCATATTGCACATTGTCCGAATTCTACATTGTTTGAGTGAACAGGGTACGTTTTTTGTGCTACAGATCATGCAACGCTCATGTTCCTGCGATTTTTTGTACGGCCGAGATACGTGTTTAGAAGACATTGGCAAAATTCACAAAGCGTTGCTGCACGCGAAACCGTTCCAGACGAGGATAACCTTGTACAGAAAAGACGGTGGGTGGCAAAACACTGCATACTTTTAATGAACGCTGATTAGCAAAATAAAAATTGTGAAGCATTCTCATGTTTTGCTGCATGGACACAAGAATGGAGTGAAAGATCCATATTTTCTTTTCACAGGGCACAACAGGAAGTTGTCTAACTTCATGTTTTCAAATACGTTATTTTTGTGCATCCTTGTTTTCTAACTGATGTTTCTGGTTTACTGCAAGAAAAGCTTAAAACATATTTCAGCAACATTCAGATGATTTCCTTGAAACGAAACGTCGTAGAACTTGCTTATTTTGGATAAATAACCGCTCACACTTTCCTGTACCGCAACTGACGTGCTAAAAATCGCTTGTATTTAGTTTTGTTCGCATTAGTTTATTGCAGTCGTCTGCAATTCAAAGTTTCTCATTACACTATTTACGTTTTTGCACCTCTTGTCGCCACCTTTGCAGAGACGCCCTTCTTGTGCCTGCTCGACATCGTTCCCATAAAAAACGAAGGAAGCGCCGTGGTCATGTTTCTTGTCTCTCACAAGGAAGTGACAAAAGACGGTTCCATTACCGAGGAAATTGAAGAACGATCCTCCTCCAGCACATCAAATGGGATCAATTCTTACCATGGTATGAAATAAGCGTTTAATTGTGGTCCCCACAGGACCAGGACCGATGGAACGATTGTTATAGCAAAGATTTTCTTGGCCTATTCAACGTTGGTGCGTGTAGCGCATTATGACAATGTCTTTGAATTGCGTGTATCAAAAGCGAAATATGTTAACTCAATTTACAGTCAAAACACCGATGGCAAAGTTGTTGAGCAAGTTGCCCAGTGGAGCACTCCTCAACAGTTGGCTTATTCTCTGCCAAAGCTGTAAAATAGGGTCCGAATTTCAGTTTAATTCGGAGTTGTATTGATGTTAAATAAGCACAAATTTTGTATCTGCATGAAAGTCTTTGCACATATATGGCCGAGCGCAGCTGTTTTGTGTGTTCTGAGCTGAAACAGTTTGCTTGCCTGCAGATGGCCACTGCTGGAAAAACCTTTAAAAAGATGTTGTTTGCCGAAACATCGATCAGATCAACGATTTATAAATCTAAACATTTTATACATTTTTTAAAATCTAAATTTATAAACAAGCTTTTTCCTGCCTTTGAACGTTTGTTAAGTTTGTTTGCCAGCACTGCTGAATACGCACTGCATTTTGTTCCAACATGCCAATGCACATGGGGTTTGCTATAAGGGTGCCCGCACGTCATATCAAATGATATCTGTCGACCTTATCAAGAGAAAATGCCTTCAGTCGCCGCCGTAGATGATTAGGATTGGCTTGTGTGATGCGTCCAATTAGACGTCTTTGGTGTTATATAACTCCTGGCCCGTTTGCGCTTGACGTTGAGATCATTGATTTTCTAAGTGACTGTCAAAAATCCATGCGGAACAATATGCAGTGTTGCGATTCCCTTTAGCAAAGTCTTCTTGACATTTAGCGCGTTTTTCTGTGTCTGACATCGATCATCGACGTTTCAACACTAATCGGGGTCAGCTGTTTGCTGCAAGGGTGATGTTAACGACAGAGAGTCATGCAAATGTTGCGCAGTGATCTGCATACTTTGGATGTGAGTTTCGTGTCACATTCAGTGATATGTGAGTTTTGTGTCACATAGCTTTATTAGGTACTCAAACCGACAAAGGCGAAGCCTGTCAGTGAAAGTGTGATTTTCCACCTTCATTATATCAACGGTGGTTGCAATCAACAACAGTTGTTTTTTGGAAAACTCTTGCTTACTTTAGAAGTTTAATTTCAACACTTTCAATTTGTGTTGGTTACGCATGCTGTTCAAACTTTACTGAAAGGTAGAAACTGAATGTCTGCTGTGATCGAACTGTGTAGGTATCTTAACAAAAGGGCGTTTTCTCATCCAAAGTTCTATTGTCGCGAAGATGACTAAGTAAGCAAATAATTGTACAAATGTTTTGAGACGTTTTTTAAAAATGCTAGAGTTACATATTCGGTTTGAAAGTAAGGTCTTTGAAATTCACTACACAGGTTTTGTGTTTCCACTACCTAATAATGGAAGTACCATGGATGTTAACTTTCAGGGTCATTTCTTTTGCGTATCACAATAGTATACGATACAACTATTGCGCAGCTTAATAGGCGCAACATGGACATGTCTTCGTTCAACGACGTCCTTGCGGAGGTTTAAAGCTAAAAACTAGGGTTGCCTGCAACGGATCCCTTTATGCGTTTGCCTCATGGATTTTGGACGAGTTCAGTTACCGACCAGCTCTTATACTTGCGAAGCACGCCTTTTAAAATTTCAAAAAATGAGCCTATTGGGCTCACACTCTCTAAAGGCTTTGCAGATTTGTGTTTCGTTTAATAGCAGCCAAATGTAAAGTTGTATTGTTAGGTATATCCATTTTAATGGAAAATATGTCTGCGTTCATAACTTTTTAGACCTAATAAACTACCAACCTTCTTAGCCTTTGTTTTCTAAATATTGTTGTTCGTGTTGAGAGGTGCAGAAAATCATTTTTGGTGTACAGTACTAGTTTTGCAATCTACTTGTTTGGTCATAACCGTCTTTAAAACTGATACAGCAGCATTGTCAAAAACCAGCTGCTAGGACAACCTAGCAACCAGTGCAAAGCCAGCTATTTAAATAAATCAATCAGGTCCATAATAGTTCTTTAGTTTTTTCAATTATATAATCTTTCTGCGAAAGGAGACGATGTCACATGTGTTTGTTTTTTGAAACCCGAAGTGTAAAGTGTTGCCCGTTTTGATATTTTAACGTTGCTGTGCTCCCTTTTGCGCGTCGTTCTATTGGCATGAAATCGCAAAACATCTGCGTAAATAAGCCTTGCGCAAAGGCGAACTGGTACAAGTTGGATGTCAAGTTCAAAATGTTTTAAAGCGTTTTAACCACTGGAGAAGGCTGAAGCAGACTGGAAAAGTCTTAACAATTTCTGCAAGATTTGGCTAAAGCTTGCAAATCTCCGTTCGTCTTGTTTTTTATGCTTTACTTTTATGTGTGCTTGCGATGGAATTTGATCTCCCCATTCTGCAGATCACTGTCAAACTGGGGGAGGAACCTGCTGCTGGGGATCTTTACTCGTTCGACAAGCTCAGCGAGCGAAGGCGAAGCAGGGCTGTGCTCTACAACTTGTCGGAAAACTTAAAAAAGAAAGAAAAGAAAGGATTTTTAAGCAGCATTACCAGGGTAAGACCTAGTCATGGATTGGAAAATGCTAATCAGTGTTCTTTCAGTAAAACTCTGCTAATGAGAGCAATCAAAACGCAAAATAGAAGTTTTAGGCATTAAAAATGCAAACAAACACGGGAGAAATATCGATGTGGGTGCTTTCAGGAGCAGACTTCTGACTTAGTCAGGCTTTACATCTTGAAAATTCAGTGATTTATGTTTGCCCACCTTATGCTAGAAACTACACGCGAATCACTGCACTATGACGCGTTGCATTTGGAAAACTATTTTCCGTCTTGTTGAATCAGAGTCCGCGAGTTTTACGTTATTTAATAAAAATCATGATGTTGTTTATTTAACTCGTATTCAGCAAAATATTAAAAGAAAAAGTCCAACACAGCTTTTCAGTATTTTTTATGCTGACAATAATTTGAAATGCGAACCCCAGGAAAGAAATCACTGACTCAAGAGTAAATTCATTAGTATTCCAACTGTCGACGTCGACCCAGTCAGTTTCTGCGTCTTCCACAGCAAAGCTCTGCCAGACCTCGGGCATAAGTGAAGCGCCGAACGCGATGCGCGAACTTTTCACTTTAAGGAAAAGTTTAAGGAAAACCTGGCATCAAACCCTGAAAACTAAATAGCAAACAAAATCAGGTTAATGTTTACTTGCTGACGGTTTTATCGCTGCAGGAAGACCAGCAATTAAAACAAAGTCAGACGAAACATTACGTGTCCGTTGGAGTTTAACCGACGCAAGCTGTGCTTGTTCATGCAGGTTTTGATGCTTTAAATCCCTCAGAACACAGACAGTGCGATGAGTAACATCACTTGTAACGCTGTGTGTACAAACTAAATGGTGTGTCTTGTGCCTGGAAAGTTGTTCCTCTGCCAATAGGCTTATTGCAGATCCCTTGTAAATGCACCAGCACGTATCACGTGACAGCAGGGCGGCACGTAATTGCCAACGGTCACGTGATCATGAACGGACAGGTAAGCGAACTTGGCCATCAAACGTTGCCGCGAGGCCGCTTCGGCGTCTGATTCATAAGCGAGTTAAAATTAGAAAAGCGAATTTGCAACGATCGGAGCGCCTTTCTTTCGCTCGACAGAAAATGTTCGGCAACAGCAAAAGCTCCATGCCGGAATACAACTTCGGACACGCCGCCAGGTCCTCGTTCATAATCAAGCATTCGGGAACGGCGAAGGCGGTCTGGGATTGGTTCGTTGTTTTCGTGACGTTCTACGTCACAGCTGTCGTTCCTTACTACGCAGCGGTGCAGGTGAGAAGCGAATGCGGGTCGGGTTATTGAAAGGTCATCGGGTTATTAAAAGGTCGTTGTTGGCGGTCGATAAACAAAGAAGTTGAAATTTTCTGCGAGTTTTGTGCGTTTCGCAGTTTTTGTGCAGTAAGACATTGAACGGCGGTGAAGGAACCAAGACAACTTCGAGCTACACGCTGCTCTTGGCCCTCAAAATGCGTCCTCAAAAAGTGCAACTTCGACTTTTCTGTCAAAATGTGGTCTTAAAATTGCAACTTTGGCTTGTCAGCAAAATGTGGTCTTGAAAACCCAACTTTGACTTTTCCGTCAAAATATGTTCTTAAAAAGTGCAACTTTGACTTTTCCGTCAAAATGTGGTCTTAAAATTTAGACTTTGGCTTTTCCGCAAAATGTGGTCTTGAAAACCCAATTTTGACTTTTCCATCAAAATGTGGTGGCAACAGTTGAATGTTTCACGCGCGCTGTGTAGTTGCTGTTTATGTCGTCGTGTTCCTTACAAGCAACTTTTTTATCTGGAACACTTCAATTCAACGAGGCTTCCATTCCCTTATGTTATGATATCTGTTTCCTGCAACGCAGCTATTGCCTTTCGGCCTGAATGTCTGTTGCACCCTGGACCAGGTAGCCTTTCCTTACTTCCCGTATGGGCCGAACCTAGAAAGTGACCCCGAGCATCTCAAACCATCCCAATTCATCTTCACAGCACTTAATCTCTCTCATCTTGCTTTCTGTGGTCTTATCAGTTGTCCCACACTCGCAATTCGTTGCATATANAGACCTATAATCCTCCTCACNTTGTTCATCTCGCCCATTAACAGACATCCTAACACAACTCCTCTCACGAAGTAGNTTTGGTGTACCGCTCACAGGCTGTCACCCCAGTTGGGGCGGGATTCCCGGGCCCACATATACAACTGGCCCTTTGCTTGAGATGGGTGATGACTTTTTTGGTGTTTTGCTGATAATTCCCCCATTCTCTTGTTATAAACCCATTATTATAAAACCCTGGCAACGTTATTGGCTGCTCACCCACCCGCAATCAAGCTTTGCGAGGTGAGAATAAATTTAGCGACGTCGAGAGTGCTTCCTGCATCAGAGAGGAATGCCAGTTTGTTTTTTCACTCCCAGCCGTGCAGTCAAATGCTCTTTCGTTCATTTTCTGTTCTACAAAATAGCATTTCGAGGCCTCCCCCTCAAACAAAAGCTGCACCAAGAGTAATTGTCCCCTTCTCCACTTCCATCGCAGTTTGACACGTTGAATTGTTTAGCAAATGCATGGGCAACAGACGGGGTGTCATGTTACAAAATGAGCAAATCATTTCAAATCTTGCTTCTCTCAAGTATTTCAGACGACGGTCTATTGAAAGCTGCAACAAGCACGTTGGACGAAATGTTCGGAAGGGTGAAACTCGTGTGTTGTGGAAGTGGTGTCTCGTCTCTCCACAGTTATTAAATGGAAACTGACCTTCCATCCGTGCATATATGGTCAACAGCGAAGTACTTGATGACAAAACGTGACAGAACCACGACAACGAGCTGTGCGATGGTAACATTTCAAGACACCGTTTCGCTGTCCTCCTTTCAGAACAAGTCTCTGCCTGCTGCTGTCTGTTTGCACGGTTACCCAAAAGAGCTCAGTGCAAGTTTGCAGCAAGTGGATATACGAAAAGCTTGCGGGTTTTGAAGTACAATGGCACGGCACGCAAAGCATTTTGAAGAAGAGATTGACTTCCATTCACACTACCTTTATTTACTTTGCGACAATTGGCCGCGGATCTTTGCCTGAATTTACCGTTTGTTGGCTTGGCGCGAGAAAAAACAGATTCAGTTGAATTTTACAACATGCCGGTCAGCTGGCTGCGCAACGGAAAAAGCTAAATCAAAATGCAAGAATAGTACAGCCTGCAAAGAAACACCCAGTAAGAAGAGAAAATCGAAAACGACATACGACTTGTTACAAAAGAAAAAGACATGATGTGGTGGAAGAAGCGTTAAGATTGCAGTAAACGATTCAAACATAAACAGCAATTCGCCGTGAAACGTGAGAGTTTGAGTTCGAACAAATGCAAATTAATTATTTTAGCTTCTAGATGAGCATCGAACTCATTAAACCAAAGAAGATGCGAGTTTATTCATCGACTTGTTTTAATATCTTCGGTAAAATGTAATGTTTTGCTTAATCAACAACTACAACGAGTAGATTGATGACGGAACAGTCCAACAGAATCTGTTTTCGTTTTGTTGCGCAGTCAGTTCGTCAAGATAATTTGGAAACAGGAAATGTGACTTCAGGAATGCAAGCAATGCCGTACATTCATCACAAGCTTGGAGCGGGGGAAGAATTTCTCGGAGTTTTCGTCGAAATCATTTTTATTGTTGGTGAGACGTTTTGCTGCTTGTGTTACGAGATCATTGCTAGTGCTTTACAAAACCCGGGTGTCTGTCCTACCTCAGGCATTATGTGTGAAAGTTTTTCATAGCCGCCTCAGCATTTAGTAAGAAAGTGTTAAGATATTATGAAAACACTCTTTAGAGCATTAGAGAACCCTGGAAAATAATCGAGCTGCTTCATTGCAAACATCAATAACAAAATATTTTCTTTTCAAGCCACAAATTTATATCCATCCACATACTTTTGGGAAATTGAGATTTTTATTTTTTTTAGCTTAAAACAATAACACAAGCTAGTAGCTGCAATATTTGGAAAAACACAAAACGCGATTATTTCATCACTGTTTTTTTAAAGACAGTAAAACATTTTCTTTCTATTTTGGTTTTTGCTAAAATGCATATGCTCCAAGTATTTCTATGCAGTTCCTTAAATCAGACTGTTATGAAGAGAAAACAAACAAACAAACAAAAAACTACGAAATATCAAGTGGTGCAAAAAACATTTGCTTCACATTCATTCATTCACGAATGAAAAAAATTGAAACCAAGATCAACAGTGAACTAGTGACGTGTGTTAAAACCTTTGCGGTAAATTCGGCAGCAACTGCTGCTGAGGTTTATCATGTCGGATCAAAAAGACACCGCTAAGCACCTCCCACGCGATCCGAAGTTTTCTCTTTGAAAGCAACTGCTGCAAGGTTGCGGAAGTCGGTCGCATTTAATATTGCAAAATACGATACAAATAAGTTATAATTTCTTTTAAATGTTACTGCTGCCTGTTGTCGTGTTTTTTTTTTTTTTTTTTTTTTTTTTTTTTT
>JGI24159J19872_10009364_pt1 | contig 12833 bp, 5 predicted proteins | sample Ectturendosymbi4_FD_19872 | JGI IMG/M metagenome (IMG submission 19872)
TAAAAAATAATACATTCAGAGAGTTCCTTTAACTACGTTTCACGCTTAGAGCTTATAGTCAGATCTGGTTGAAATTGAAGCAAGATTCCTCTCGTGATTTAAACGCAATGTAAGGCGTAAACGGCACTGAAGTGTTACCAGAAACAAGGACCACTCGCTAAATGCCGCCAATAAATGAAGGGTTTGGTTCTGGTAGCTCCACCCGCACGGAAGCAAGCTTACTAAATGATCAACTACAACTACCCAAACATACCAGCGGCGCAGACTCGAGACCAGTTTTTGTGAGTTTCGGTCTCGACTCCGAAGGATGCAGGTCTTGGTCTCAAACCCTTAGTCTTGTGCCCAACTGTTCCTTGTTTAAACATGAAATTTAGCACAAAATGTCGCATTAAAATATGAAACCATGCTTAGAAAAACGATTGTTAAAATAGAGAACCACCAATGACTGAACCTTCTCGTTCTTACAAGGTTTTTGTGTTGCAGAAAGACAAACATTGAATTTTATCATGCTGGGTTTTAAAGAAAGAAAAAGCACTTACGTGTTTTCGGCAGCACTAAAAACGGGTTCTATGGAAAAATGTTTGAGCCGGATTCAAACATTCAAGCATCAGTACCGAATATATCGCCATGGCTTTGTTGACCAAACGTCGGTCTGTGAGTTTAAGTTAGTTTCTACAACAACTCTACCAATACATGTAGAGTAACATGCATTTGACATAGACAAAGATAAGACTCCTGAAAATTGTTTTATGTGTTCTTGAAAAATCTTTAGAAAGATATTGCGCCCACGGCTACCGTTCCGCTTGATCTCCTTCACTACGCGCCCACTGACATTAAACCAGGTCCGGTCTAATGTTCCATGCGTTCAAAGTTTTTCTGCTCACTGCAGTTGGTTTGCTGCACTACTTTAAACTTGTATGATGCACTCAGACCTTGAAAAAGAGAATGACTCGTTTGGAAACGTGAGAAATTGGTTTCAACAAACCCTTGTTTCACTGCTGTACGAGACAAACAACAATCCATCGGCAATTCGGATTCTTGCGAAAAGTTCCACCATGTTGTGTTAACCTTCAGTGTTCTGTATGTGCTTCAAATTGTAATTCACATCATGCTCTAACAACAAGCGTCAGCGTTTTGTTATAAACCATTGTTCTGGGGTAGTTTGCGGGTGGTAGTCGTAATGTTTTTGTACTTGCATATATCATACTGCACATTGTTTGACCCCTTGATTTCTGGCTTGATTGAAGAATTTATTCAGACATTCAGAATTGTTGCAGAAGGCATTACTTCCAAGCAAGAACGAGACCAACATCCAACAGGTTATACTGCTGGAACTTTTCAAGTCGCCAAGTCACTGAAAGTCTCGAGATACAAGGATCGATACCACGACCTGCAGCCTTTGACACCGAAGCTATAAGGCGAGACAGAGATACGCAAAAAAGATCTTAAGACCTTCTCTAGAACAGTGTTCTTCAACGGAAGCGAAATCGTTCCCCAGGGTGCAATTTTATGCCGTGTGGGGGCTATTTGTTGACTTAACAGATTTGGGAGCAATTTCAATTTCTAGTGGGGCGATTTCTGCACGTTAAAATGTACTAACATTTTGAATTTATTCTCAAAATAAAACAATGATTGTTACTTTGGATCCAAATCCTTTGATGCACTTTCGACTCCACGGTTTTAAAAAAGTTACAAAATACATGATATTGGACTGGTAACGTAACGACCAATCTGGCATTGTCCTGTATAACGCTTCACTGCACTAACTATCCAATGCCACGGAGAGTTTCACCTCTTGGGAGTCAAGCACTGCGGTTCTGACGTAGGTTACATTGTGTATTTACATGTATTTGGTAGAGACTAATGTTAAAAATAAGATAAAAGAGTAAAGAAACTGTTGTACTGAGTAGCTTGCTAGGTTAGTTAACCCAATCTTTGCATGAGCAGCGTAAAAAAAAGGGACTTCAACCATTTACATTTGCCCGCCTGTATAAATCAGCAAGCGGGGTATTTTGGACGTTTCCGTGTAGTATGCATCAATTCGTTTAATTATAGGCTACCGATATTGTTTGAAAGCGGCCAATACTAATATAGCTATCGGAAAATACCCAATCTGTCAAACTCCATATTTTGAAAAGGAAAATCTTCAGCCTCGTTGAAGATACTAAAAATGGTCCAACAATGATAATATTGCTACCACTAAATCAGTGGTTCCCAAGCTTTTTCTGATCGCGTACCATTTATGGGTCCGGAACTGTCACCATATACCTTGTTCCAGGAAAACTAAATCTACCAAAAATCATTAGATCAAAAGTTTGGAAAACCAGTATCGACACAAATGCGACATGAACAAAACTGTTGTGAGAAATTATAGTGGCCAATTTTAAAAACCAACAAGGAAACTACACACAAATTCAGACATTTGTTAACAGTTCCTGATAAGTACAAACTATAGCTATGAATACATATTTTTGTGAAGAAAAATAGAAAGTAGGCCTACTCGCGTAAATTACCACCTTGAAGGTCTCGCGTACCATTATTGGTAGGCGCACCACAGTTTGGGAACCACTGCTCAAAATCTTCGCATTGACTTTCGCGGCGATTGGGAATATTAATCACAAGTTGCTATCAAGTTTAGTCGAATTATGTTTCGTCGTGAACTGCCAAAATCCATCCAACCGTATGTGTTATGATTAGCAAAATTACCTTGAAGTAAGACTTCATAGCCCTCGGTAGAGCATTGCCAAAATATGGTTAAGTAGGCAAAAAAGCCACACTCCGTTATCACGCGTTTGATAATCGGTGGTTCGTAACTTCAGTAAAAATATGTGTCTAAGTGTGTTCTATTGTAAAAATTCTGGATATATCACTGTTGCTAGACTATTTACGTTACTTAATGGATAATAAACGTATTTACACAACCGCTAAGTTGTGAAATGTGCTTATATCGTGTTTTTCAGTCAGTTCGAGTGTTTTGCTGTGCTTGTGGGCATAGCTACACTGTGTTCATCTGACGTATGACAGAGTATAATATTAGTCTAGGAAAAGGGTAACGTAGACCGGCGAGTAAGTCCAACCATCCCCATCTTGGCTTAAATAAGCAGTCAAAAAAATCTTTTTCGTCACCTGTTTTTGAAGTTTGCTAAGAAGTCATTCTGTTGTGGAGATAACGCCCAAAGTTGCATTGCGTAGAAAGTGACTGGGTGAAATACCTTTCGACAAACTATGGCATAAGCAAATCCGATTCCACATCCAGATCGAAATCCAAAGCGACGATGAAGCCCGCGCTATATTCCATTCACACGGCTGGTCAGACGTTTGGATCAAATGCAGTGAGCGTTTTGGGAAGAATGAAGCTATTATTACTACTGGCATTTCCCACGACGTATATTTCAACCAAGTACTGCACATGCGTAATAAATACCGCAATCGTCTTGACATGAACAAGACCGGTGGAAACGCCATAAAACTTAAGCTGACCAGCTTGCAACCTGCTTTGAAAAAGCTTACAGATAAACATTAGGCGCAAGGTTCGCATTCGTGGTAACCAGCCATTTTTTGGAAATGAATAACATGTATTCTGCAAATGCATTTGCATTCGTTTTGTTTTGTGCTGACTAGAATGCCCGTTTGGATTTCATGAGAATTGAATTATTTTCAAAACAACCTAATACAGTTGTTTCAGACAACGCTAAAATCATTGGTAGGGGGTGATTTTTAAACAAAATTTCTGTAGAGGGGTGATTGTACAAGAAAGGTTGGGACCACTACTCTAGACCAAGACCAATCTCGAGGAACTATCCCTGCTTGCATGTAGTTATAGCATATTAAGTAAAAAAACTTTGTAGTCATGAGTTGATTCCAAGACCTGCCACAGACACTTGTAGTGATTATTAAGCCTCGCTAGATCAGTTAATGGAAAACTCAGACATTGTGACATTGCTTGAGCGCTATCTCCGGACTCTTTCTCAACAAAGTCAGCTTTCTAAAGTACGTTTATCTGCCGAAGAGCAAAACAACCGACCAGGCTTATCCGGCTACAGGTGACGATACGAGTTCGCCTTACTTTACTGCACTTTATTGTTGGATTTGCGAGTCCAGCAACCGAAACAACTTTGTTTACGACATGACGGCTCCACTGCTTTATCACGGCCACAACGGCGACAGCTGTGAGTGATTGTCCGCCCTGACCAGGTCTTTGGCGGATATGTCCTGCTCCGTTGGTGACGTTAATTCATAGAGCGTTTTCCCGAAATAAAAGACTGGTAGTAAGTGTTTACAACAGCAACTGTCTTTTGAAAACAAATGAATGGTGGAATCCATAAGACGGCACGCTGATGATATTTAGCCAAAACATGATGCCCCTATTTTTGCAAAATCAGGCGTTTCAAAATAATTTGTGGTTTGCTTTGTAGCAAGCGCAAAACCAAAACGACGTCATACATGCGGCGCTGTTTTAATCCAAAAACCATCTGATCCACGATAGGAAAACGTTTCATGATCATAGATTTACATACCTTTGAAAGGAACCTTTTGCTGTAGCACAAAATTAAGAAAAATTTTCTGCATGTGCTGGTTGAGCTGGAACCGTATATCTGGCTTTAACAAGTACGAGATGCTGCTGATTAAATGGCAGTTAGCTGATACCATCAATTCCAGCAAAATTTTTTGCTGTTTTTACATCTATTTATGATTGTTGTTGACCATCAATTGAGCAGCTTTGGTCCTCTTCAAATCTTCTAAGCGTGGCCTAAATTGAACAACCTTTTTCATGAGATTATTGCTTCATTTTATAGTTAGTGGATTTCCTGTACATATCAGAAAAGCATAACCTCGGGCTCATACTGCAACCAACTCAATGAATTCTAAAATTTGCTTCAAGCGGTTCATGCTTTCGATCGACCCTTGGTTGTCGACTTTCCTTGGATTTGATAGAAGCTGTTATTTCTGTAGTTTTGACAACAAAGGCTTACTTATCTACAATGTTCTTGCAGAAACATCAGCCACAGTTCGATCCAATTATTCTACCTGAACACTTTGTGTACACGAATCTGTTAACTCTCTCCACTAAGCACATCGGTTTTTCTAGCAATGTGAGTGCGTCAACTAGGTAGCAATTGCACATTGCTATAGTCTAGCACAGGGGCCTCCAAACTACGGCCCGCGGACCAAATCCGGCCGTCGAAGCCATTTCATCCGGCCGTCAAAGACATTTTGTCAATAATGAAGAAATAATATAGTTGCGAAAACTTTGTTGATTTGGTAAAATGTAACATATCCCTAAACATTCACATTACGTAAAATGCCCGGCCCTCTAACTATTGTGTCATAGCGTATGTGGCCCTCGGACAAAAAATTTGGAGACTCCTATTCTAGCAGAATAATTGCACTTTTACGAAAAAATCTAAACTGGCAAAAAATAAACATGAGCAAAAGCCAAAAAGGTGCCAATTCTGCAAATTAGTTTCCCTCAAGATTATCGTATGTTCAGCGAATATGTTGTCCCGAAAGTGATCCGAAATAGGCGATAATTTATGCAGAATGCATTTGCAAAATATATTCACGAGATTTGATAATTGCGGAAAAATAATCGTGCTAAGTTCTTCAATTCCCAGCAAAAACTGGGCAGCATATCGTTCCCTTTTTATGTTTTTTTTTCCGAAATTTTCCTGAAGTCCTAAAAGAGCTGAAAAAATTCTAAGGCCAAAATCATGACAAGTTTTGACAGAACCCCTCTAAGCGCGAACCGCAGTTTGCATGTCAAAGTCCCAGTTTCTGGAAAACATGTGACAGAATTCCGTTCCAATTTTGCATTTTTTGTTCCCATGCAGTTTCTCAACCTCAGCCCGATCTCGCGCCACCACGTGTGCTGACTTCCTCCATGAAATGGCCAAAGAGCTATGTTTATTTATTAGTGCCCTAAAGGCAACCTACACCAACAGTTTGATTTGTCAATTTGCATAGATCCGAAACGAAAGAACTAAAAGATGCATGAATTGGTGACATCCACAATACCCCAACTTATTTCAGATAGTGACCAAAGTCCAGCGAAAATTGTAGGTTTTTGTAAAGTGGAGCGCAGTCTCGTTGCTTTTTCTCACGTTCGGCGTGCCTTGCATTGCGTAAACGCAATCGAGGTTAGCGCCGAAAAGTCTCGAACAATCAGATTGCATAAGCAAGTCCCGAGCTTTGTGTGCATTGTCTGCATGCGATCACGTATGCAGACATAGGTTGGACAAGTATTCGTTGAATTATTTCCGACTTAAGAGAAAGCGAAGGCAAGCCAAGACAAGCTTGTGTTTTATACATGTGCGTACAGCTTGTATACGAATGATGATTCGATGTTTGATGTTGAACACAACTGGCGGTTGCATCGATAAACCAACAATTCCTAATGCAACAGTGATTGACAGTGACGTATCTAGGGTATGGCAGGCATGGCTCGTGCCAGGGGCGCCACTTAGAAGGGAGCACAAACATTGCTTGGCATAAATTAAAATTTATCATTTGCAGTTTCTTCAACCTCAATTTTGCGCCCCATGCAACCATTAACTGCACATCTGCATCAACACAGCGCCCTTATCTAATGGAATAATTTGGGCGTGTTGCGCCAGCACGACCAAGCATTACGGCAAAACTATAGTATTGTGACACAACATCCCAGTCAGACATTGTGACAGAACAAGAACGCTCGCTTGCAATATTTATAAGACCTCGTCCTTCTCACGCTATAAGAAAAGTTCAGTCAGTCCGTGCTATTGCATTTGTGGGCGTCGGAAGGATTTTTTTCGGGGAGGGTCAATAGTGGTTTTTCCAGGGAGGGAAGACGTGGTGAAATTTAATTTTAACCACTCGAAACTAATAAAACAATTTTTTTGATAAAAATTTAATAGAAAAATGTCAAATTTCAAAATACAGGGGTCCTTGGCCCCCCTTACCTTCCCTCCGACGACCATGGTTGCCTTTCAGACATTGTGACGAGTTTTAAGTCCGTGGCTGTGAGAATCTGGCTGTTACGCAAATAACCGCTGTTAAAACTCCCACACATTTACAAATTACATAGAACTGCTGCGGCCCACTCTGAATTCACGAAATTTCTTCGATGGCCACTAATGTCCGATAAATAGGCTGCAAAGGAAGAAAACAGTAGTTAGTCCTCGAAACATCAGCAGTTATTATTTCTTACCATACCAGGTGAGCAAAAAGGTGTTAACTCATGAAAGAAGATTTGTTAGTCCTATTTAGAGCCACGTTTTTCTGTACAATGCTTTGGCTGTAGCGCGTTCCAACGTGGTGTTGCTCTTGCACAGTGCACAGGTAAGTTATTGTACCATACAAATTAAATGTGATTCATTTTTTTTTTAAATTGTCGTTTGAAGTTGCAATGTGTTGTGTGCCTTTTTTGCAAGGTTTAGAATTTGGTCAGCCAATACAATAAGCAGGCTTGTTCATGGTAATGTCATTCCAATGGGAATCCCATGGGAAACGTAGGCTTTTCCATGGGAATGTCATTCCTATGGGAATTCCATGGGAACCGTCCCATGGGATGGGACAGGCACAAATTGCTATGGGATGGGAATGGGACAGATAAATATGTCCCATGGACAACCCTGACAATAAGTATGGTACTGCATTATAAAATAAGCGAGTATAAAAATATGTTATGGTCATTATGGACAATATATAATTTCTTTGCTGAAACGTTTAAAGCAAAAACAAACATTCTGTTTTGAAACATGCATTTTCTTTTTCTCTTTCGCAAAAATTGTGCCCATATCTAACATTTAAATAATAAAAAGGGTGCACGTTTAAACTTTCCGTGGACGTCATTTTGCATAGATAGGCCACTGATGATTAACAGTATGATTATATCACTGCACTGTCTTTGCTGCCATGTATATCGAAACGTTGCAGTCAAACAGCTTTATCAATATCGGGCAACGCTTCATGCTGATTTCAACTGCTTTGGATTGCTTTCGCCCGACTCATGGCATTCTGGTTTTAAGTCGATGATGTTGCTCAGCGAAGGAGGAAAAGCTGCCGCAAGTTCCCAGCATCTGTAGCGTTTAAGAAAGAAATTAACCCCCCAGTGGACCTCATGGTTTGTCTAGAACCGTTTTTGTGAGCCGGTCTGAAACAGAAAAGTACCTGCCTAGCGTTTCATCATCACAAACACGAGGTTCACTACCACATGCTGCCGCTGACTAATTCTGCAACTATTGGTACGTGTGCAAAGTTGAAAACCATTTGCCCCAAGAGCATAAAGTGTTGTAATAGATAGTGCAAATGTCTTAAATGGACAAATGCATTTGCTGAAAGAAGTCAGACGCAAAATTAACATTATCGTTCAGTCCCTTCACGTAAAGCAGTTAATGAGGTCATTGCCGCTAAAAGCAAGTTAAGTAATCGGAACCGGCGATTTCAACTGGATGCATGTACTTTGTTCAACTCAAATAAACGTGCTTGAATTTACGTTTTTTGCACGCAACATAGACGTCGAAATATGAAGAATGGACCTTTTGTTGTTTTCCACCGTCCTGGACAAAGCTGCTTCGCAGAGTAAACGCAATATCGTCCAGAATTTCGCATACCAGAAATGGTTTGAAAAGGCCTTTTGTCTGTAAGTGATGGGGAAACAACACAATTACTTTTCTATTTCAGCAACGAACACCATGTTAATAATCCAATAACTTATGCGAAACTGCAGATACATGTAGGCAAAGGAGAAGTTTAGAATATGCAGGAGCAAGTACTTTGATCCTTGGAAGAGAGATTTGCTGTTTAGCAAGACAAAACAAGGATGCTGTTGATGCAGTGTTCAATCGCAAGCAATTCCATGCAGAAAGCATATCTCATGTTTTGTGTGAAGCTACTATTGTTGTGGCAAACCACAAAATTAGCTAAATACAGCAGCTACATCTAATGAAGTCATAGTGGCCAGTTTGCCTATAGCGCATCTGAAATGAAGCAAGTAAAAGTCCAACTGCTCATGCACTGCGCGTTTACGTGTGTTCCGAAAGAGAAAAAGTTTTTGTTTAACATTAGTTCGGCAACAACTTCAAACTTGGACAAAAAAAATAACTGTAGAGGTCTTTTCGACGGAGCAATTTCTTTAGGTGTCCCGGCGTTTGAAGCCAACGTATGTTTTGTTTGTACCAATAAACCTAATTCGATGTTCTTGGGTCACTTCTTGCAGCTCACGTTTTCATGTGCTGCTCTTTTGTATGGCTGCGCCCCAAAAGTAATATTGGCGGTGTGTGTCAACAGTAAGATCTAGACATAACATATTGCAACCACAGCTGCAGTATGAACAGGTTGCTCTAACTGTCATTTCCATCATGTTGTTTAAGCAATGAACTGATTGTTCGATAAAACGGACGACAAATGACAAATGGATTCTGAAACAACAGCTAGCTTAGGCAGTCATTGCGGCAATAGTGCGATTGTAGCTCAGTTTTGTCAGTATTAGTGCGCAGAGACAACTCAGTTTATCCTTGTTGCATTTCGCAAGTGAGCGTCTTAGGTTTATAGCTTACTGTCGTGGGCGAATGACCAAATTTCAAAAGATTCCATTCACCAGACACACAAGTATAACCATAAATATCTGTGTTAAATCAATGTAATGTGCCAGGTTTATTTGCAAAGGGTAGTTTCACCGAGTGTGCAGTGCATGTGGATGCTTCTTTCCAGGGCTGCGGAGCTGTCGTAAAAATGCCACAGCTCCGGCTCCAGAGCTCTCTTTTTTCATGGCTCCAGCTCCGGCTTCTGTTCGTTTCTACACATTAATATTTTAATTGTCTTGGTGTGCTTTTAAGTTGAATGGAAAATGAATTAAATCAAGTACACAAAACTGAGAGAATAAACCAAACTTTTTGAGTAATTTAATCTGGCTTGGTTTAATCTGGTTTGGTTTAAATAATTTAATCTGTCCAAAAGCAGAACCCTTACCATGAGAAAATCAGCGAAAAAACAACCATCACAGTTTCAGACGATTCAGAGAACAGTTACTAGCAGAAACGTAACTCAAGGTAGCGGTAACATGAACAATTTCTGGAAAGGCAGTCACTGGCTTTGCCGTTAATGCCTGAGGACGTTTTGTTATTTCTTACGACCGGAATCAAGAAAATGGCTGTTTGGAAAACTACATTTGTGTCCGAGCATTTAAATACAGACCAGTCCCAATTGAGCAAATGTTTTGCACTCGTTGCATGCTTTATCTGTTGTAGTCTTGGCGATTTCAGGTTTCCAGCTAACAGCGCTGCCCGAGCAAAACATGCAAAGAGCGCAAAACACATAGTTGATTACCTCTTTCATGTGTTCTTTCAAACATTCATACGTTTGCATTAACACAGATGCGAAGATGTGTTTAAAAGCCCATTGTTCAAAGAAATAGTGTGACTTCTAGCAAGAAAGTCACCTTTGACTTTTTCAAAATAGCTGAAAAGCTCTGATTTCTTATCTTTTGCACTAATATACCCTCCTGATAATGTACTGCTATGCAAAGCAATGCTAGATCGTTACCAATTGTTTATAGCTTTCGTGTTATGCTACTGCTTGTGAACGTTATGTTTCCTCGTGAACTTTGCCATTAATCTAGTAAACCTTGCTGGTAAGTCAAATGGTTTCTAATAAAAATTCCTACTTTGCAATGGCGTGCCGTTTACTTCATGTGTAAATCTGCAGTGGTATTATATCTTAGTCATACTCCCTGCTAACAGCATGATTACACAGCTACAAAAGCTATGGATATTTTATTATATGCCTACTCATTATAGCTCAGTTCTTTTTAGATCGCTACACTGCTACAGACCCGCTTTGATCATTTTGACTAGAAAGCACGAGGTTGTGGTAGTTAACGTTTTACTTACTTCTACAACAGTGGTTCTCAAGGAGCCAAATCCAGACATACGATTTTGCTAGAGCCGTAAAAAAATTTACCACAAGTCAATTGACACGTTTTGTTTCATTGCACTAACGAAGTCTGTTACACAAAATAATAGAAGTGTTACTGAAAGACACTGTCTATCGAAAGAAATCCTTTCCCAGCAAAGAATCAGACTCTGAGCTCTTACAAAGTAGATATTTCGCCTACGAAGTAGGCATCATCAGCTCTTGCTCAAATAGAATCTGTTACTGAAAGATTGCTAAAGCCGCACAAAGAATGCTTGGGAGCTGAATGCGGCTCTTAGAACAGTGTTTGAGAACCGAGAACCATTGTTCAACAAGTAACACCACGCCTGACAGCTACGGTGTCACAGGCTTAGCGATTATTAAAATTTAGGACCGGAGCCGGAGCTATAGCCATCGGAGAGGTAGCTCAGGCTCCGGGTCCCTTACTAGATACTAACGGTTTTACCAAATAGACTTACGTTTGCTCTTTATAGCACACTAAACGCGACTATTACGAGTTACGACACCAGACTGCAATAACGGATCTGCAAGCCTTTGATGTTTCTTTGGTACCCTTTAACGACCGCGCGAGCCAATAAATTGAATCGTCAGCCTCTAGAGCTAGAGAGCTGTTCAAACCCTCTACGGATTCAGCAAGTCTTCTAGTCGAAATCGAAAAAAAAATTTTTCGTTTTCGGTTTGGGGTTCTCTGGGGGGACCGCCACAAGTGGGTGTGTTTTTGCTCTTTTGTAGCCACCTTTGGCCGATCCTTGGCCCCAACCCATTGGGCCATTCTTTTGGCTCAAGATTTTTTTGGAAACTAGGCCAAAATCCGCGTCTTTAGAGCCCTTGAATGACTTTCTAGCATATCTGTAGCGGAAATTATGGACAAAACACCAAAAATTAGTGAAAATTTCAGCACCCACAAACCTTGGTCTGTGGTGGAAAACCCCTCTTTCTATATGGCCAACAGTCGCCAGCGGATCGAGCTAGAGAGCTGTTCAAATCCGCTCTGAATCGGGAAAAGCTTGTAGTTTAGACTGAAAAAACAATTTTCACCGTGCGATTTCGGCCTTTCTCGCCATGTTTACAAAACCACAGGATGTTTTGGCAGGTCTGTCAAAACAATCCATGACGTCAACGTCCCGTGGGAGTGCGTAAATCGAGCCAAATCACTGGCGCGAAACGGCGCGAAATTTAAAGACATTCTAAGCTATATTACGAGCTTTTAGAGGGTTTGATGGGCATTCTAGCGTTTCTTGTTGATAGGTTATGGCCAAAATGGTAAAATATTAAATAGGGAAATCCCCAATAATTCCCAGTAATCCCCTGGAATTTTCCTGACGTATTTGGAATATTTTTGGCATAACTTTTGAACCAGAAACGCTAGAAACTCAATCAAGGCCTCTAAAGACGCGTATTTTAGCCTAGAATCCAAAAACACTGCGAGCCAAAATATTGGCGCGTGGGATCGGATGATGATGTCATAAAATTAACCAAAAATTATACCCCCATAATGATCTAATTGGCCCGAAACCCCCCATCCAAATTTGAAAATTTTTTTTTGATTTTAAACTACACGACGCCACTTGTCATTACAGGGTTTGAACAGCTCTCTAGCTCTATCTGCTGCAGAGTTATGGCCGGCCAAAGTTTGGCCTGAAATGGCAAATTATGCTTTTTCTGAAAAGTTAGGAATTAGGCCAAAACCTGGGTTTTTGGCCCATACTTTGGCCACAGGTGTGCTAGCAAGTCAATCAAGGGCTCTATCAAGGGCTCCGACGCGGATTTTCACCTAGTTTTCAACAAAACTTTGAGCCAAAAGAATGGATCAATGCGTTTGGGCCTAGGACCGGCCAAAAATGGCCAAAATTTCCAAAATATGTCCTCTTTGTGACGTCACCTCCAGAAAACCTCCCACCGAAACCGAAAATTGTTTTTTT
>JGI24159J19872_10009365_pt1 | contig 12832 bp, 9 predicted proteins | sample Ectturendosymbi4_FD_19872 | JGI IMG/M metagenome (IMG submission 19872)
TGCTTATTTACAGTACGGTACTGTCAACGTTAGCTCAATATGTTTTTCACGCAACCTTTGTCTTTGTTTCGTAATAATCACTGCTTTGCGTACTTCCTCTCGTTTTTGCTTTTAATTTAATTGGACTGAAGATTCCGCATGGCGAAATCGATTTCCATTAAATAACATCGATGCGTGCTGATTTTTGTTACTTGTGCAGTGTGCACAGACAGTGCTTAACATGCTGTTTCTGTCACCAGGCATAGTCTACTGACTACAAACGTTGCTCCACTGGTGCGATAACAATACAGTATTTGCTGTTGACGGTTCGAGAGTATGTGCAAACTCTCTTCCTCAGAAGATTGACAAGAAACAATATCAAAGTGTACACACACACTGAAGTTCTGAAAAGATTCAGAGTGGTACACGAACGACAGGATAAAAATATGCCATAGAAATATGAACATTTTAAATGATCTCCCAAGTTTTAACAATTCCAGCATGCATTTCAATCAGACGGCTTGTCTCAAGATATATCTTGTAAGGAGACAATTAACCAGCAGGACAAAGAAAACTTCAAATAAGATTTTTCTTAAAAATGATTAGAATAAAAAGTTTTATCTTTATTCTTTGAAAGTTTCTGAAAATTTCAAATTTGCTATGCAATGTTTTGAAATTTTCGGGGGGAGGGGTAAATGCCTCAAATACCCCCCCCCTGGTTGCGCGCCTGAACGAAAGCAACCGAGAGTTGATTGAAAGCGTCTATGTCACCCTTTAGTGCGGTTGTGTGTGCGGGGTTCCCCGTTACAAGTACGCTGATAAACATTCCAAGGCCCAATTGAAAACACGGGGACACTTCGAGGTTTGTGATGAGCTGGCCGACCAATCCAGGTGTTGTCAAAGTAATCAGCTACAGGTTGAACTCGGACAACGAATTCTTCATCTTCTTCATCTGTCATTAGATGCCAAAATGCGTTTTCAGCGTCTTGTTCTGTCGCAAATGCTAGTGCAGTCAGGCTGCGAACACTCATTGCAAACTTTCCATCGTGTTCTTCATACGCTGCTACCATTCCAAACTGCTGTATTTTACAAGTACATTGCTGTAAATGGAAAAGCAGCCTATCGATGAAGTTTATGGGAAGATTCCTTGAATGGCACTGATTGCATCTTGCTCAAAAGCTGTTATCCAAGCTCTTGGATTTATTTGCAGCTAAAGGTTTTTTTGTAGTTTGGAAAGGTCAACGCCAAGTTTCAACAGCTTTAAAGAAAAGCAAAGAGAAGAAGAACAGAACTGCGCCAAAGTGGACAACATGGATGGTATTTAGCTTTTGAAAGAGATGACCCGGGGTTATGATAAATGTACCATCTGAGAATAAGCTGTGACTCTGAGATAGACATTCAATGTTACATTGAGTACCAAAGATCCACGTACGATCATTTTTCACAGCCAGAATAGCAAAACACAGTTCCGTCATCAAACTGTTTATATTCCACTGGGCTTCCATTTCTTACAGATTTGGGGGGCACCACTGGAATATTTTGTACAGCTGACATTGATGACCTCCGGGTCTTTTCGTTGACCAAGCAAAATAAACAAGCATTGTCTGTCTGTCTGTACTTGTCTTCTGGTTCGCAAAATCAATCAAACCTTTCATAGCACGTTCTTCAGGAATTTACGCAACCGTGTTTGGTGTCAAATTGGCTGTTGCTTCCACAATGATTTGCTGAGATGTGGTGATTGTGTTTGCTGCTTCAAACTTAACCTGTGCCCAAAGATCCAGAATCTGTTTGCGTTGAACATTTGGAGCGATGGTTATGCTCTCCTATGAATTTCACTGCCTTTTCATCACATACATTGCATTCTAGCCGGCACTTGTTTTCCATCCAGTACTCGTCACATTGCGAAAATGTTAAACTCACTCAAGCTTTTTTCATAAATATAGGAATAGCGGTATAACATGTTTTCCTCCCTTTTCCGTTTTTGTAAAATCAGCATCATTCGTTCTAAATTCGTAGTTTTAGCTTTTAGTTTATACTCAAGTTATTTTTAGCTTTACATTGAAATGACAGACAAGTGGTTATGCTAACAGGTTAGACTAGAATCAATTTGCTAAAAAGAACTTTTTAATTGACTTTTTTAATGTGACGCTGCAATTAAGATTGTCAGTTTTGAATTTACGGCTTTGAATTCGCGGCTTAGAATTTGCGGCTTTGTGACGTCGTGATACCATTCCACATCGTGAAGAATCTGGCGTTGCTGTCTTGTCCTAATGTTATTGTAACGTCCACCACAAGCGGAAAAACAGTCACTTCTGAACAAACAGTTATCAAGTCACGATTCTCGCCTCTGCTAGCAAAAAGAAGGCTGGTCTGTCTCAGTCCAAGCATGTATGACATCGTCTGTTTAAGCAAAAGTGCTTGGGCTGCATGACTGTACCTTAGAAATTACCTGTGCCTTTAAATCAGACTGATGTCTTTGGTTCTGCAATTTGAGACGATACAGAACAATACCGAAAGTTTGAAATAGTTTGCAAACTATACTGTGATTAAAAATACTTCTGGCTGACGACAACAGTGCTATCATTATGTATGTTTTTTGCAAACAGGGGTTGATGAGCTAATAATCTTTTGCAAAATTTTCATGCATTATACTCGCATTGAGTTGAACCCCAACTTTGCCAACCAACAAGCTTCACCAAGGAGCTTTACAATTAGTTAAGCAACAATTCGAAATATTGGTTGCAAACTATAGCATGAAAGTGGATGCATGACGCACACGGTGACTGCGTCACAGACATGACTTATTCCATTTGATCCTTTTGCGTCAGCGCCGTGGTGATCCAGTGAATTGTGCTGTTTTGAAATAGAGCAAAGGGTCAACCTCGTCTCTTGGCGGCTTGATTAAACTGCCTTCCCTTCTTACAGTAACTATCTGCCTGTGTTTCAAGACGGCATTGCTCCTCTTGAGGGTTCCCTTTCCGCAACCTGGTCTGATGTAAGTGGTGGAAATTTATCATAGCTAGCAAACGATTTTAGCACCTGCAAAGGTGTAGTACGAAGTGCAGCGTCGGCTACTAGGAACGTGCGTTTACCGCTTGCTAGCGTCAAGCTACGCGTGGAGCAACACTGGCGCCCTTTAGGTCCTGGTTGAAGGATTGCGTGAACCTTAGTATTTTATAACTACCTACTGACAGGATTCGACGTAATTTCCGACAGAGATCACTTCGCACTTTCACTTTTCTGGGTTTCGAGCGAAACGGCGGCAAGCTAACCGCTAAAAAAACTTATTAACGCGTCCCTTTTCCGGTTAAAATAAGGGTCACGAAGCGCTAGCACTAGCTCTTGGTTTGTTTCTTTACATTTTTCCAGAAAATGAAAAGGTCACTTAGGTATTGTACGAGACGGGAAGACTCTTAGCTTCCGGTCTTTGCTGAAAATAGCCTTTGCACCTGCAAATTTATGACGTTGTGTCAGCAGCCAGAGATTTTTTATGGCAAATATGTGCTTGATCGCGTGAAGAAGATTCAAAACGGTGGGCAGTCAGTCATCGCAACACCATTTTACCTCGTAGCGTGCGTGCAAGTCTGGCTTAGCGTTAGCGTGAACTGCACGCTCCGGGTTTCAAAATAAACAGTCCTGAATCCGTTCGCACTAAACTAGAACTGAAAAAGAAGTGCTTACGTAGGCACAACACACACTGTTGGCACGGTGGTGGTCTCATCGAAGGTCTGCTTTGCACTGGTTGCAAAACAGTTTTGGCGTAGCGTTGTTTCAGACAGGCTTGGGTTTCACTCCGAAAAGGGTTGCCTGTTGAAATAATAAATATATGTGCAATAATTCTACTGTATGTTCAGCTACGGGTATCTGCAACATCAATGACTCCGCAACAAGCGGTCTTTTGTTGTTGTTCATAAACTTTGTCAGAAATGAACTAATTTTAACCCCGGAACTAATTTTAACCCCGACCATAAATTTAAACCCCGACCGCATGAACTAATTTTAACCCCGACCGCAGAACACAAATTTATTTAGAAAATCTGATTCAGAAAGACATTTCCTATATTTTCGCATCCATTGACGCATAACAATTTAAGAGCTCTATTTGGGTTTCGAACATCGCTGTCTGAATTGCTTTTCCACTGGAGATTCACGACAAGCACGCTATCCTGACGAGTTACGTGGCGAGTTTAGTTGAGTTTATTGGCGCAAATATTAAACAATTTCATGCAAATTAAAGTTAAGGCGCTGGGACACCGAAAAAAACTGTTAAACGGTTGTCTCGTCGGGCACCCCTCGACAGTTTTATAAATTTTATCTTGGTTTAAAGTTAATGGAAGACTTACTGGGAATGTAATAGGGCTATATTTTTGAAGAAGAGTAATGGGTCGCAACGAGTATATTTCGTGGTTTGCCCAGTTCCGCAAGGAGCTGAGCATGATAGCGAAAGTGTAAACCCAGCTAAAACGAAACTCTGCCCGTGTTTCCACAACCCTTTCGCATCCAAGCAGACAACTGTTTGCTCTCCAGCAGTGCGTTTTTTGGTGCCACGAAAAAGCCAGTTTTCCAACTTCCGTAAAGGCCAGCCGCTTGAGAAGTTATGCGCACTGCAACGTAGAAAAGGGGACCGGCCTGCTGCAGATGTTGGAGAAGAGACCTTTTGGCGCACTTTCCCTGCAAAATGAAAAGACCGCGGCAGCAAAAAATCAACAACAACAAAAACCATGAAACAGCAACAGACAGTCAATGCATGCACACAAAATGCACTAGAACCTAAAACTGATATTGCACTTACCGCATTACGTGTCAAACCAAAATTATTGGCACATCGCAGCAGTGCGGCTCGTATGCAGGCACTGCCGAGCTGCAGTACGGCCTATGTTTCACGGTGAATTTCGTTTTTAGGTCAGTTTAGTGTTTTGCTTTGATATCAAAATTTGCATTAACAAGAAGAGTTGATAATGTATCCTCCCTTCCCAAAACGTTATGCTCAAAGCTAAATATTAGACATCTGTTTGGTATTGTATGGGAAACACTGAAAATTACGAAGGTCTGGAGCTGTGAGCGCTTGCTGCGCCGGTGTCGCTATAACAAAGTATTGGAAGGGTTGTGGAATGTCAATCAAGCACAGCCAATCTGGAACTGCGAACTGGAGCTGTGTTTTCCGCAACGCCAGGCTGGCAAGTGCAGTGACCTGTGACAGGCAGCAGAATCACCAGTGTTGCCATTTTAGTCTTTTTAAAACCAAATCTGGTTTATTTTGCAATCATTTGGTTTATTTTTTTGCTATTTGGTTTATAGTTTATTTTTTTAGTTTATTTTTTTATGTTTTGGTTTGTTTTTAAAGATGTATTACGCCAGGCATCGACTGTGTTCCCTGCAATGATGTATGTCTGGTTTCGGCGTTTTAAAAAAATTTAAACAAGCTTTTGTACAGTTTTGTTTTTAGCAACAAGTTTGTTCCAACATATCATTGTACTAACAAGAACAAGTACTCCACAACCGTTCATATGTCACGTAGTTGATTTTTTGAATGCAAGACCTTATTTAGGTTATGAAACTGAAACTTTGATAAGAGACATGGTCTGTTCTGAGTCTGACGAGGAATCCATGAGATATCCAAACGATGTCTCAATTTCACCTTGTGCCTATTTAAGAAAGTTCAGGGTACCAACTCATTCAAATGTAACGAAGGAAATGTAATTGATGTTTGTTTCAAATGCCTAATGAAACATTGTGGGACCTTTAATTTAGTCTTTGGATAAATTGGGGATAGAAAGTGAAGAAAGTAAATTCATTGGAAAAATTGAATACTAGTAACAGAATTTGATAATTGTCCGTTGGCGAAATGTTACTGACACAGTAGCATATTGGGCTGAAGTATGCTTGTATGGAGGTGCCATCGGAGAAAACCAATACGAAAAACTGGCTGGTTTTGCTCAACGCATATTATGTAGCAAATATCACACTGTGATGCAGAAATGGAACAAGTATTCGGCCAAGTAAACGTTGTAATATTAAAATTGAACAACAGAATGAGTGCAGAACTGATAAATGCAATTTTGCATATCAGGACTGGATTGAAAAGAGACAATATTATAAAGCATGTTATGATGATGACTGAGATTCCAGAAGCGGTGACAATGTGAAGTTTTATTGGCACTGATTTGGTATACAATGAAAATAATATTGCTGAAAGTTGTGGTAACGTAGATAATTGTGACTGTTTATGTAGAATAAGGTTCCAATTTAGATGCTTTCATTATTATGCTTTGATTTTTGGGTGTGTTTAGTTTATTTCTGCTTCAGTTTGGTTTATTCTAGTCTTTTTTTAGGCTCATCTAGTTTATTTTAGGGAAACTGAGATGGCAACACTGTGAATCACTTTGTTCGTCCTGGTGCTGGTGAGAGGCATTGTACTTAAATTGTAGGCTCTGAAGCTTTACTACCACAATGCAAAGTGAGGTGACACATTGCATTAAACTGGTAATGAGGCTTACGTGCATTGATTACATTTGTTATGTATTTTTGTACTAGACAGCGGAAAAGTACTCTGAGAAAGTAAGAATGGCATAGACATGGCGTCGTGCCTGTTTGCGCAAGATTTTTTCTGCTACAGTAAGCTATACTGTAGTCCCTTTGTATCTCGTTGGTAGATGGTGATTTTTAATGTGTGTGCCGGCTTTAGTACCACAAGAGGTTGAAAATTCTCCCTGAAGTGATGTTGTATGTGGGGTTGTTCGGATTTGCAATGCAAGATGATTTTGGGTGGGTTAATAGAAAGTGTATGGGCTGTATCCAAAATGGGCCTTGAGCATATGCTGGACTTGATGTTTTATCAGTAGAATATCGTTTTGGAATAGACCTACAGTTTTGAATTGCGTCATTATTGAAACAGGTTTTAAAAGTCAAGCTGAAATTCGGGTTGAGTTCAAATGTCAAGTTGGCTTCTGAAAAAGACTCTTACCTCAAAATTAATTCTGACTTAAATATTGTCCTGCAATTAAATTGTAAAGCACGTAGTAGCACCCAGTGTTCCAGCAAATCTTAGAGTATGACTGGTTGCACCTAATCATTGAAAATTAATTCGCGCAAATGGTAATCGATAGCAGCATCATTTTTTAGTGAGTAACGTCAAATGAAATAGGTGTGTTAGTGTTTCCAGGAATAACATTTGGTTGTCCTACGTCAACAGTGCACAACCTGCGGCCGTACGGCTGCATGCGGCCTTCGATAATGAAATTTGCGGCCGTCCACATGTAACTTAAGATATAGGATTTGGCGGCCGTGCTGGCGTATATTGAAGCAAAACAAATGCAAGGCAAGAAAATCAGTCGACACAATGTGTGAAAATCTGCTTTGCAAACTTTTCTTTTAATAAATTCGTTAAATTTTTGATATTTTATTATGCTTTTAGGCACAAGTAAATGATATATACCGGATAAAACCCATTTTTTGATGAAACGTATCTCATAAGTACAACTCGAACTGATTGGCGGCCATACTTCATATAAATAAAAGTACTGCGGCCGTCAATAGCAGAAGGTTGTACACCCTTGTCCTACGTGATAGGGGTTGCCGGTATCTGCATCGCCTTGTGCTACTGAGGCAAGCACAAGAGAAAGATGGTAATTCGGGGCACTACTGGGAAAGCATCCAGCAACATTAGAGACCCCTCACTTGGTTCACTCTGCTACTAAGTTGCACTATCAGTATGTAAGGATGAGTGAATTACGATAATTCGCTTGTGGTGACTATCAGTGACTTGTTACTTATGGGCACCATCTACCGGTGATCATTTCTTTGCAAGTGGTGCCATCTTCAGGCCGCCACATAAGGCACTCTTTTCTCTAGTAGGGATGTGTGACATGCACGGGTGCAATTTGGTGGGGGACACGGGGGACGTGTCCCCCCACTTTTGTAGACGGTGGGGATATACTATGTCTTGCCCCCCCAATATTTTTCTCCTAGGTTTCGTATTTGGAGAGGTTTAAAAACTAAATGTGACGTTTGTCACGTTTTGTGTGAAGGGTTTTCATGTTAAACCATCTATAAGGATAAAGCAAAGCGTGATTAGTGTTGCTTTGAAAACACCTCTACAAAACAAGATTGGGAATCTGTATTTACAAAACATCACTTCTGCATCGGCTCGTTGGCCCGATGACTATATTTGTTTCACACCAAGCTTTCCCCCACATTTTACAACAAAATTGCTCCCATGGTGATATGATCTGATCACCTACGGGTGTTTCTGTTCTGGATATACTGAGTCAATGCGACCGGGACAATTGCAGTTGGTAAAATGTGATGTTTTTAAGACAACCACCGTGGTGTAAAAGAAACATTCTTTTTCACTGAATGGCCGTGATGGCAATGTTGTGCGTGTGAGATCAGGGCAGACTTCAGTTGTATCAGGAAATATCGAGTTGAAAGTTGTTACTTGCGTTGGGTTAATGTGATACCTTTAGAGATACCAGTGCCACACTAGTCGTTCACCCCATACGATATCACTGCAATAATAGTAATATACGGAAATCTCACAATTGGATCGTAGGAAGAGATATGTCATACGTCATAACAGGTCGCGCCGCTGTGGAAAACCTGATACTTTTCAGTCTTTATAAAATCTTTGTTGGGAGGAGTTGCAGCACCCTCACAGTCACGAGCCGCCACTGGGTCTCGAGATGATTCAAGCACTCCATGACTGCTAGTTAGTAACATTTAACACAGTTCATCATTATTTATATTTGTAGTCAAGTGTTAATGAGCCGCTTGTGCGGTATGAGGTGTGCCTGTTGGCCTTTCTGCTTTGATATCTCACACCAGTGATTCACAAATTTTTCTGATCGCGTACCATTTGTGGGTCCCTACTGTCACCATGCAGTGGCGTAACTAGAGGTTTGAGCCAGGGTTAGCAAAGCTTAGCTGAAGGGGGCTCACTAGTCAAAACCCAGAAAAAAGTTAAGAAATGATAGTGAATCTCTGGATGTCGTGGATGTCTATACTAGCTAAAAGAACGAAAACACCCTTAAAAACTCAAAAAACAACAACCTAACGAATACTAAATATCAAACTGTCAACTGGAGGAGGCCCAGTTTTTACATTTAGCTTGCCAGGGGGGAGGCTCGCCCTCTTGCCCCTGTCAGTTACGCCACTGTCACCATGTACCACCTTGTTCCAGGAAAATTCAATCTGCCAAATATCATTCGATCAAAAGTTTGGAAAACCAGATTTGACACAAATGCAACTTAAACAAAATGACTGAGAAATAACAATGGCCATTTTTAGAAACCAAGAAGGGAAGTTGGCTACACAAAAATTCAGGAATATATTAACAGAACCCTACAAAAAAATTATAGCTGTGAATACGTATATATTTTGGTGAAGAAAAATAGAAAGTAGAACTATTCGCGCACCACCTTGAAGGCCTTCGCGTACCACTAGTGGTACGCATACCACAGTTTGAGAACCACTGTCTTACATTCTGTTACGGAGGTTCTCAATGCATTTGCTGCTGATTGTGATTAGAGGTGTTTGAAGAGTCAGCTATTACAGTGCTATGAGTCCAAAGTGGAGCAGAAGTTCACTTGAACTTAACTTGAATTAGTTGCAATCACTTCTTTGTTTTAAATTTTGATTTGGATTGCATGTAGCCTATTAATAGTGATAAGATTTTAGATTTAAAAGTGGCTTTGGATTTTAAAACTGTCACTTTACGGATGTGGATTGGATTTTGAAACAAAATTGTTGGATCGGATTTGGATTTGAAAAACCTCAATCCAGTCTCTACAAGTCATTGTTAGTGCTATATAATACATCAACCTTGCATCGATTAGAAAAAGTGCGGCTAGAAATAGAGGTGGACGGAGTCACAATTTCAGACTCCGACTTCGCTTTAGGAGGTGTGCGGACTCTGATTTTTTGAGTCCGGATCATATTCTGTTTCGCAAATTTTCAATCCGAATCCGCTACGGATCCTGTACCAACATGAAACAAACAATCCGACTCCTGTTTGACTCCGCATAAATATAAGTCAAGCAAACAACCAGTGACGTTTTTTCCGTAGACACAAAATTCCAAATCTAACCCTGCTCATGTGTCAAGCGGAATTTCTTACTTGTGAAACCGCTGACTTCACCCCATCTGCGCAGGCACTCACGGCCTCAACATATATGTTAACAGAAATATCATTGAGACCAAAGAGAAACCAGCATTGCTGAATCTATAAAGTTATCGAAGACAACTTTTGTCACAATGACAAAACAGCCACGAACCACTGTCCAAGCAAGAATAGTTTGGAACAAATACCAATGCAGAATCTGAAAGACACGAATTTAACATTCTAAATAGTTGAACAAATATATATACAGTATATATGTGTGTGATTTTAAACGTATAACTATGTAAAATATATGCGTAATTAACAGTTTGCATTTCACAGGGGTGCAGCGGGGCGGAACGCGTGGGAACGGCGTTCCCACACCTTTTTCAAGTTTTGCTTTAAATCGAATTTGAAGCTGTTTTAAAATGGCTAGATTTTTGGGTGTGTTCCCACACCTTTTTTGTAAGCACCACATCCCTGACCAGTGCCGGATTTAGGGGGTGACCAGGGCCCCCCACCAGAAAAGGGCCCCCCACCATGTTTATGTGTTTAGTCATCTGTACGAATTGTGCGTGCCACTTAGTCATTTTTATCAGCGAGGAAAGTTTGTTTGTAGACGCTATTGAATTATATCGGTCGTCCAGACGGCAGGATTTCACTTGAATATTGTTTGATATTGTGACGAAACAACTATTACGCTTATTGTTTTCCTGAAGGTCAGTCAGGTACCTGAATCTAGTGAATGCAAAGTTAGCCACGTAGAACGCACTAGCTTACGTCTCTACTCGTTGCTGGTAGAGTTTGGGTCTGCCTTATTTAGATTTGCACAGGTTGCATATGAGTAGCATTGTTAAGTAGGGCTACCACACGTCCTCTTTTTGGAGTACATGTCCACTTTTTTCATGAGAAATGAAATAATCTCCGCGGACATTCAAAAATGTCAAAATATCCTCCTTTTTACATTTCTTATTTTATATAGGTATAATCACTGGCGTAACTAACATTTTGAGCCACGGTGGTAAACTTAGATAAAAGGGACCCATTGGCTATTGTACGAGGTCCACTAGCCAACATTCACAAAAAACTTGAGAAATGATGGTTAAACCGGATCTGAATGGCTGAACTAAAACCTAAATCACTGGAAAATAATCCGAAAAACACATAAAAGCAGTAACGTACTGAAAACGAAAAGAATGCTAAAACCGAAATATAAGTTCAGTTTCGCCCCTCTGCTCCCGTCAGCTACGCTACTGGCTATGATATATTGTATTTACATGCAGTAGGCCTAAGCAGTTCGTACTCAACTGCAACAAGATACGAGCTGGTGGCGCAGCTTAGTTTATGGGAGGGCTTGCAAGTTGTCTAATTAATCTACATTTTGGTTTTAGTTAATTCTCGGCTGGAAAGACGCGAATGCTTTCACATTAACCGTTACATAACAGTGGTAAATCTTTTTTCAATATCTCAATGACTTTGGCATTAGAGCACGCACTTGATGACCGGTTTTCGTTTGCCCGTTGACGAAACCGAGCATGCAAAATCTGAGAAAAAGTCACTTATGATTCATGACCCCTAATTCTCAAATATCCGTTTGTGGGTTCTTTGTACTTAACTGTCTCGTGATGTAGACAGAAGAGCATGCCGTCGATAGTTTTAATTCTGTTCTCTGTTGACAAAAAGCACTAGCTCAGCAGACTAACAGCAGCTATTTTAAAGACAGCCACTGGAATCCCCGAGTGAATTTACGCATTACTTTATCATTATTGCACTCTCATAATCCAACGTATACAATCATCATTTACATTTACCACGAAACATACAATGAAACATGCCAAAGTTTGACTGTTATACATATATCGCCATATTTAACTCATTTAACATTAGGTCTTGCACAATATTATAACACTAGAAACAGTAATACAAGCTCACTTACAAGTTCCTTCAGGTAAATAACAATCTCATTCAAAACAAGATCATCCAAGAAAATTACAGTCCCATTTAAAATCATTTCATCCAAAAGCATGACAATTTCTCTTAAGATTTCGTATTCAGTTTCAAGTTCAAACTCTATTTCGTTGTTCATAATTAATTTTAACAGAGTTTTGCTCGCATAAAGTTAAAACTTTATCTTGCCCAAACTGGCAGCATGTCGCTTTCACCTTAAATGTCCAAAATCAAATCACGCTGGCGGGTCGCGTGCTCCGTAATTTATAGTGTGACCTGCCTTGATTCTTTTATGAAAGATCTCGTCAAAACCGTCCAATTTGGATTTGCACCCGCTTCTCCTTTTCATTTCTTGGTTTCTTTCTTTTACCCATCGACTTACACCACCGCTTATTGCCGTGTGCTTTTGGCAATCAAACCCACGTTCGTTAGGTGTTTTTGTCTGACGAAGTTCGTTTATTCTTTGATGACATCGTGGTGGTGTGATTTAGTTGCTAAGTAACATGCACATTTCGCAAGGTCTGGCCCTTCGAATAGGAAGTCGCACTTGCATCATTCCCTTCGCATGTGTGCGTTCATTTGTGCACGCGAACATCACGCCATGTTTTGCTGCATGTCTTTTTTCTCGCCCAAGGATCTTGCGCAACCTTTGTCTACCTTTTTCTGTTCAGCATTATTCACGTGATGTTTAACACATGACTTCTTTTTTTTATTCGTTTTCAACTTGTAAACGTTTTATTGGTGCATTGCAATCATGTGATTTCTTTCTTTGTTCAGGCCATACTTTCTTCTCAAGTTAACGCCCCTGTT
>JGI24159J19872_10009366_pt1 | contig 12832 bp, 8 predicted proteins | sample Ectturendosymbi4_FD_19872 | JGI IMG/M metagenome (IMG submission 19872)
TACTAGCAGAGTGCTAACATAAAAAATACATTTTTTTATGTTTGAGGTTTGGGTCGTGAGATGATCATGAAACTCAGATTTGGGTCGCGCTCAAAAAAGTTTAAGAATCACTGGTTTATACTGTGCAAGAACCACAGGCATGCTGTGATTAAGTGACTTGAAAGAATAGGAATTGTCTGTCCTCATTATTTCTACCTTTTAACCTTATGTTACAGCATTGCTAATTCTGTTGCATTGATGTTTATATAATTATTTGCCTAGTTACTCACCAATGTATTTATCAATAAAGTAGAACCAGCTAGATCAGGGGTGAGCAATTAGCGACCCGTGGCCTGCCACAGACAGTGCTTTCAGTAGCCCGTGACAGCAGTCAGAAAGGAATCTTAAAATCTGAAATTTCCTCCAGTTTAGTGCTGAGGCTAACATGTCAGACACTTGCTTCTATTTCCACTAGAAGGTGTGACCCTCCGTTAAACACGGCCTTCCAAAAGCGGCCCTTGAGCAAAATAATTGCCCACCGCCCACCCCTGCGCTAGATAATATATATAGTTGGTTAAATGGTTAAGCATGTGCCACCAAAGCTTGTAGGCTGGGTTCAATTCCTGATGAGGTTGTACCAAAGACTTCAAAAATGCTAAATGTGGTCTTCCCAGCCTCGTGACGATGTTTGTGGGTCGGTGCAAAGGAATAGTTCACGTGCGGTGCTGCCATTGACTCGCCACCGATGCAGCATTCACTGTGGAATCAGGCGTGTGGCCCACAGCACAAGAAAACATAAATGGGCACTGCAGAACACTTTGGACACTCTGAAATGAGTACAGAAACTAAGTATAAATGAAACTGATCTATGTCAGTAGTTTATTGTCCTTTCTCATTAATCTAATTAAACAGCTCACTGGCAGTGAGATTTTATTTTCTGTTTCATGCTTGGCACTTAATAGCATTTTTCCTTTGGTATGTGATCCCTTGTAAATATTATTCTAACCTTTTGAAGTTGAGTTTTATAGATTGCTTAGTGTTACAATATAACTTTTAAGTCTTGCATTCAACTAACTCTTACTAAGCGTAGGTTTTAATGGATAGTTTCATTTTAGAAATAAAATTGGCAACATTTACTTTCCTTCAATTTTTCTTATGAGCGTTTTTCAAATTGGATCTAATAGCAATTGGACAGTGTAGATCAGGGGTGTCAAACCAGTTTTGTTTGGTCACAGATAAATTTTTTTAATGACAAAAATATAAGTCAGTTTGGTCACATTGTTTGAAAATATAGACTAGTTAAAACTGTTACAGTGAGTTTTACTGCTATTGTGGGATAAATGACACGAAATGTCTTAGCAAAAAAGAACCCAGTGTCAAATACTTTTTCAAGTAGAAAAGAACTATAATAACATAATGCCTCAAATGGCTATTTGCAACTGTTAAGACACTGACAGTACAAATATGTAGATAATATAAATTGCAGTGCAATCAACAATTGTGAGTTGCTGAGAATATGATCAACAGATGTAGCATTTTACAAAAGCAAGTGGATGTACACAGTTCTGCATAAGATGTACCCAACCAATAAAAATGGTTTTATCACCTTTACAGTGGTATAAAATGTCTGCATTAATCCTATGCACTTTTTAAGCTCTTGTAGGCAATATGGTATAAAATGTTATATGCCACATTTGGCCAACGAGCATTCAATTAAAGCATGCAATGTAAAAGAACAAATTTTAATGAAATTTTTATGATGTCATATTGCTGTAAACATTTTTGACCAACAAAACTACAGTATATGTATTATGTAATGGATTAATGCTGATAAATATGACTGTTCATATCACATGTCATCATAATAAAGTGTTGATTAATTTATAGTGTTTTATGCTTGACATGACTGCATATACTGCGTATAGGACAAAAAAGATGTCTTTGAATATAGCTGGGTTTCATACTAGGATTTACAAGAGTATTTGAGTCAAAACTCGTTGGATTTTGTCAACTTTACTGCCTTCATATGAGAAATACAAATGTTAAAAAAGTGCAGGAAATTTCATGTTGAAAGTCATTATTTAATAAATGAATTTAATGCAAGAAAGTGTTCAGAATTACCAACTTGTGACATCAGTTGTTTTGGCCAAATACTGTTTGTCTATGTGCAGAATTGATATTGCAAAAAACAATGTTATTTCTATGTAGGTGTAGTGCACACTTCAACCTGCTTCAGGTTTGTTTTAAGCAACAGTCGACCTATATTCATATAAAAGAAAATTGAAACAGTAAGATTGCTTTCCATAAAGCAGGATTTAATGTTAATTTTGTGAATTGTCAGGCTAAACTTCATTTTTAACTTCAAATCCTTTTATCTTATGTAAACTTCATAAAAATTGTTATGTTCTTCTTGCAACTATTTTCCATTTGTTAATCAGTATATTGAATTTGACATAAAATTAGGAAATGCATTTTTCATGACAATATTCATTTTTGCAGTGTTTTACCAGACTGATTTACAAAAATTTGACATACTTTTAACTTGTTTTGGGGTATTCGGTTCATTGCATTATTCATGAAGATTCAACTGAAATCCCTCTGTCGTTGCAGATATTATGTTCAATTTAAGGGACAAAACATCTGAATCAATGTACTATCTTTGAGAGTTGCTGTTCTGTTGTACTTAGTAACCAGTTCCCAACAAATCTCAGCACTACTCTACTTAAAACCAATTTTTCCCAAAATTGTACAACCATGTATGTCATCTTGTAATTTTGCTGCATCTAGCAAGCTTGTTCTTCAAGGTTCTATCTCACTAAAACGATTATTTCCCATAAATGTTTCAACAGAACTTTGAGAAATTATGTGGTAATTTAATATTTGTATGACAAAAGCAAACCTAATTCATTAATGACTCACAAACAGATGCTTTTTTTTCTTATATCACTTGTGCCACATATTGCTGAAACAATGATGGTAGTGGTACCATCATAGACATCGAAAGGATTTTTTCCAGGGGGACCAACAGTTGTGAAATTTCATTTTACCAACTCAAAACCAAGAGAAAAACATTTTTTAGAAAGTTACTAAAAAATACCAATTTCAAAATCCAGGGAGCCTTGGCTCTCTTGACCCCTCTTCTGATTTCCACGAGTGCCATTACAAGATGATCATTAGCTTAACTTTTGACAAGCTATAATTATAAATATGTGGTTTAATCAGTGGATAGTTTGTCTTCATAAATCTTGTAATTACCACTGCTGCTTTAATGTAGCTAATAGAGGTTCTTTGTGTTGTTGATAGGAAAATTTGTATGCCTCATTTTTCATACAATAATGAAGCATGGAACTAGACTGCTAATTCCAATAATGAATTGCATAGTTGAAAAGTTTATTGTGATTTTTGCTTGTGCATATATACTTCAAAATTTTTTTCCATCAGCTAGATATACATACCACCGCAAGATATTCATTTATGGTTAGTCATCTGACTTTTGGCATTTATTCCTGTATATGCTGCAAGAAAATACATAGTCCTCCTTCAAAATATTTAATAACGCATAAATGCTGCAGGGAGTCGTCAGTTCAAGGCAACCAGAAAATGGAATTGTTTGATACAACACTTGAAAGACAATGTCAACATGAAACGTCGGAGAAACAGATTGAAATTAAGTGACGAGTGTTTCACTGGTATGGAGTTTTTAATAACATTGAATTTTTCATCCTTAAATTAGATATTTTTGATTTCTATTGAAAGCAAGTAGCTTATATGTGGAAGTTGTGAAACACTAGACTGTGGGCTACTTTCCATTTGTAGCCCTATATTTTCCCGTTGCAATATGGAAATTTAGCACTTTTCGGTTTAAGATCCATGTGCTTCTAATGTGTTAAACTTTTGATAATACCTTTACCTTGCTTTCTATTGACTGTTTTACCATTGTTATGTCCTTACTCTGTAAATTCTATTTACTGTTGGTGGTCTTGCTGTTTTGTGGTGAATAAAGTTGACCTTGTTTTTCGTTGGTGAATGTTGACGGTGGTTGATTAACATAGCCTTTGATCGTTGTCTTAGTTTAATACACTTCGCTCATTGAAATGCTGTTTTTCTATTCCCATCGGGTCGGGTACATGATAAATTCTGGTTGCATAAATTAAAAAGTTTTATTGCATTTTAGGTGCGAATGCAGTTGATGTGCTTCTTCAGTTCGTCAAGCAGAACCCAGGTATGTTTGATAGCACGGGGTCAGTGTCGCGGGGCAACATTGTTCGTCTGTGTCAAGCATTTGTTGACTGCGGAGTCCTCAAACCTGTTCTCCTTTCAACTGTGCCCGACAAGCATATAAAGTTTGAAGATTCTACATCTTCATTCTACAACTTCGTGGGAAGAAATTGCGCTAGTGAAAATGACATGAAGATGAGCGAAAGAGAAGTTCTCAAGGAAATAGACGGTGACATTAGAAACAGCATGGACCATATAACCATATCTGGAAGTGGATCTTCTCAGGAAGGACTTAAAAGTTACCCAAGATTTTCTCCCGTACCTCACCGTCGTTCATGCACCAGAGCCAGGTTCCCATCAATATCGGGAATATCTGCAAAAGCTTTCAAAGACTCAGTTGTCAGTTCAATCTCAAGCAACGGGCAAACTGACCGAGTTGGGAAGAGCAAGAGACGCTCCCGAGGTCTGAAGCGCTCGTCAAGCTTCGACAGTTCGACCTTGAAACGCTGCTCATCTGACCGGAACCTTTCACGGACATCTCCATCTTCGGTANGTCAACTGTGCTGTGCGCTAGTTTTGAATTAAACTCCCAGTTTTGCCGAGCAGTTCCGAAGTCTAAGCCGAGCAGTTCCGAAGTCTCATGGTATTCATAAATGTTGATTGATGGATTCAACTGATTTTCGCGTTTGTCAAAAAGTTTAGTGCATTAAAAAGATAGATAATTTAAAAGTGCGTTGGCTGTTTTTGTCACAAACTCATATAAAAAAACTGTTTCCTTCTATATTTTAGCCATCACCTGTTTGAAGCTAAGGTTTGCTAGAAAGAAGGGCACAGTCTTCATCAAGAGACAGTAGTTGCTTTTGCTCATAAGAAGTGTTATCTTTGTTTTCATTGAAGAATATTTGCGAAACAAGAGGTGAATTTAAATATTTTTCCGCTCTTCCTACTGTTGCGACGCAGTGTTCGTGGACAGGTACAAAACTAGGCCACGGCGTGCTTGACAGAAAATGTGCAAATCACCAAGTTCAGAATTCAAGTAACTCCTTTAATGATTCCCTGTCGATATATTTTATAGTCATCACTGAGGTTTTTCACAAAGCCCTTACTCCCAAAACAAAAAATATTTGATTGTCATGAATTGTCTGTTTTTTAATCTACGTTCCTAACCCTTGCTCGACGTCTTACCTCGCAGTCGTATGACAGCGACCACTCGGAGGGAAGATCTAAAAAAGATGAGGACGTGGCGAGAGGAGGAAAGCTTCGGCTGAGCGGACGGTTGTCATTCAGAAGAAGGTCGTCGAGGTAAGCGCACAGGCTTCGCTCGGACCGTTATTTTCATTTCACGTTGCTTTCCATTCTCACCCGAGACTTCGCTTTTGTTTCTGTCGCATTTGCTTGGCACGCGTACTTTGCACGCGCACTCTGCACGAGTGCACGCATGAGTTCTCTTGCATTTCAACCGCCACTAACATGTCACGCAGCCCGGCACTGAAGAAGCAAACACAGGAACACTCCCCGCAGCATTCGCGCAACCCGAAGACCAGCACCGCCGTGCACGGAAAGCCTCCTATTCACCGTCGGACCCACATGGGGTCCCCGGTACCGGACACCCGACGACGTAGCATCGCGGCCAGTTGCGAATCAAGCAAACCGACCATCCTGTCGCGCGTCACCAGCGCAGCCTCCATCATCGCCAGACTCCGCACGAGGGAATACATTGTTTCTGATCACCCTGTCCTGGAACGCGGCGGTCTTCCCCCTCCTCCTCTCGTTGGATTCGAACCTGCGTCCGACGAAGACGTTGACTTCCATCTAAGAACCCGGACCCGCCCCAGGGGTCCCCCAACCGAACCTGAAGGGGAGTGCCTCGGGAGCCCAGCTAAGCAACCAAGGGAGGGGTCGGATGAGATAAAAGACACCCCTTCCCGTTTCGGCCCCTCAAACAAACGCGCAAGTTCGGGTCCAGTCGCATTCCTCAGCAGCGGCATGTCTCAGATCAGAAGGTCGTTGAGGTAGTTACAGAGCTCTTCACTTCTTTGCTTGCTGTTGACTTCTCTCGCATGTTGATACGTTGCTCGTTGAATGGCTCTAACACGTTTCTTTCGCATGTTTTGCGTTGTTTGCTTCAACCACTACACATTTTCACTCCACCACCTGCTTAAGATTCCACTCCGCAGCATGGGACAAAGAACGGGGTCATGACCTCAGGAAACGAGGTCATGGCCTCTTCGCGAAATCCCTGGTTTTGTTCAGCACGTGACTGAACTTGCCATGATGATATTGCCGGTGAACGAATTTGGTCAAACAATCCTCCCGGATCCCCATGAGCTAACTCACAATTTTTAAACGTTTTTACACTTGACCCCTTTCAGAACATAATGACAATGATCAAGAAAATCGCTTTTCAAGTCTATGAACCTAGAGATCGAACTCAGACGATTCACGCGATTAATGCGTCAGTGATGACGACTGACTGACGATTAACGTCGGCCAGAAACGTCTGAGACATTTTGTGTTGATATTTTGCGGCAACATAGCGCGCGGTGTCTGTTCAGGAGAAGACGCGTCGCCCGCGAAAATATTCACGCGCCGCGCGACCGCGTTTCATTGTGACGTGCGTGTTGGTGATGAGTCGTTCAACATGTGGTTTGATTGTTTTCTTGGCAGGAGGAAAGCTTCTGAATCGGGATCCACTTCATGCGTCATAAAGAACGTTGCTGTTGCGTCAAACGTTTCCGTTAAACCGGTTTGTGACGAAACAAAGAAGCCATTGTCCGACAGAGGTAATTGAAACGCATGCGTTGTTCTTCATGATGAGACTGGAATCTGTTGCTTTTCAGCGACTTTTCAATTGTGAGGTCACAAAACACTCCCGCGGTGCGCAGCGCATCGGTGTTACAGGTGGTGTTTGGTTGAATCGAATAAAAGCGTAACATGGAGGTTGTTGGTTGGGGGGCAAAACATGTTTGTGCCTTGATTATAACGANCAACGCGTGAAAATGAAGTTTCTGCCTCGTCAGCGATTGGCGATGCGTTGCATGACGACGCTGTTGGATTTACTGTTGTTTCGTTTGAAGGTAAAACCGTACAGACCAGTGAGGGAATGTTCTGTGCAACAGTGCCTCTCGTTGTATGAGCAGGACCTGTACCCACGGTCTTGTGTGATCAGGTGGCTGCACAACATCCGGCTGCACCGCGCTCTGGTGTTTTGTTTCAACCGCTCTTATCTTAGGATTTGGCACAAATCAGATCCGGTTTGTGGAAATGAAATGTCGCGCGTGCATGGGTCACACGCGCAACGAGCGCGTGTCAATTGTTGTCGCTCACCTGCTACTCAGTTAATGTTGTTGCGTACCGGAAGTGTTTGAAACGCTCGACTGACACAAGATGTTGTTCGCGCCGCACTGATGATTCGCACCAGCGCACCACTAAGCAGTGGCGCTTCCTGCATCAGAACTTTGTGACTCATATATGTTTGATGGTTGGGATTGTGTCATCGTAAGCCTTGGATCAGTTTGGGTTTTCAGCATCTTGTGATAGTTTTGGGTTAAATGCCTAAACCACGGATTCCCAACATTTTCAGGATCTCGTACAACTCGGACACCCCGTATTGCCAACGCGTACCACTTCTTCCAGAACAACTAATTTGATCGAATCGTAATTTATTCAGAGGAATAATATACATTAAAATAGCAATGAACGACCACAACTAAATTAATGAGATTTTGTTCACCTTCCACCAATCGATCGATGCGTGGCATAAATTTGCTACCAGCGCATCGCAAGTCATAATGTTGCGATACAATAGGAATAGCAGGAAAATTTATTTATTAAGAAACAAAGCCCAATACGTAAACTAAAAAACTGTGAATCCAGGTTTTTGTGAAAAAATGGAAAACCTTCGCGTACCACTCGTGGTACGTATACAACAGGTTGGGAACTCCTGGTCTAAACACTGCAACTTTGGAAAAAGTACTTTATAGAGTGAATTTTCCCGGGTACTCAGCCATTCGCAGACGTCCACAATGACATTTCCTACCTCGGGCAGCAACCCTCAGGCGTACAATAATTTTTAAAAGACCTATGTAAATGTCTTGCGCTTAGGAAGAATGGTTCTCAAAGTGGATAGCAGAACACGTAACTGGATCAAATAATATGTGTAAGTTTATTGTGGTCAGGCGTTTGGTTCAAACACAGTTATCGCATTTTACCGCTGCCATCAGCAAATATCAACTTGAACCGTCGAATATTACTGGTTCTGAACATGCAACTGCTTCACCAGAGTTACTTCATCTGCGGAGGGAGTGCGTCAGAGTCCGATTGCTGCAAATCCTCGACCTCCCATTCGTCGACAACGTCATTTCGTCACCGACGGAGAGGAGGACGGCCTGCAATCATGGTGGGGGGCAACGCGATGACTGTCGAATGTTTGCGCCGGATCTCAAAACCTAATCCAAAATTTTAAGCAAAAAGGAGTAGATCGCGCATTTTGTCTGAATCTATGTAAACGTCTTATTTTCAACATAAAACATCTTTTAGAAATTTTTCTAACCATTGTTGATATCAAATCAGGAGCTTATAAAAGTTTAATGCCAACAATGTAATCATGATTGGAACTCGCAACAGGTACTGACATAAAGATTTTCTGGACAATATTCTGCAGCACACACTTTGTGGCAGAGCTTAACATCAAAAAGTACTTTGTGGAACTGATATTTTTTGTTTGACAACAGATGTAGCTGGTGAGGGTTCGTTGGAGGTGCCATGCAATGACGTGCATTTCAGTGAAGTCGCATCTGCTTACTACAGGTTTGTGTGTTGCTGTGTGTGAATGGCCGAGCTATAGGTTGTGGGTTCGAATCCCAGTCAAAGGAGAATGTCTTGAACAAACATGTTTGAATTATAATAACAATCGATGAGATCAGATTATTTGTATTTTCGAGAACTCCGTGAACACTTGGGCTTAAATTCGGGAAAACAACCCAGAAAGTTGGTCAGCAAGCTTTTGATTGGAATGTGAATGGTTTTGTACGCATTTGTGTTGTTGCGTCATGAATTCCCACGGTGGGGGGGGGCAGCATGCAAGTGTTTAAAACGTGTAGGATAGCAAGAGACCGGAGATGACTTTGTCCTTGAGTCATCCTTGAACTCTTCAAATAAACGTCCATCGTCGCATTTTTAATCAACTGGGGCAAGTTTGGATGGTATGACGTCAGCACGCCAAGTGTCGGTCTGGAATGTTTGTCGAGTGGTCATTGTGACATTGCTCTTCGCTGACGTCACTCGCTTAAGCTCACCCATGCGTTGACAGCACTGACTCTTGGATCCGATTGGCTCTGGCCGTCCTACGCAACGTTACGAATGCATACGTCATCCTGCAACGTCACGCACGAGATCCGACCGACGTCAAAAAACTGAAGGTCAGAAAATGTTTTGACTTGATTGCTGGTTGCCATGGCAACCTGGGGGAGGGGCCATCTTTATCTTGCCACGCTTCTGCGTTGCGTGCTCAAAGCATTTCTCGGTAGCGCTGCAGCATTTCTTACTACGATGGATGCCACGTCAGCCATTCTTAATCTATGTTATATAATAATCCACGTGCTCTGGAATGTGTTTTCAACTCAGCATTTGTTAATTCCAGCTGTTCTCCGCTATTTCCGAACACTACGCCAGTCTGACGTCACCGCTCGTCGATGAAACCTTGCAAGAGATTTGTGACGCAATAATCGAAACTCTGAGTATGTTTGTTGGCGTGTCAGGCGTTGATATTTACAATGCGCCGTCATAGTCATTGTGTTTTCGGATAATCTAATTGAGTTTAGTTAAACGTTTAAACTTAACTGTAGCAATAAATAATAGTTTTCAAATGTGTATCAAGCTTTATCTTGATTGTTTGTGGACTTGTTGCGATTGTTTGACAACTTTTGGGGGGATGATTTTATTTGACCGTAAAAGAAAGTTACATGCGTTTCCGAACTGTTGATATGGCCCCTGGGGAGTGGGCTTGAGGTCACATCGGACTTTAAGAGGCCCAAATGTTTCATTTATGGGTTTACAGAAACATTTTTGAAAAAAAGCACAAACCTTCCGGTGTGTTCCGGAAATTTAAGAAAATGATATAAAAGAACACCTTTCTAACATTTTCCAAATTACACGGAATTTGAATACATCGTGGACTGCGGCGTACAAACATTCTGGGGAGGGTTTGAAAAACGAATTTGTGATGACGTGTTTTTAACCAATTTCATTTTTATTGTTTTGTGTGAAACCAGTTCGTGTTGCTGATAAACAAGCTCGCAATGCTTTGACAGGGTTTAAAAACAAACAAAAAATATTTGTTCATTGTGGAACGTTCCACCTGAACTTTGACCTTCACCCCCCAACTAACTGTGTGTTGATCGCAGCGACGAGGCCTTCGCAGGAATCGCTCGAAGCTTGTCAGCTCTTCCTTCACCTCCTTCCCGACCCGACACTCGCCGAGCTGCGCCACCTGATCGACTTCCTGCATTGTGTCGTCACAAGCGATGACGTCGTCGTGGTGCCTGGGGTGAGTAATGACGCAATTGTCGCTTTAAACTCTCACGGATCAGAGCAGTTGTGCCGATGAAGGAAGTGCTTTGAAGTTCACTCACATGTGGCGTTTTTTAAAGAACGTGCCATTCGATTACCGCGTTCTATTATGAAGTCACAATCGTCTGGTCTCAGTGCGTGTGAGTGCTTGACCGAAACCACTCAACCGATGCGGCTTAAACGTCGGACAAAGGTTTTATTCGTGACCGGGAAGTTTATTTTCACACCCATTCGCACACACGCTCCAGTGTTAGTGGTGAGCGTCGACATCGGATCGTGTTCAGCCGAGCATCAGTCGCAACATCGTCATAATGAGCAGTGGATTGAAGCAACTGTGACGTTTATAACCTCAATGCTTGTTCTGTCACATTCATCGCCGCATGAAGCGATGTCAAGATTGGGTCAGGTTTTAATCAAGTATTGATTATGAACACTGCATCGTAACGTCTTTACTTCAAACGACAATGTTTCTTTAAATTGGGTTTCAATCCGGAATGGAATGAAAATCTAAAATGTTACAAGTTTTGTGTCATCGGTCCTTGCGTAACATCAGTCCCGTCACCACGGGGGTGGCTTTGGTGGGCTTAGCCTCCCCAAACAAAGCTCCAAGCCCCCCAAATTGAAACATGAAACACTATAAATAAATAGAGTTTTTGCGTTCAAGCCCCCTACTGAAGACTTTCCGGCGACGGATCTGCGTAACATACTTATGACGTGATCAATGACGCAACATCTGCAACAGTGATCTTCTCGTGCAGCGCTCCAACAGGAACATCGTGCTCAGCTCCTTCCCACAAATCATCTTCTGCCTTGCAACGAAAGAAGTCGGTCAACGGGTGCTGCAGGGAGCCGAACCCACACCCTCCACACTCCTGCACTTCCTCATCGAACACCGTGAAAGTGTTTTTACTCTTCCTGATGACGTCATCGCCACGTTTAACCGCAAGCGACACCTAATGGAGATCGGTGAAATCGAGAGCCCCTCAGTTTGCCAAGGTGAGCTTTTTCTTTGTGTTTGTCGAACGAGCTCAAAATGGCAGAAGCTGTTCTTCTGTGCCTCCGTTTTTATAGCTGAGCATTTTCGCGTTGGCATGGCAACGAACATTTTGTTACAAAACTGGACCGTCGCAGAACGAATGTCCTGCTGTCCGTTCCCGACCTGTTCTTGAAAGACCTCGATCTCATTTCAATCAAATCCTTCACATGTCTACAAGCAACAACATCCGCATGGTGGCAATGAACGGGTCGGGAATTCAACCAATCATAAAATGCTTCATGTTAATGCACTGCGTAAAAAGTTGATGCGAAATAATATGTTCGGTTTGTGGGATCCCGACATTCCATTCCACACGATTTTAACAAGTTACCTGAGGTTCTGCGGCTGTGTTGAGTTCTGTGTCCATTGTGGAGTTAAACTGAACACATTGCGTTGAGCCATGCATTCCTGCCTCTTCCACAGACTCGACGTTTTGCACAAGGATCTCAAGTAGCGAGTACAACCAACAGCGAGTCGAGTTCACTCGCAAACAGCTGTCCGAGTTGGGAAACTTTATCGAGTCAGACCCAAACGTCGCTCCCAAAAGGAAAAAAGATTTGTTGAAGAAGCTGCAGTCAGCTCATCCATCTGCATTCGAACGGGGCAAAGGGCCAGTCAAGGCCAGACATCCGGTGCCAGTATTGGAGGCCAAGCCTGGGCCTCGGCAACTTCCCCAACAGATTCCCAACACTGAACCACTCTATCGACGTCGTAGCAATGCACGTCAGAAGCAGATTTATGTTTGACTCCTCCCATTGCCACGTCCTGTCGCGTCTCGATCTGACGGCGCAGGTTGGAACCCCGGGTCTTGCAGCTGCACCGCTTCTTATCCTTTTTCATGTCGTCATTAACCACGTGACGCAGGCGATGCTCTGCAAATTTTCTTGCATTATTATTTTTTTACCTACTTGTGACGTCACTAATCGCGCCGTGCAATCTTTGTTCCACAAACATGCGCGTACTTCGCAGTATAGTTGAGGGGGGGGGGCTGAAACTTAATTGCCGTGGCTGGATTTCCTCTCACTGTGT
>JGI24159J19872_10009368_pt1 | contig 12830 bp, 11 predicted proteins | sample Ectturendosymbi4_FD_19872 | JGI IMG/M metagenome (IMG submission 19872)
TTTTTCCTTTTCATAGCTTTTGCTTCCATAATTTCAGCCCCCCCCCCCTTAGAAAAATCCTGGCTGCGCCCCTGCAGTAGCGCATCACACAACCGGTGTTAGTACGTGTTCAACCTTGAGAGAAGCAAAAAACTTTCCCAACACTTCTTACTTTTCTTTTTATGCTTGGTGTGTACACAGTGTCCACATATTTTTACTACACAAAAGCAATGCTGATGAGACGTAAATACCGAAGCAACTCACGAACAACTACTGCATTTGGTCTCCACGATACAGGAGCGTTGAATAATTGAGGAAAAATGAAGACTTGTGAAAAGCATCAGACATTTGAAGCGATCGAATAAAAAAGTTGAATGAAGATGTGCATCGTATAAAAAACCGATACAAGTTGTTTCTCAGCACGGCATCAAAGGTCCTGACACAATGGCTAACCTGGTGTGGGCGAACACTAACATTTCTGGATTTGTAATGCATAATTCGATAGGCGTTGTTACATGCAGCACGTAAGCGCTTCATACTGGTCTGTGTGTATTTGCTCCACAATTGGCAAGCATACATTGGCATGCAATAGGCACGAAATAAAGTGTTTTTTACTGCAGGAGTGCACTGATAAAAAGTGCCTCTGAGTTTGTTTGCTGCACAGTTTAGTGATTTCACTTGTCTCTGGATATCATCATCATCCTTCAATGATGCATTTATCCACACACCAAGATATTTCATTTGGTCAAAAAATTGTACACGTACGCCATTTACAAAAACATTTGATGGAGCAGGTTGTTTACACTTTTTTGGGCAAAAAAGAACACCAGTTGTTTTGTTGCAATTAAAGGTGATTTCGTGTTCAGCAGCATATACACCACAAATATTCAGAAGACATTGCAGCCCACTAATACTGGGGCTGAACACACATATATCATCAGCAAACATCAGATGATTCACAACCATATTTCCCACAGTGCATCCCAATTAAGTATGTTTTAAACAATTCATATCGGACATAATGTTTTTTGAAGCAATGGATTTGTACGGAACATTCGATTTGAAGTCCAATCCAATAGACAGTTCCTATTTCGAGAATAATTTCAAACGAACGATAAACTGTCCAGCAACTCGGGCTAAAATGAATGAGCCTAGCTAGAAAGTAGAGGACTTACTGGCGTTTTCAGTTACTCTGTGACGTACGTTACTCAACAATGGAAAAGTTAATCATGAGAACTTCCCATTGATTGTTACGTAATAAACGTCAGAGAGCAACGATAGTGCCGGCCAGAATGAAAGCAAATGGAAATTTCAGTGACGCAACCGTCGAACGTTTTTATTTAGTAAGATTAAATCGTAGATGAGCCCGAGTAACGCTGTTGACCCTATAACAGCCTATTTAAATTTCAGGTGGTTCGCCGATACGTTTTCATAGTGTGGTATTGTCTAAATTAGTGTAAGTTAGATCAGTGTTTCTCAAACTTTTTTGTTCCATCCCCCAAGCCTGTTGAAGCAAACACAACGTAGTATTTTTAAAGAATTTTATTTAGAAATCGATCAATACATACCATGGCTTCCAGTTCGGCTTTACAAAGCTTCGAAATATTGGGAGACATTGTAGTAAGGTGCAGTCGTAGATCACCACGCTTATAAGGATGATGATGACATTCAGAGACAAGTAAAATCACTATACTGTGCAGCAAACAAACTCAGAGGCACTTTTTATCAGTGCTCTACTGCAGTAAAAAACACTTTATTTCGTGCCTATTGCATGCCAATGTATGCTTGCCAATTGTGGAGCAAATACACGCTGACTAGTATGAAGCGCTTGCGTGCTGCATATAAAATTGCCTATCGAATTATGCATTACATACCCAGAAATGTTAGTGTTCGCCCACACCAGGTTAGCCATTGTGTCAGGACCTTCGATGCTGTGCTAAGAAACAACTTGCATCGATTTTTATACGATGCACATCTTCATCCAACTTTTTTATTCTATCGCTTCAAATGTCTGATGCTTTTTACAGATCTTCATTTTTCCTCAATTATTCAACACTCCTGTACGGAGAACAATTGCAGTAGTTGTTGGTGAACTGTTTCGGAGTTTGCGTCTCATCAGTATTGCTTTTGTGTAGTAAAAATATGTGGACACTGTGTACACACCAAGCATAAAAAGAAGTGCTGGGAAAGTGCCTTGCACCTCTCAAGGCTGGACACGTACTAACACCGGTTGTGTAATGCCCTATTGTATGATTTACCCATTTTCTGTGCTTTTGCGAATGACGATACAGCTGTCGTGGTGAGGATAAACTGCTTTGCTCCTCCCAGTGTTGGTCATGTGCTAACACCGTTTCTGTAATGTGCGCTGATGTACACCTAAACACTTTTTGTGCTCTTGTGTCTGTGATATGGACCATGAGTCCGCAATAAAATATCATTACATTACATTGTAATTATATGTGACCGTTTGCGAAAAAGTTGTACCATGATTGAATAAGCACGATGACGTCCTCGAATTAATTTCATGAACATTGCCCCCCCCCAAAATGAAGAGCTGGTTGCGCCCCTGTTCGGCGCCCGGGGAATTGTGCTACCCTTGCCCCCTCTCGTTACGCCTGTGGAAGTGACACAAAAACTACATGAAGAAACCTGAAATGCCGCCAGTAACCTTTGTTGGCCCGTCTGTGCAAGATCTATGCCGTATTGTGTTCTAAATTGCAGATGTTCATGGAATAGAAGTTCATTACGCTCGGATTTTAAAATTTGTTTATTTTCGGAAAATTTTCCGATTTTTATTGCATAACACCAGAGACGTAACGAGGGGCGGCAAGGGGACACAATTCCCCGGACGCCGAATCACTGCCGGGAGGTAAAAAGTCACAACAATGCCATAAGCACATTTTTCAAAACAGTACATTTGCTTCTGAAAGACTTCAGGTTCGAACATGGGTTGGCCAAACTTCTTTCTTACCCCCGGGTGCCATCTAACCTCGTTACGCCCCTGCACATCACGATTATTTAGCCAAAATAGCGAAATTTGTTTACAAAAATACCTGCCCATCAGTGGCAAACTATCAACCACAAGCTATTTAAAACAAAATGCGCTTGATTAATTATCGTTGTCATTTGACCATAGAAAATAACTGGAATGCCGAAAAAAGGTATAATACTGTAGTTCGAAAACAAGCAAAACTTTCCCTCCCCCCAAAAAAACTCTTGGGGTGGAGGCAAACATACCAAAATCTCGAAATCAGTAATGCTGGTATTTTGCCCTGGAAGGTGTTTGTTGCATCACATGGGCATTGAAAATGATCAGACAATAGTTTTCCACGTCACTGCGGGAAACCTCAAGTTTGCAGTGAGTCAATCACCAAATTCTCATCCATTCAAGTTTCTGTACGAAACTCGACTATATCACGGTAACGCAATTTTAGATATACTGTACAGTAGGTTGAAAACAATTATTGGAGATAGCAGAATATTGGTCCATGGAAAAGCATCTGATTTCGTGCTGAGCTGAACTTTTGTCCAAAAATGGTTGCTGGCAGGCAGGGGTGTACTGCTAAAAATAGAGATGTGGGAACCATGCCTATAACCATCTTGGAACACCAGGGGGGGGCGAATAGTTTTCTGATAGGAGACGAAATTGTTTATACTATCCCCAATAATTTTACACTCAGTCGAACACATTTTTCCAGGGGGCGAAAATTTTTGTGGGAAGCAACCACCTGGTTACGGGCCTGGTGGGAACGCCGTTCCACACCAAACATAAAGGAAGACTGATTCGTCCACAAGAATCTCCACACTGGATCTTCCTCTTTCACTTTAGTGCTGCGGTGCTATACACGAGATAACTTATCATATATTCATTTATGCTGCTCAAGGGGCTACACGTGGAAATTGAAATGAACAATCTAAATCTTTATGTGACGTTACTAAAGCAAAAAGGTGTGGGAACACCGTTCTCACCTCACTAGTCACTACACCCCTGCTGGCAGGTCTGATGTTAATCAGTAGTCATATTTAGCATAGCCTACAGCTAATCTAGCGCTCTTCATTTTGAGCCTACCTGACATGTAGGCTGCGTTTTGCGGTTAGGTTTGCTGTTTTGGAATTTACGCTGTCATTGAGAGCTGTCAAGTGGAATGTCAAGCTCCATCGCACAAACGCAAAGCCCCGCCAGGGTCCGATTAAATGAACGCGAGGCCTCGGGCAAAGTCTTGACCGCGAGGACCCTAAACGCTGAGCGCAACTGCGCAGCGTTTCACATGCCCTCGTTTCAACTTTGCAAAAGTACCGAGCAAAAACGTCAAAACTGATAGAAAACTTGAGAGAACTTAGCTCCTTAGCAGCTGAGTTCCGATTAATTAATTTGAATGTTGCAATGACGCTTTATTTGTCGTCATGACACCGACACTGCACAACAACTAGGTTCACTCTTGTGGTGTCATGCAATGATGAGATTGAAGTTCCCTCATGTCCGCGCCTTTGCCTGCAGAGGCAGGTTGCGGAACTTGCCAGCGGATTGTTGAACTGTTGCGGTCTTTATTGTGTAACAATAACACGGCAATAAATCTTCAAACGTTCACTTCACGTTGGGTAGTCGGCATTTTTTCGCGTGCGACCAAGGCTCCCTTTGCGTTTTTTTTCCACCCAGAACAGATTTTTTTAGACGACCTGCGTGTCTAGGTTTAATTATGAAAAATCGCGTTAAATATGTTTTTTTGGAAGTGATAGTTTCATCAGCAACTTCAATGCGTTCAATAATATAAAGATAGCCTTACATTAGTATTTACACGCGCACATCAGGTGAGAAAGTACGCATATCGGATGAAGCAGAACGTGCTCAGACGGTTTCATCATATCCTCATATAAGAACATTGTTGGGGATATATACAATATTATTGTCTCTAATGCCAATTGAAGAAACTGGTGAAACAAGTGATTGTTTGAATTTCGATGTTTCCCTGTGCATACAAATTAAAAACCAAATTTCAATTAGAGGAAGAAGGCATTGGGATTGTATTTTTCTGAGATTTTAGATCCCGCTGCAGTTCAAGATTACATAAAATTTCCCAGTTTAATGACAAATGTACTCGTACAATTAGTGAAAGATATCATCAACGGAGTATGTTACCACAGGCCCGTAGCCACGAAGGGCATTCGGAGGCAGTGCCCCCAAATTTTGTTGCGCCCAGAAAATTTGTTTTGAACATAGAGTAAAAGCAAAAATCTTTCCCCCCTAAAAATGTATTGTGCCCCACCAAATATTGAAACCTGGCTACGGGCCTGTGTTACCAGCGTTATGAAAAACGTCTTAACAACAAGGTCGTCCAAACGTTAAGGTTTGCCCTTCAGAAGAAAATTTGGAAGACTATAATTAAAGCAGTATTCGATTATCGTTTCAAATCAAATAAGCACACTATGTTTTTGTTCGTAACGTAAGTTTTCTGGGTTTTTATTGTACGAATATTGTTTTTATGGTGTTTAATCTGTGTTTATTTGAAATCACTGAATGGGAACCCGTAAAGCGTGATGCTGCTTTTGGTGCAATTCTTTTAAGTAAATCAAAATCGATAAATGCCGAAGTTGTCGGTTTCCTTAACTTATAGACTAAACGCAGTCATCAGAAAGCTCTAGAATTTCGACGCACCTTGAACAGCCTAAAAACATAAAAAGAAGTGTTTTGATATTGAAGCGCGAGGCCCCGGGCATCTGCCCGGTTTGCCGAATGGTTAATCCGGCCCTGCCTCTGAAGTCTAAACAAACTTGCACATGTCTGACTCACTCAGGCTCAGGGTCGTCGCCAGCGGGGGGACCAGTGGTGTCCGGCCCCCCATTCAAACCTATTCCCCCATTTGATGTTTGATCCCCGGTTGCTACATACATCCAATCTTGTATTGAAAAAATTCGACCCCTCCTTGTAGTTTTTGGCCCCCCTTGCTGCGAAATCCTGGCCACGGACCTGCTCAGTCTACACTAAGGATGAAAATAATTGTGTAGTTGCGACAACGAAGCCACAATCGGTTATTTCCACGGCTCTGCATTAAAGTTAAGAAACGCTTGCCGCAGATTGACAAAATGGTTGGTTGATTTATAGCCATTTTAACATAGCAGCTTTTACCTCAGGTAAAGTCACCCTAACACTTATTACACTACATGGTCAGTTTATTGCTTCGTTCCGGTTCGACTACCTAGAAACTAAAGCAGGATAGGTTGTTTAAAAAGTTTTGCTAATTTGCACCGAAATATTTCTTTGGCTTACACATAAAATGCTTGATTAACCTTAAATTTTTTGGTGCAACTTTTCGGAATTCGGGGGAGCATTTGCCCCCATCCCTGGCTACGCACCTGCCTAACTACACCCTATTATCTACGCTACACTGACTTGAGCACATCAGTGAAACTTGTTCTTATTAACTGTGCTACTTAAACAAACATATTTAGGCAACATTCGGAATTTAAATGTGGGGGGCTAGGTCCCCCCAGAAAAAGTGGGGGCTTAGGCCCATGCAGCCCCCTCAGTTCCGCCACCTATGAATAGTTTCCAGGTTTACCAAATTGGATTTTTCGAAGCCAGATTTTGAAATTCTGACTTTGGTAGGAGGAACGGGAGCATACAGTCAAGTCTTCGCCCCGGGCATCATAATACCTCTGCACGCCCCTGAGCTATAGCATCATTTAAGAGCATGGGCGCAATTAGGTGGGGGACACATCCCCCCACTTTTTCAGAGAGTGAGAATATAATGTGCCATGTCCCCTCACATTTTTCCTTCAGGTTTTGCAATATATTGGTTTCACACCAACGTGTCCCCCCACATTTTACAACAAAATTGCGCCCATGTTTAAGAGCAAAGTTCTACACAAGCAATGAACATTATTTGGTTTGTTTGTCACAAAGGATTGGTGAAAGACCTTGAGAGACTAGACAACCTCATGGTCTTTCACCAATCCTTTGCAAAGAATACTGGAGTGATTTTCTACTTGTCCTAAAAATGTTTGATGTAATTAGTAAGAGAAATGTATGTCAGCAGGCCCTTACCTAGGGTTGAAGAACCCCCTGGAAAAATGTGTTGGACATAGTTTAAAAAATTTGGGCCCTCTCAGAAAACTCTTCGCCCCCTGGTGTCCCAAGCTGGTTACGGGCCTGTACGTCAGTGTAATCACAGGGAACAGAAATGCTTCTGAAGATTTAAATTGTATTACACCAATGTTTCTGACAAGTTTTAATATCTATTTTGTGTTTGGTTATGCACGCTTTATACATGTGATATATGTTATGACTGCTATCAGGATTTTTTTGGTGAGGACAGGTTGGCAACCCTGGTAGTTGCTGTTGTTCTGTTCCAGTTCGTTCCTCTTCCGTATTGATACGCGTACCAACTAACACCTCTATAAAAAAACGAAACCACCAGGGATGATTTTCAGGACTAATGGAAAATCCACATAGTCAGAAAAAGTATGTGTATATAAGGTACTGTACAATTACAAGGTATGTGTACAAATTCGCTTTGTAATAAACAACATATACTGAATGTTTGAAACTCAGAAGAAGCCAATTTGAAGATCATAGTTATGTACCAATGTAACATGTCATGTTCATGATAAGCTTTGGCAATCTCCACTTCACAGTTGATCTCATCATCACCAGAGCTGATAGTGTATGGCGTGAGCTTTGCTGCAAATAGCTACAGAAACTACAAAAAGGCAAATGAACCTCAAGATGCCTAGGCTGTTAAGCCTTCATGAAACAATCTCTAAAATATTAATTGCAAAAGAAATACAAGTAGAACTTGAGCTATCAGCCTCACAACTCACAAATGTGGTTAAATTTTGCACTACTAAAGTTAAGTATTACATAACTATGGAAATGACAAATTCTAACATGTCCACAATGAAAAAGGAAAAGTCAAACTTGACTCTGAATCAGATATAAAATCAACTCTACCTGAACTCTCAGAAAATTACCACAACACATTAAATCTAAGACAGCTGCATGTTTGCAGTTCTCCAAATTAACAACAATATCCAACACACACATTAAACCAGAAGCACATAATCGTGGTGAGAAGACACTAAATAGAAATATTGACACCATGTTCATTTTGTTCTAGAGGACATCTTGTTGGCTGGTTTTGAAGAAAGGTTTGTGGTCTGGGAGCTTGAATTTGAGCTAGTTAAAGCAGCTAATTTAGCATCCTGAGCTTGTTGTTGAATCCAATCTGGATTTTGCTCACTCATATCAGGCGTTTCACTGAACACCATGCAAAACTCTCCAATCTTTGTTAAGCTACCAAACTTTCCAACGTACAGAGTCAAGCAGTTTTTAAACAGAACAGAGTAGCAACGACATAAAGATAAGATGTCTCCTGGCTGAATGTAATTCCCATGATCACCCCACACAGATAAATTGATGCTTCCAGACTTATCTGCCACTTTGCATGACCTTACTTCTAGTCCATCTTTTGTTTTGTAAGAATTTCCTACATGCAGTATTATAACCTTCATTTGTAAGTTTTTTGCTTGTGGGTACAAGTCTTTTATGAAGTTGATTGTTCCATTTTTTGAATCTTCACCTGATTTGCCATACATCATTCAAGATGTTGCAACAAACCTTTCGTTTAACAACTTTAGCCCAGTTATTCGACTGGAGTACAACACAAATGCCCAGGATAAAACAACCACAGCACACAGCACCTGTAAAAAAGCATTTGCATTTAGTTACCAATACTGCATATGCAATATGTTCAAGTGTGTGCCAAACTCTAAAAAAATCTGAAGCCATTAAAGCCATTAACATCTTATAAAAAAGTTTAAAACGCTGCAACTCAAAGTTGTTGTTTCGCACAACTAACAATTTGGAGATAAAATTGATGCAGACATACTAACTCAATTCAAAGGAAAACAGCCTCAAAACTTTATTTTAAGGCTCTTTTAGTTTTGATGAAGTACTAACACTCTCTCTATAAAGGTTAAGCTGAAGTCTTTTTAAGTTTTTTTTTTGGATAACTTTTGCAATGTCTATTTTTAAAGAATATATTTTGTGCTTGAAGACCTATTATTTTTATTGTGTAGTTGCCATGCTTTTGTTGTTTACAATTAATGCCCTTGTGTGAGCAGTGGTGTCTTTTTATTTTTCGAAGAGAATTATGGAATCATGCATTTTTGTCAAAAACTCATTACCACCTTCCTAAACGTAGCTGGCAGTGCTTTGACTAATCAACTACATGCTGCCAAAAATATTAGGTGAGGTTCTTGTGATTGATCAACATTTATCTTAACATCTGAACATACAAATGACTTAAAAGCATGGCTTCACAAATTTAAAACTTAATATATTCAAACAAGACATTATCACTTACCAAGCAGAAGATGTAGTCCAACCAGCGTCTGTTTATAAACATGCTTACAAAAACAGAAGCATATGAAAAATGCTACCTATACATCTGCACTGGAGGTATCTGGAAAGCGCAGGTAAATAAACATCACAAGACAGTAAAGACAGTAATCATGCCATAACAACACCTAAACTGTTTTGGCTTAACAACCCCAAATGGCCCGCAAGCCATGATTTCCCATCATTGCATTAGGCTATTCTTTTCTTCACTTAAAATTAGTTCCTGTTACTTGGCAGAATTGGTCAAATTTAACCTGAAAACAAGGTAGAGCTGTTCAACACTGAACAGTTTGCACCACGAATGTGTATGCAGGCTATTTTAGGATACTTTTCATAATATTTAGTGGCCTTGCAAGCAACAAATCCTAGATTATACATCAAGTCATAAAATATTTGATCAAAATGATGTATACCTTTTAACCTGCAGGTCCGTAACATTTAACTGTGAACCTGCGTAAAAATTTTGCAAAATTACATTGTGAATATTTGTGCTCAATTGAAAAAATTAGAATCGAAAAGTTAATTAAAAAATTACGCAAAGATTCACAAACCAAACTCTTCACATGAGCACGAATACATTGTGGAAAAAATGAGACAAAAATAAACCTTTCCAATAATTGAACTGCTGTTGCCTTTTTTGCATAAAGCTGAACTATAGCTAGGTTTTGGACAATGCTGTTTAACATTGCAATGATTGTTTAACATTTACTTTTACGGGAACAAGAGCTGAGAAACCTATCAATGGAACCAGAACGCAAACTGCTTTATTTGCCAAAGATGTATAGGTTTGCTGTTGTGAGCACAAAAATTATCCATTTGTTCCAGAATACAATTCCATTTGTAATAGCTTGCTTGCTCACAAATCAGTAAGGCCGTCTTTGCTAAGATCTTCATTGTTTAATGTTGTTTACCTATGCCCTCTTAACGATAGGCCTGATAGATTCAGCTGTGTCAACACTACACTGTGGATACTAACGTAGTTGCACACTAATGATTGTATTAACTCTGTTTTGAAAGCACAAGATAAGCTGTGACAACGATCTTGCAATAATTTCCTGATTTATATAATATANTGGACCTTATACCTTTGCTTGTCTTTACAGCTTNGCAANAAGTGTTGATATTTTTAAAGGTACACCATATATGTTATTTTGTTTTTAAGCCACATTTAATAGAAAATGAAATAGCATGTTGTCTAGAGATAGACCGATATATAGGCCTGGCCGATATTTGGGTTTTACCGATATATAAGTAAATTACCGATATATCAGTATTGGTTGAAATGGTCACATGAATATTTTGTCCGATATGTTATATTTAGTCCAATTTTTTTTGTTTGTTTTTTTTAATTTGTTACTTGTCACTCTGTTACTTCTGTGTATAACTATTGTCTTTTATCATCTCTTCATTTGTGCATTTCACATGCACCTTGTGTTGTGTGAATCTAATCTACTTGATGTAATATTACACTGGCACTGTTACTGTATGCTAAAACACTTTGGTGGATTGCAGGTCTGCTCTCTGTGGGCATGTTGGTTACATACATATTTGACACTATCCTTTTGTAATGGAAAACATTTGCCTGAATATTTTTATTACAAGGTTTGTTGTTCAAGTACTTTGGCTTTTGTACTGAAAAGGACTGTTTAACCTGTCCTATGTATTAAAATAACCAATTCAAAGCAGCTTTTTTAGTTAGCCAACACCTAGTGTTGCCAGCTTTTCTTACAACGAATATACCAAATCTAGTCTACCAATATGCCAAATATTAATAGCTCCTTTGCAGTTTGCAATTTTTGTTTGGCACAGTTTGTAGAAGGGAATACACAGCACCAGCAGAACCTGATTTGCAAGCAACACAAATTCATCATGCAATTTCAACAAATCCATCAGAAATTACTTTCAGGTTGTAGTAGTGTAGGTATCTGCAGGATTGTGATAAGACCTTGTTTTTGTCTGATGCATAGATGCTGAATTAAAGTTGCAGTAGTCTGTGTAAGAAATGATTTGTAATGGCAGTGGCTACAGATATGCCTGTGGATCTTGAAATTTGAAAACTTATTAATATGCCACATGTGACGTAACAGTAACTAACGCCGAGAGTGCAGTGGGCTTGGTAGAAACGATATAAACGTAAAAAATAAACCCTAAACCTAACCTTAACGCTAACCGTAGCCCTAACCTATTACCTAACTCTAATCCTAACCCTAATCTAACTCTGACCTAATGCTAACCTAGTGCTAACCCTAATGTAACCCTAACTTAATGCTAAGGTAACACTAACCAAAGCCTAACGATAAGCTAATGCTAACACTAACTAACCCCTAAACGTAACACCTAAGCCTGAAAAAAAGTAAAGTCGGCAAGGTGGAGTCGAACTGAAAACCATTGGCATAGATAGATACAGCAGCAGCCGTAACCCATAACCCCTAGGTTACGAGTTCCACGCCGATTGAATGACAAACTGACCGTTATATTTATTTTTTTTGTTTTATTTGAATTGCGTCAAGCCAGGCGTATCCATAGTCACTTCCATTTGTAATCCTGGCCTAATCAGATTAATCCTGGCCTAATCAAACAGATTAGTAATCTGTTTTTGCCTTTCATTGATTATCCTTAAACAAGCTGGGTTTTGTGAAAAGTAATGACTACTGTGCCTCTAAGTGCTGTCGTAGAAAACTATTGTTTGTCATTTTGTACTTGGAAAACCTACAGCTCTACAAGCACCAAAGAGTTTCAGTAGTCTGTTCGTGAAGCTGTTGCTGCTACCCTAACGACCGTAGCGCAGAACATCCAACCAGCCGTTCTTCAAGCGCCATGCAATGTGAACAAGCAAATTCTACGCTCTCGTTTTGGTTCAATTGCACTGAGCTCTCTTGACGTCAAAACTCCCATCGACCGGTGACCAGTGCCGATTTTAAGGGAGGATTTTTGCTTGGCCTCCCTAGTTGTTTTCATAATTTCCCGTTTAGGCCAAATGAAGCTTCCGATAGTGTTTCCACTATCAGGGATGTTATGCCTTTGACCGTTGAGCTCGCAGTGTGCTTCTCCTTACGCACTCAGTAGGGCTTTTTACATGGCGCTTTAAGTGAGCTCATCAGCTCACTTTCCTGGTCACATGACACGACTACTGCTGTATCACCAACTGCTTGAGTGATCGAATGAGCTCTCGGGAAAGTGAGCACAGCACGCTCGTAGTTGCTTGGTTCGTAAGTGAGCTCCCAGGCAAAAGTGTGTTCACGAAGCAGCCGCCTTAGGTTTGGGAGTCGTTATAACGCCTGCGTTGGTTGGATGATGCATGGTTGAATTTAAATCACGTCTGCAGTTTTGAAATGGTACAACGTGATGGTTTTAACTTAGTTTTGCAATCCATATTGCAGTAAAAACGACATCAAACCGCTGTGTGACTGGAGTGTAGTGAAATCCTGTAGGCTACCTAACATGGCCTGGTTGT
>JGI24159J19872_10009369_pt1 | contig 12830 bp, 8 predicted proteins | sample Ectturendosymbi4_FD_19872 | JGI IMG/M metagenome (IMG submission 19872)
TTTCAATAAATGTAATCATCATTGTGGTATCATTTAAAATCCTGGATTTGTGCCCAATCGCTTTGTTTCAACAATTGTGAAACACCCTGTATGTGCTCTTTTGCTAACTGTGAACTGCTTGAAAGAACTGCATCAGTTTACAATTATCAAACAAGGTTTGCTTTTGCGCGTATATACCATTTATTTAGAATGAAAAGATCTCCGGGTCAGCTTTCTTTGATGTATACTGTGCCAGGTCTGAAATCGCTGAAAATTTTGAAGTCTCTGATCTTTTTCTTCTCGAAATATGTTTTTTTCTCTTGCCCGTATACCAGTTGATTCTTCATTGACATATTTATTCCATATTTCCGTAATTTTATATATAGTACCTCATCTTTCTGTGCAGTGCCTTTCAACTTTCCTGGTGATCAACCTAAACACCTTTTCTGTGAATAAGCATGCTTTTCACCACTGTTTTTTTGTTTTTTCTTTGTGTTTTGGTATTAACTTCTGTCTGATGGTTCAAGTTATAGCATTTTGTCACTTCACTTCTCTTGAAACGTATTTTTTTGTTGATGTGTGCGAACAATAGGGTTTGGTTTGTAGTTGACCCATAAGATTTTTCGCCAATCCCTTGTGTCTCAAATATTAAATCCCAAGTCCTGAATTGTTTTTCACCTTTTTTAAACATTGAGTTCATTATCAGCCGTTTGGTGTTTTGCTTTTTTTATTGTACGTATTTTTACTTCGTGCTTTGAGTCACAAAAATGCACGAATTAACTTCACTACCTTGCTATCACAACAGTTTTTGAAATCAACTAAAACTAGATTGACAACGATTTAGTTTGAAACGACTAACTTACCAAGAAATAATGAACAAATTTAACGCGAAATAAAATCAGCGCACTGTGACTTAATATTGTAATATGTTCTCACCTTTATTTCCTCCAGGTGCTTCATTTCCGAACAGCAGTCCTATAAAATATGAATATCGTAGTTTGAGGTCTTAGCACTACAACCTGAAAATAAGCAGCAGTCTTTGCGGAGGTGGGACAGTCGCGTGAAATAGAACGACAAGCAGTGCCTTTTGCAGCCACCGTGTGTACATCAGCATCTCCATGCCATTGCCACCATAACCAAGCAAGCTGATACGTCATGGACATTCAAAGCAATCGCATTACACGACGCTTACATGCAAGATTGTTCTTAATGTACATGTTGGATGTTTTTACGACTTGTATATAAAAACATCTTTGGTGGTGCTATCCTGACAAAACTGCAATATTTTCTGAGCAAGTGGTAGCATTGTCAGTCGCTTGAGCCAATTTTCGTAAACGTTTTACGAATGCGACGACGTATGCAAATCTACTCCTTTCTAAATGAACAAGAACTACTTGTACTCTTGAGCAGCTCATCACTGCTTGGGTAAAAGTGCATAAAACCGTTTTTTTGCATGATGCTTCTTTCTTTCTAGAAGCGCAACATAAAATGCAGCCACGAGACGCGTTGCATCGTTGTTGAACAAGTGACCAAAAAACTCACTAAACTCACTTACTCGTTTTCTTTGATCGCAACACAATTTCAGCAAACGTACAAAAATTAATAAAAACGATGTTTCTCCTGTCAGCTGTCTAAGGAATCCATTCATGGCCAAGAATCAGACACTAAGATCCTAACAGAGTATATATTTCGGCTAATACGTAGACATCACCGGCTCTTACTCAGTTTGAACTTCTCCTGTCAGCTACGTTTAAGAGGGCATTATCTGTGCATGTGCAGTTAACCTGGATTTTACGGTAAGCTGTTTAAAAGTAGCTATCAAGCAGAAGCGCAGTGATTACAATTTTACATCACGTTTTTTGTGCAGCCGTAGCTTGATAACAGTGTTTCCCAACGTTTTTTCGATCATGCACCACATGAAGATCTCAAAATGGTGTTGTCCTTGTGGGAAATATAAGTCGTATTATTTAAAAAGCGAACTCACATTAATGTGAAGGAAATCTACTTCCGCCATTAAACCTCATCCTCAATTTGCCCCTTAAACATCGAATAGTCTCAATGTGGAGCGTCACACCACATTGGGAATCACTTCTTTACAGTATCAAATACTTTAGGATAAAAAACATTATTTCTGCGAATTGATCAAAACCATCAGAGGTATGTGTGGTACATGCGCATTTAATTCTTTGTTGTTCATGTATTTTATTACGACAAAGGCGTGCATTTACAAGTGATATAGTATAAAAGTTTTCAAGATCCGTAAATTTATCTTGTTTTCTTTGATGCACCCACGAAAACTTCCTACACTGGATGTAATTGGTTGAGTGAATACATGCTATAGTAGAGTGAAGATGCCGCATCTTCGCGACGTAAACCATTAATACTCACAAAACAGTCATTAGAAATTCCTATTTTTCCATAAAATATGCGCCAAGTGCAGCTATATATCATTTATAGGGTATATATATAGCTATAAAATATGCGCCAAGTGCATAAAATATGCGCCAAGTGCAGCTATATATCATTTATATATATACAGCTATATATCATTTATATATCATTTTTAAAATTTGAACACAGTTGCGCCGTTTGTGGTGACACGTAATTATAAAGGCAACCGGGTCCCCTTGTGGTTCGCATTCAGTGTAGAATGTAGATGGTTTCTTATTGGGTGGAATTATTCCGAGGATTATCACGTTTGCGTTGGTTAGTTACGTAGCCTGCTGGTGAGCACGGGCGGCGGAAGGATTTTTTCCAAGGGGGGCCAAAAGGGGTGAACCTTGTTATTTCCCACTTGAAACTAAGAAAAAAGCTTTTTTGCTAATGCCCCCCTTCCGATGCCCATGCTGGTGAGGTTAGCCGAACATGTAGCTCTGCTTATTTCTACATAGGGTTTTCCTTTCCGTGCTAAAAAAATTAAATTTTCTACATTAGGATTAGCTAATAGTTTTGCTTCGCCAAGAATTTGGATAGCCCCACTATTTCTTCGTGAATTTCTTTTTACATTTTCCTTTGCCGAAATTCCGGGAAATGTGAGTCCTGTAGCTGTGGTTCAATGAACTTTTCACCGGGTGTAAGCAGCGCATACGTGTAGTAGCAGGGAAATTTTTGTGGGTGCGACAGATTTTTGCCGGAATTTCCCCAAAATTGCCCGAAAAAATTTTGGGCCACTTTTTATGCGATTTTCATGTGATTTTGGGCGCCATTTTTCCTCGTATTTTTATGGAGTTTTCCCAGATTTTCAGCGATTTTGCCCGGATTTTCAATATATCAAAACACTAGGGGGTGCGCTTGTACCCCTGCCTCCTACACCACTGAAGCAGTGCGTAAGCAGAAAGCAATGGCAGAACATAGCGAAACGTGATTGAAGAATGTTCTGTGTAAAGCTATAGTCAAAACAAGCTGTGCTGATCTTCGCACAACCATAAGGAGGTGTTGGAAGAATCCTGCGCCAAAGAAAATATGGCGTCGTTGACAATTTTTGATACTGTGCCAGCCTATTTGGGTTGCTTGGCTCTGCCAGTGGCGTCACTCTGAAGCAACATTTTCTCTTCCCTTAGCCGATAAATTTGTAGTGTTGGTGATTATTTTGTTGAAGTTTATCCACAGCAGGATACACCAGCAAGCACGGTAGAGGGTCTCGGCTTGAGTTGATGGTTATCTCGAGACCTGATACTCCATGTGTAACGCAAGAATCGTATAAAAATATCCAGGCGAACAGGTTAGTGACAGTGAAACGTACGGTATGTACTAATAAGATAATAGTGCGGGTGTTACCGTGCACAACGACGGAACCGATCAACCTTTTTCACTCTTCGCCTGAAAGTGGATTATTTATCACACTTCTATAAATTGGGAGCTCACATCTAGGGATTTATTCTACAATAGTTTTGGAGCGTTTTTGGGGGGCACGCCAACGAGTTTTGTCTAGGGTCTGAAAGTTGGAAATCCCGGCCTTGTTTATCCACCGAATAATAGGAAAACGCAGTACTTCGAAACATGCTGTATCCTGAACTTTAGTCACCGTGATGGCTTAGAATTTTGGTTTAATTTCTGTGGAAAAATGCATTGTTCACAAGCATTTTCGTATTTCAGATGTTGTTAACAATACTTATAAACGTATTCCATTGTTTACTCAAGCGCGCGCGCATGAGAACTGGCTTAGAGGGATTCAACGGTTTAAACTGAGTCTGTCAAGCCTGGGAATGCATACAGCAGTTCGCACAAAATTTGAAGTGTCAAACGTTCAAATTTTGCACAACCCCACACAACAGCTGCCAACGTTAACTTTCTTTGCAAACTGCTCAATCTCGCCAACATCTGTTAGGTTCTCAGTTTTCAATAATACGTGAATTAGTGAAGTTACATCCGTTTTTGCTGTTTGTAGCAAAATCAGACTTAGTACTCTTATAGGTGGCTAGCGTAACATGCTACATATAGGGGTCGGCAACCTACAGCCCGAATCCCCTTCACAAATTGCAGTAATTGCATGTCCCACCTAGTGGTATTATATTTCATGAATCTGCCCTCCTTGCAACTTCTTTTTTGTATATTTTTTGTACTTATGAGGAACTATTTATGAGAAACCGTTCTATGCTATGAAAGTACTGTATATCGTATTCTGGCCTTTCGTTGTGAACTGTGAAAATTAGGAGTTAATTTGAATAAAATTCCACAAACTCCCAAGTTTTATGAACATCATAAACAGCAAAGGGAACCGAATTGTTGGTGGAAAATTAGTACGGCCCACCATACCTTGCAAAGTTTGTTTTTGGCCCGCGACTGGGGAAAGGTTGCCAACCCTTGTGCTACAAAGTTCGGAGTCTGTTAACCATGCAGCGCAAATCACCAAAGAATGGACGAGTTTGCATTTATCACATCACTGCAGGGTACATGGGAGTTGCATAATAACTGCAACGCAAGTTTTCGATGATCCTCCTCGAAGGATGCCAATTTCCTTTTTTTTCAACGTTTAGAAAACCATCGCTTAATACAGATTTTTGCGAAAATATTCTTGTGTGTTGGACTTCTGCCATGAGCTACACACACACACACACACATATACAAGCCAGTTTTAGACACAAACTCGTTTTGGAGAAACAACCGGGACCCTGGAGGGACAAGTGTTTCGACCCCTCTTGCATCCGCTTCTCACTCCACAGCCACCACCAGATGGGTTGGTGGGTCTCCTTACCTCCGTCCGTTACAGCCTCTGGCATTTCCTGCTGAGCCAAGCAGCTACAGGTTAGTTGCGCAAAGGCTCTCTCAGCAAAAAAAGCGCGTTTCGCTAAACAAGCGTGGTTAGGGTTGTTGGTCCGTCTCCGGCAACTGATCGCGGCATGCTTCCCGAACTAAAAATCACCCGAGCAGAACCATCACCACGGCAACCGGCATGCTTCAATGCATGTGCTTGTATTGCAGGCAACGCATAAAAATAATGCACGCAAGCGACAGATGCTCCAAAACACGCCGACACACGATGGGGAGTGCAAGGCGGGACTGTGGTTGATATTGTCATGTAACTGGACTTCGGCTTGGACGGATCGTAATTGCAGTTTGATTGAAGTGCTCAAGTTTTCCGAGCTCCCGCGGTATCGTGACCTGTACTAACAGGTCTGCAGGGCACGTTGTGGGGGCCAGGGACGTGTTGTCCGGCCACAACGCGCGCGCTGGCTGGAACTTTGCAGCTGGGCTTGATAGGCAGGCGATCAACCTCAGTCCCGCCAACACAGCAATCGACCAATCAAACGCTAGAAAATCACGTCAAGATTGTTCGAAAATAAACCTGACTGAAACTGAAGTGCGTGCTGTGAGCAATCCACGGTACGCGACGTGTTCTTGAATTTCTTGGCAACTCTAACTTGTTGATTGTTGTTGCTATGGGAAACGCGCGAAAGTGATGAGAGCAAACCCGGATGTGATCTTTTTTGAATTGCAATCGTCGTGAGTGGTCGTATCATTAAAGGGCAGGTCGGGCAAAGGTTCACAATACGGCAATTTTTAAGGTTTCTAATTCGTGACCGGGAAAAAAATGGAGCTGGCTGGAAAAAGTTTCTGAAGGGAATACTTGGGTACCGTCTTTCAGGTTCACATCAGGGGTGAAATTTTTGCGTGGCATCGCGGGGAAACGCAATGCGTTTTCACCTTTCCCGCCACCTTCCCAGTGACTGACTAATCCCTTCACCAACTTACAGTGATTACTTGCTCCAAAACCTATTTACCATCGATTCATTTTCTATTCCATTAAAAAATAATGACGGTGGTTTCTTTCGGAAGGTTTCAAAACAGTTCTTTAAGGCAATTGGTTAAGTTTTGTCCCAATTTTACGCTGCAAAGATTTCCTAATTCAGTTTGACAATACGTCGCTATCGCCGAAACGCGTACGGGACGAGCGTGCGCAAATGACAAATGGCACAGTTTCGGGGAGAACAATACTGCATTCGTTTTGCTACATCCGAGAAATGGTCGCGGCGCGACAGAGCTGCTACATATTTTAAATGGTTACATATGAGAACGTCGTCACGACGTTTACGATTGCTTGACGGCAACATTATTAAATTAGAGACTACGCAAATATACACAGGAGACTGGATCGTAAGCCCAAGGGTCGGGGTCTCGCATTGAAGGGTTTGGGAGAAAAACGTAGACAAAGCTCATTTTGCACGAAAATCAAAGCTTTTTCTTTCAAACTACACAAATTTTCTTAAAACTTGCTATAGCTTGTTTCCTTGCGAACTGCGGACGGCCAAAAAGGTAATGGAGCTGCCAAGTAGTATTACGTCATCGTTCGCTTGATTCGTCCTGACTTCATATCGCTTTGCGAATTTTTTTCCAGCGCACGGCGATTAACAAACAATTTTTGGGGGGATCAGTTGCCCTTTTCGCACTGCGGTATGAAGGGAGTGCGTTTTAAACGATCCGATCCGGATCGAGAATCGCCGACACGGAAACAGGGGTTAGGTCGAAAATTCTGACGCCCAACGCAAAAGATGTTCAATGATTTTTTTTTCTCGACATTATTTGAAACTGCCAGCAGAAACGAATTTTTTTTTGCAAAGCGCACTGGGGCCCAGGTGTTAACGGCGAAGTCTCGCTCCAAAATCGAATAAAAACAATCCAAGGCTATTTGCTTTGATCCCAGCCAGCGCCCGGTGACGTTCTCGCACTAATATATTACGGGACTAGTCAAGGAGCAGCCTGCCTGTTGTGAAACGGAAGAATTGCACATCTTCTGGTGGGCAACTGAAAACTTGAGCGGGGAGATACAAGCGAGCAAGCAAACAAAAAAGAACAAAAAAATCCTTCGCTGATGCCAAAAGCCACAATGCTTTCCAAACACACACGAAAAAAACAACTTTTTATGTCTACATCGGAATTACTTGCGGTAAAAAATGTATGCATCTCAACTCAGCTCTCACTTGCCACGCGATCGAGTCTCGATTGTGCGGAAAACAAAACAAAACAAAACTGTTCGTTGCGAGCGTATCCTGGCGCGCGAGATTTGAAAAAAAAGGGGGGGGGTGAGCTTCCGGTCAGAGAAATAAAAAGTGAACGTGCACGTCACGGGTCGCCAACATAGGGCAGTGACAAAACAGAAGTGAAATTGTGACGTCGTGCAAGAAAACAAAAGTGACGCTGCGCCCTCCGGCAACCGACCCCCTGCGCTGTCACGTGTTCGGTCCTGAGACTCGCTGCGCGCGTGTTTAGTGGACGAAGGGGGGGGGGTTGCGCGGCGGATTTCCTCCTCAAAGTTCACTTTAAGGTGCGTGCGATGAGACTGATTACGTTTCGGCGCCGGCGGACGTCACGGGTCCCCGAAAAAATTTGAAGCGAAAGGGGGGATGCCGATTGGGCGTCATGACAACAGCAGCGACGCGTTTTAAACGTTCTTGCCGTATCGCAAAATATTGTGAAACATTTCATGCGATTTTGCAAAAAAAAGTTGTAGTTGTCCAACGAAACCGCGTGATTGCAGACGAACGCCGAGAAGGTTGTCTGTGCTGTGGGGTGATCGGGGCCCTATCGGCGAGACCATGTTTGCGTCCCAGAGGGCCCAGATGGTAGAAACTTTCGATATTCGTGTAAATGCGCATTACCTTGAGCTCGAATCAGAAATAGGGAAAACTCTGACGTATTCGTCGCAAAACTTTGAAACTTGTGTTAGTTCGAACAACGAACGGACTGCTTACCGAAAAAAAATGAGTTTTTGATTTTGTTTCAACAAATTCTTTTTTTTTCGGACAGGAATATTTTTAACAAGAAAATCATAGCGCGATGCGAAGGAGAGGGTCGCGGTTGGTTAATCATGCACGTCGGGCGGCGATTGGTCACAACCTGCAGCCCGCGGTTGTAAGCGAAAGGTTAATGGCGAATGCAGAGCAGCAGTTAATAAGTCGTAACTGCATCACCTTCGACTACAGTGTTAGTCAGGAACAGCATCCCAGGACAAGGGGAGGAAGGGTCAAGCTGCGGTCCGTAAATGCACGTGCCGACACCACGCGGCAAAGTTAGTGCGAGTACTAAACGCGTCAGGTGGCGTGAGAGAGCTTCGAAGTTAAAAACTGTTCACGACGAAACGTGTCCAGCGGTAGACGTTGCATTCGTAAAAAGCGTACAAATTAACACGGGGTTGCTAACCTTATAAACTTTTACATCTTGCACACCGAGCTAACATTGATAGATTCAGAAAAAGGAAGAGTTATATAGATTTTCACTACAGCGGCATGGGAAGAAGTAACTGCGCAATCAACACCTCGCTTTCGCCAGTTGACAAACGACGCGTAAAGATTTCTTTATCTATGATGTTTAGGAGGGCCGGCCGGCTTCCACGTAAACTGAACCGGACGTGTTGTTGTCGGTCCGGGTGCCGGCGCAGGCACCGGTGCGGACACCGGGCCGGGGGCCTCGTTTTCGGAAGAGCGCATTTTTGCCGACGGTTTTCGACGCAAACGCATGGAGACCAGGACCGACTCTTTGCGCGAAACTTTGCGGGATTTCGAGCCGGTACTTCCGGCGTACGCGCCGAGAGCTTCGCCGGAACTGGCGCTGTCGGAACGAACCCTGGCGCGGGGCTCGACCTCGGGGCGCTCGGCGGGGGTGTTAATTTCTGGGACCTTCCAGTGGGCGCCGGAGCTCTTTCGGCGTTTATCGTTGCCCCAGAGACGGGCGTACGTCTCCTGGGAAATGGCGTGGACGTTTTCAATGCCGCAGCCAGAGTGGACGTGACGACGCCACTGACCCCTCTTACCAAAGTAGCCGGAGCGCTTACTTTGCAACGGCAAGGAGACGCTCTTCAAGTAGTGGATCGGCTGCCGACCGCTGTAGTCCCGGATGTGGGGGTCCGCATCTGCGAGCAATGGACGGAATCAATCGCTGTGAAAACGTAACAGACTTTTGCCTGGGGGCGGGGGGTAAAATTGGAGCTAGGTTTAAAATTTTGACCCCTTGATTACGTAACAAGCGTTTTTTGAGCTATTTGATTCCTGGTAACGACAATTGGCGGCAGAGGCCGAAGCCTGATTAATGCTTCTTGCCTGAGCGGTTGCGGTGAACGCTCCTGACTAAGGAGTGCGACGGCGATCACCTTCGACTACAGTGTTACTCATTGGCCGTGGGTCGAACACACAACCTTTCCATTGAGAGGCGGCCACTCTACCACTTAGCTATGACAGCCTCAATGAATGGAGCAATTAAAAAGTGTTTTTGGAATGCATCCAAGCAGATGGGCGTGGCCACCTCCACAACAGTAATTTGTTCGTACTGCTCTTTAATAAAAACAATATTTTTGCGTTCGACGAGGCTTTGGAAAAGTACGACTACCAATGAACCACCAGCTCGAGGAGTATTCAACTCCAACATCAGCTGATTTGTTAGAACACCACCACAGCGAGAACACTGAACGAAGATTGCGGCTCAACAGTAAACCAAAAACCAGCACACGGCGTGTCGCAAATATTGCTGGACAGATTAGCCTTTCAAAGGCCAAAGCAAGACCGTAATGAACCACAGCCACCGCTTTCAACTGCATTCCGGCCAACAATTTTTAATACTTGAATGTCGATGGGTACGCGACGAGGCAATCTTGTCAACAGTTTTGTACCATAGCTGTTCCAGCGCTTTCGCCTCAGACTTCTATGAGTCTGTTCCGCGCTGCTTTTTTTTCAGTCACAGATCGAAATGTTTTTAAAATGAGCGAAAAAAATTAAGTCGTTTCGGTCGGAACGCCTAAAAATATTGGCTAATGAACACTGTTACGGCGAGTTTAAATACAACTGTGAGACAAATGACCGAAACGCCTCTGTGATGCAAACGTCTCAGCAAAATATGTCCACCATGTCTCAGCGAAAAAAAAAAACATATTCCGCGCCAACAGATCCCTCACAACGAGTTGCAGCGGTGAAGCACATTTCAGGCGCTCCACCTGGTGGCGGCAAAACAGGAAGCGTCGACGCCAGATCTGAGGTTCGGTCGACGAATACGCGAACGTACCGTAATCCAACAGGTGGGCGATGACGTGCTCGTGTCCGTGGATCGCGGCAAGGTGCAGGGGAGTGTAGCCCTGTGTGGATGAGAATGTAGGGGTCGAAAGCTTGCGGAGGTTGTGAGGAGGCTTAGCTAGCAACTCGCTAATGCCAAAGAGCCGGAGCAAAACAGATGTGAAATTATCAAATCTCACTTCCACAGCAAACAATCATTACGCTATAGTAAGGTGGCTCTTCCATTCAACGACTCAGTGACGTGTCTATCGAAAGGGATTCTTTCCCTGCCGAGAATCGGACACTGTGATGTCACGGAGTAACGCATTACCAGCTTTTAATCAAAGAAAACCCAGTGACATGGTTGTGAAAATCAGACTGTGCAATTTTTAATTTTTTTCCATTTTTTTGCGTGTTTTCACAAAACCGCCGCAGCGCTTTGTTGCAAACGCTCCATTGTATGCAAACATTCATTTTAAACACGACCCCCCAAAAAAATGAAGACGCTTGAAGCTACTTCCTGACTAATCTGTTTTTCCACTGGTATGTGTCGGTGAGAAGCTAATCACTCGCATCGACTTTAAAGATTTGTGAAGAGAAGAAAAGACAATTCCCCGAGCACATGACCAAGGCAGTCTGACACTAACATGCAATTTCAAAGAAATTCGTTTAATAAGAACATTCTCACATTTAAAGTCGTGAGCTAAAAAACAAAATGCATTTCTCCACACAAGTACCACAGATGCTAAAGTCGCCCTTGCTCGAGGACAACCCCTTATTATTATTTACCCTCAATCGCGACACTCTCCCGCGAGGCGTTTCGAAAGAGAACAAGTCAATGTCACCACACCAGAGAGCTACAGTATCGGTTTAGGTACTTACCCCGTTCTGTGCAGTTCCAATCGTCCGGGTGACATTTTGAAGAAACATGAAACAGAGAATGTTTAAAAGATTAGCAGCTGATTGATCTGAAGCAAGTAATTCATGGCAAGGAAGAAACAAGCGCCGAAAATTTCGTGTATTGTGTTTCGCATAAAAAATAAGTATTTCAATCAGCTTCAGTACTTTTTCATAGATGCAAGCCAAACACATTCCCGGTCATTATCCCTAAAATCGAGTTTCTATTTGACTTGTCGACAAACATGCCACAAGCACGTGCTGACAATTAGAAACAGATTTTTGTCTGACAACATTGCGTCTTCTGCAATCAACCAGCACGTCGTCAAGGCCGTCGCCACGTGTGCAGAGCCATTGTTACCGATCGCGCGTTCAGGTCGATCTTCTGGTCGAGGAGCATGTTGATCATGTCTACGCTGCCTTTCTTCGCCGCCCAGTGTAGCGCGGTCTGAAATTTGTGAAATAAGTTAAAGCTGAACGCCTTCAACTGCAATTTTCACTTCCGCCTCGCTGAGTGTGGGGCCCGGACCGTCGCCGAGTTTCAAGGTTTAGTTGGAGGGTCGCATAGCCGGTAATGGAGGGGTGTTTCCCGCCGCCTTTGGCACTCGGGCAGACCCAATGACGCCGAAGCGAATGCGTTTTAGGAGAAAAGCAGCGTTGATTTATCCGCTTGGTGGCGAAGTTTTGCAACAGGTCCTATCCACGCGCAGGTAGAGACGTTGCTGCCACGTGCAAACGTCATTAACTTTGCGTTAACAATGTACTTTTGTCAGAGTCGTGGGAACGTGAGCAGAGTAGGCTCAGCATTGTTTATTTTCCTTGATATTCGTGTCAGGTTTCTCGAAAAATGGAGCTCCTGGGCTTGTAAGTGACTGTACACGAGTTCAGCGGTAAAAAAAATAAAAAAAGCTTGAATTTGCAACACAAAGCTTTAAATAACAGGTTGTTGGCAATGTCCTTAAACACGACAATTCAAGAAGAAAAACAAAGTAGCACTCACATACTAGATGTCCACGCGCGATGGTGACGCAGCAGGTTGGTGGCATGCAAGAAAAAAGAAGGGTTACGTCAAGAACACGTCTTTATGACATCAAAATCTCGTTTGTTTCATTTGCTGCAATTACGTACCAAGGCCTCCCTGTTTATTTAGAAGGCCTTGGTATATGCTATACAGGAAACACACGAATTTAACAACGTGAAGATTTTCTCCGCGCAACATGATTCATTACCGGACAGCAAAGAAGTTTTGCTGAGGACAAGCGGATTGATTTTTCTACCGACGCATCAACATCTTTGATAATGACGAACACCAGCTTCGAGTTCGGTGAACAGGCCATTATGACGTACACTGAAGCGCCCGAAATTGCACAATTTCGAAAACTCATTCGGTCTTGAACTTCAAGTGATCAAAGTTTCCGGCATCAACAGACTCAGGGTCATGGGCGTCGGAAGGATTTTTTCTATGGGGGGGGGGCCACT
>JGI24159J19872_10009372_pt1 | contig 12829 bp, 9 predicted proteins | sample Ectturendosymbi4_FD_19872 | JGI IMG/M metagenome (IMG submission 19872)
TATATATATATATATATATTTATATATATATATATATTTGATGAATTCATTTGTGTAGTCCATAGAAAACAAAACTATCGGAAAATTGAGCCGATACGATTATGCAGTTTATGCCCATGATCCAAGCATTCTGTGTTTCTTCTATTGACGTCCGCGCACTTGCACAACTTCGCGTGTACGCCAGCGGTGTTGAAATGTCTACCAGCCTCTTTTATAATTCGACAACATTATTGTTTTCACGTGTGGTATGGACAAAATGTTTTGTTGCGCTGTTATAGGAATTGCATTCTCGTACCAAGGAGTCATTTCGCTGATATCACGAATTCAGCTTCAACCGCATTGTGTCATTTTTCAGTTGCAGCGGATTGTTTTCTACTTTGGCTTTGGACTCATCAGTGCTTTGTACCGGGTGTTCTGCCTGTTTGCAAAATTTTTTTTTTCGTTCTGGGTATGTGTTTGCCTGATAGAGTATAAGCGATTGGTATTTTATGCGCCTAAGCTCATCATTTGCAGAGTGACCTGACCAATGCATTCCTCAGATAAAATGCAGGAAGAAAGAAGAATTACCTACAGTGGTCCAAGTTCTCTTAACGTATTTGACTAACATCGCAGTATGTCAATAACACTATGGAGATTTTAAATCTCGAACAAGTATATGGCGTTTGGTTGTGTCTTTTTCACTTCACTACTTTGGTTGGCACTAAACGTAAATTCAAACCAGTTTCGCACTTGCAAACGTGAGATTTTAAAACTGTAAAGTTCTCATTTTTGAAAATGTGCGAAGAAAAATTTATCTGTCACGGTTTGCGAAAAGTTGTACCATGGTTGAATAAGCACGATGACTTCATCGAATGAAATTTCATGAAAATTCCCCCCCCCCGAAATGAAGAGCTGGTTGCAACCCTGGCTAGTATGTAAATAGTCTGTTCCAAAGATCATCAGATGCACATAACTACAATACAAGACAGGCTAGCAACAAAAACAATTTTATTCCTAGTGTCCATAGTACAGTAATATTGGCAATTCTGCTCTCAACCTAAAACTCTCATCCTGCAAGCCTAAACCTGAAAACCTGAACCCTCACCATAAAACCTTCAACCTTTAGCCTAAACCTAAATCCCTAAACCTAAAGCCCTAAACCTAAAACTCTAAACATCAAACCCCGCAACCTTACTTTTAAAGCGATTGTGGTTTGGTGCATATATCAAAAACACCTATACCATGCCATAAATATGTTGCATGACACGTTCTAACCCTATACCTTCAAGAAGCCACTCAGCACCAAAACCACTGACCGCCATGCTCCTGCACGAAGTCATCACCACGCAGGAAAAGTTTCTTAAAGAGTACCTGCCAGTCGCACCTGACAGAGTGCTCACATATGGGAAAAGCAAATTTGCTTTAAAATACAGCAACGGCAAAGCAATGCCAAGTGGTTTCAGTCACTTTTATTGGCACCGAGTGGTTCTTTCAACTCAAAAAAATTTCAAAGTTTTTTCAACATTAGCGGGCGGCTCGTAGCGGCTCGGTAAAGGCCTACCACTAAAAATATCGTCAGTGGCCCGCCCGAAATCCGGACCATTAGCGGCCCGTGCCTTCTCTACAGTACAGCCCTGATTTGTTTAGTGCAAAAACATTGGCTAACTGGCTTTACTGTAACGTTGGCTGTCACGTATTCAGAAATAGCCAGTGCAAAATTTAAAGATGCAAGTGTATAATGTTATAAAGTTACATCTTCAGGCAAACCTCTGCGAAGATTTTGCCGAAGACAAACAGCAGCATTTTTGTGGAGACTTAGTTTTAGGTTGGGCAGTTTTGCAAAAGACTGTCTTCAACCCAGAGACGTAACGAGGGGGGGCTAGAGGGGGACCAATTCCTCGGGCGCCGACTCAAATTGGGTGCGCCAAATCACCGAAAAGTGATGGGCGCCGAAAAGCCCCAACAATGCCACAAGCACTTTCTTCAGTAGGCTACAGTACATTTGCTTCCGAAAGACCTGTTTTGAACATGGGGGTGCCAAACTTACTTTTTCACCGGGCGTCATCTAACTTCGTTACGCCCTTGCATCGACCATTAGTAAACAGGATTTCCATCAAAAACTTAGAGAAGTATTGGCCTAGCTATATATTGTCCTATAGCTCAAAAGTTAACCATTGACTAGGAATCAAAATAGCTTATACATTTAGCTTTATTTCTTGTATATCACGACAAGGGTGACCAACAAATTCAAAAGATATTCATACCCATAATGCAGCAATGTTTTCATCCAAGGGGCGAAACATTTGCTTTACAGGTAGCCTACGCATGGGTAACGGAACTATTTTCAAAGTGTGGGGCACAAGTGCACGTCAAAAAAACTAGAAAATTTTTGGGATTTGAATTGGCAACCGTGACGCCACAAGCACTGAAACATGACGTCATTAACTTTTGTCAACATGCTTAAGAAATTTTATTCAAAATTTGATAAGCCCTCAACGACCCCTATCTACACAACACCCCATCTACGTATCATACACTGCACCAGTCCCGTCGCCACGGGGGGCTTTGGTGGGCTTAGCCCCCAAAACAAAGGTCTTAGACCCCCCACAAATTGAAACGTGATACACTATAAATAAGTGGAGTTTTGGTCAATTTTATAATGTCAAGCCACCCAAGCAAACGCAAAGCCCCCCCGCAAAACTGCAAAGACTGTTTAATCTCAAAAACATTTCCGTGTCGTTATGCATTTATAACTCTAAATAAAACTTTTGACATTAATTTCGCCTATTAAATTTTGATGTTTAACCTGAAAAATTTGATTGTGAAAAGACTGAGCTGAGTGGCATAACTGACAGATGTCACAAGGCAACAGGCACCAGCAGACCCGTAACCAGTTTTAGACAACAGGTGGGCGAAGAATTTTCTAAGAGAGGCCCAAATTTTACATCGATAGCATGTACGAAAACAATGGTTATGCATACAAAATGTCCAAGACATTTTTCAGGAAGGGAGAAAGTTTTTCAAGAGCCCTCGCCCCCCTTAGTTGCGGGCCTGGTCACCAGATGATTACCGGTAGGTAGCCTTTGCAGAAATCACACTGTAGGTTAGATTGGCATATGGGTATGTATTCAGAAAGGCTTTTGGTTCGTTTTCTTTGGGATATCTTGAAATCTTCTCTAGTTGGCTTGGATAATTCTGCTTCGGAGTTTGATTGATGTTGGGAAAGGCTATTAGAAAAATGATGTTTGGACAATCGAAAGGGCACCCAACAGCATGCAGGGGCAGACAATGGGAGATTGAAAGGATACATCCTCCACCCATCAGCAGTAAAAATAAATTGTAAAGCATGTTGTGAAGAAGCCTTCGCTAATTTTGGCCAAACAGTTTTTGCTACTGTAAGAGGATATCAATGGAGATTTGGCTAGGGGTGGGGCTGCATGCATGATGCCCAGTGGCTAAGGATTTGTAGCGTTTTAAAGAGCAGAAATGTGCAAAAAAATATTTAGCTACCGCACCTTGCAATATATACATCGTAACTTGCAATTTATCGTCTTTCTAACGTTAAGCAACGCTTAAACAAGACATCAAATCGCGCTGTAAACCACACCTCTTGTAAAATGCATGAAAATTGATGTTTACTACTACATGAGTGATATGCGCGTGCGACCAATGCGATTCACCGTTTTGTGCACTCCAATTGACAGCTCTGNTAAAACCCACTTGATNTGTTCTATTATATTTCTGTGCTTGTTTGTATCATAGTCTGATAGTAATCTGATAGTAAATCAAGCTGAACTACAGTACCATGTCCAACAACAAAATTAGGTTCATTAATTTCTGAATCATTTGTAGGGACACAGCAAAGTGTGATAGTGTTGCTTGGAAAACACCTCTAAAAACAAGATTGGGAATCTGTATTAACAAAACTTCACTTCCGCATCGGCCCGGTGACTATATTGGTTTTACATCAAGCTGCCCCCCCCACATTTTACAACAAAATTGCGCCCATGGTTACAAAGGACCAGTCATATGGAGAGAAGTCAATGCGGAATACAAAAATTTACCTTTTCTCCACTTCAAAAAAGCTATGTGTAATTATTGGCTATCGCAGTAGCAAAATCTTCGTTTTATTTTCAGAAGTGCCTGTCACATTGCGAATATTTATCAACAGAATATTGTTTTATGTTTTCATTAAAGCATCTACTGAATCATTATTGGCGAACTTTTGTCCGTATTTGTTGGTTTCCTTGCTTTATGCGTTTCTTTGGTTTGTTTGTGTCTTGCGAGTGTTTGGGAGTATCGACTAGATCAGGGCTTCTCAAACTATGGGTCGCGACCCCGAATGGGGTCGCGGAATGTAATTTTGGGGTCGCGAAACAAATTGGATTGACAAATCAGATATAAATGTTTTTGTAAACTAATGTGGCGTTTACACGTATCATTAACATTAGACTATCCACCAAGGGGTCGCCTAGAAAAAACTTTTTTGATATTGGGACCGCAGAACAAAAAAGTTTGAGAAGCCCTGGACTAGATAACCTAAGGGCGATTTCGGTTTCCCAACTGCAAGCTTCGAAATGCTTTCAAGTAGGCTATTTACAGACAGCGTTTGTTTTTTATTGTTTCGCACTCGGCTGTTTTTGCAGTAAACTAATAATTAGGCATGCAAGCACCTTGATTTGTTACAATGGCAAGTTTTAGTCTTAACATTAACATTTACTGCTTATAGGTTATTTGAAATAAACAAGATCAAGTTTGGGCAAAATTTTTTTGCATCTCCATAAATATGGACTCCTGTACACCTACAGTATGTCCTCACTCCTCAGGTCAATCAAATTAGTCTTTTTCAAAAACTGAGTTTAAACAGAATTTAACTTGGTTTCCTTCACGACAATGCGACTATTGTGACTACACATTAGCAATGTTGCGTTTGCACTGACAATGGCCAGTTTGTTTGTTCCGATGTATTAAATCAGCAAAACAAGCTGAGAAAGGTGATGCAACCTTCAGAAGGGTGATGCTGGAATGTACAATGCTTTTCCGCTAAACTTTGTTGATTCTGCTGGGTAAAAAATTTTGTATGTGATAAGAAAATGTTACAGAACAGGTTCGATCACAGGAACAGCGTCAAAACATCTACGTAAGGCGATACCGAACTGAATGTTTACTGTGTCTGTCTGTGAGTAGAGAAGGAAGTTGTCTCAGGTTAGACTAAAAATAAGTTAGTTGAGGCTCTGGTAAATATGGTAATTAGTACTTCGTTTTCATCTGTTTGCTCCCAACGTTAGTCCATTACCTCCAACATTTTGTGACACTGCGTGAATTCACAAAATAACTGAGGATAGGCTACTGAATAGGTTATTGTCGATATGCTGCTGTGGTGTGGAAGGTTTCATGTTGTACTGTATATTACGGTAATAAGCTTACCTACTGGATGTAGCGTGCATACTGGATTACTCATTTGAACGTTTCACAGAATTGGCAACGTAAAACATAGTGTACAATTCACATGAGGTGAACTGAAATATCAATTAGAAGTTTGTGGCGATGCTAAAATCAGGGCTGTGGAGCCGGAGCCCAAACAATTTTGGAAGGCTGGAACCGGAGCGAGCCAAAAAATTTCATATGGTTGAGCCGGAGCTTGAAATTTGGGTTCCTGTTCAACAGGACATAGTTTGTTGGGCAAGCGAGTTGTACGAATAAAACCATGGTTTTTAGTTTTGGATCAAATCGTTCCGGATCCGGAGCTGAAAATCTTTGGAGGTTGGAGCTGGAACCGGAGCCCGAAATTTGAGTTTCGGCTCCACAGCCCTGGCTAAAATTAAAGTTTAGTTTCTCTCGGTGGTTCAACTTCATATTGCAGAATATCTACTAAACATTTTCAAAGTTGTTACGCTTGCAACGTTTTTTAACAAACTTCAAAACGAATAGATGCATCCTGGAAATTGTTTTGATGAAATATTATGCAATTAGTTTCAAGACCTTCATTGATACCTTTCAGGGGCGGAAAAAGTTTTTAAACAATCACTAAAAACTTTCAACCTCGGAAACCTATCCCCAGAGTTGTAAACGCCGGAAAAATTCAGCATCTCCGTAATTTCGGCTGGGTTTAACGTTTTTGTATGGCCGGATTGAAATATTTTCTACACATAATTTAGCTAATAAATGTTTGATGTAATTTTCCTGCAGTTAATTTAGTCTTCTTGGGGCTTTATGACACGGTTTTCCTGTCCGCATGTGTACACAGTTTAGCATGACCGAAAACTAGAATAGTAGTTGAACCAATTTTGTCCTAATTGAGGATCCCTGAAACATTTGCATAAGCTTTGCATTTTTTGAGAAGGGGGGAGGGGGTTGACCGATGTTTAACAGCTTTGTGACTAGCTGTACGTAAGGTAACCATTGCCCATTTTGGGCAAAGAGTTGCAAATGACATTAAACCTTTTTCTACATTGGTTGGCAGAATTATGGAAGTCATTTAATTGTCACCTCTTGAATTGGCACGGTAAGAGTCCTTCTAATATGTGTAGAAGTGTAAATCAATTTTTTTTAGGTTTCAAAAGCATAAACGTTACTTAGCGTCAACTGTCACTTGCCAGCTGATGGACTTCAACACTACCAAAACTGCAAGGCTGATTATAATATATTTCTTATTGCCTGCAACATACAACCCCTAATGACAGCGCAGTTACGCGCCATAAAGGGGAAAGAGCATCAACAAATCTTACTTGTGTAAATTGGACCGCCAGAAGTGCTAAAACGGAGGAATACAGAAACCGCTAAGAAGCAGGAAGACACAAAGTCTTACCGGGGTTTTCCGGAAAGCCGCCCATGGGCGCTTATTTTAGGTAGGTGTTTATATGGTGCTAATATTTGAGTTGAATACTGCCGTACCGGTATTTGTACCTGTCACCTTCACGGTACGTCCAGCGTTATACCGTACTGAGTTTAAATACTATTTGCAGTTGTCACCTTACACCTATGGTCGGCAAACTTTTTTTATCGCGGCCCAGATAACCTTTTCAATAGCTATTGAAGACCCACTATATTTGAAACCACTAGAACAAAACGTGCGCATGTGTGATTGTTCAGACACAGGCAATATGCAACTGCCGTATAACAGCCCTGGCGGTTATTTGGTCCACGTCTTATTTTCCCAATGTGTCTATTTTCCTATTAACGGCCCTGGGCGGCCTTCCGGAAAACCCCGCTATTACTTGTATTTTGCAAAATATCGACATTAGCTTCGACGCCATACGCGGCTATTACACGGCGAACATACTTCACAACACACGCGGTGAAATAGTGCAAGCGCAGCCGCGTTCGCACTGCTCACACCTCGAGTCAAGATAGTTATGTATTTTCCGTTAGATCAGTGAGTCCCGAATTTTTTTGCACGCCGTTTTATCTACTTCAATTCCAAGTTTCCACCCCTTGTTTGGCGTTCACACTTGTGTGCTTGCCACGCACACAGTCAGCTTCAGTCTTCAATGCTATGTTTGAGACCATTGTGTAAAGATTATGTTTTTAACAGCTTTTGCATATTTAGAGGCTTGTCAAATCTGCACAACTGATTGGCGCAAAAATCTACGCAGAAATATAAATCTGTTAACATATCAGTGCAGGCATATAAATCCACATAATGCAGGTTTGCAACTCATCGCAGATTAAAATTCTCCGCAAAAAAACAGTGCAAATGCACACACCGTCGTAGACGTATAATTTTGCGTAACATATCAAAGTAAATATATAAATCGCCACAGCATATCGGTGCATATATATGATGTAGGTCCTGCAATTTTAGCAGTTATGCGTAACCTATGACACAAAGTTAGTGTACCTTTCATGGGTGCAATTTGGTGGGGGACACGGGGGACGTGTCCCCCCATTTTTTTAGGCGGGGGGGACATAATATGCCATGTCCCCCACCTTTTCTCGTAGGGTTTGTATTTGGAGAGGTTTCAAAACTAAATGTTACATTTGTCATGTTTTGTGTGAAGAGTTTTTCATGTTAGATGTTACACATGCAATAGCTGTGATGATGTTGAAACAGAGTTTGGTGTGGTATCACTGATTCTGATATTTTTATAAATTTTTACTTCAAAAATTATTTGTAGCAGTTTGCAAGTTTTTACAGACCGCAAAAGATTGTTAACTGCCTCTGTCCCACATTTATCTGGTGTGGTTTATTGTAAGAAGGTCGCTGTCTTGAAACAGTGAAGTTTAACGGCTGCACACGTGAGAGACCACAGTACAGCCGTGATTTGTTTCATGCAAAAACGTTGGCTAATTTTCTTTAATGCAGGTATTTTTTTTAAGGAAAATGTTAGGTACCCGGTACTGACCTGTAGGGACCTGATCTCTCTGATTCTAGGGACCCGATGATAATTTTCGCTGATTCAAGGGACCCGATTCTCAATTCTAGGGACCCGAATCGGCTTCCTAAAACACCTTTGAAAAAACTGTTTTATTGTAACGTTGGTTGTCACGTATTCAGAAACAGACAGCGTAAAATTTAAAGATGTAAGCATAGCCTGTAATGTTAGAGTGTTACATTTTCAGGCAAAAGTCTGCGAAATTTTTGCCGAAAACAAATAGCAGGACTATTGTGGAGACTTAGTTTTAGGACGAGTAGTTTTGCAAAAGACTGTCTTCAACCATTAGTAAACAGGATTTCCATCAAAACTTTAGAGAAGTATTGACCTATTGTCCTATAGCTCAAAACTTAATGACTTGACTAGGAACTAAAGATAGCTTATACATTTAGCCTTTTTTCTTGTACGTCACGACAAGGGTGATCAATAAATTCAAAAGATATTTGTACCCACAATGCAGCAATGCTTTCATCCAAGTGCGAAATATTTGCTTTACACGTAGCCTGCGCATGGGTAACAGAACTATTTTCAAAGTGGGAAGGACAAGTGCACGTCAAAGAAATTAGAACATTGAATATGACGTCATTAACTTTAGTCAGCATGTTTAANCAATTCTATTCAAAATTTGATAAGCCCTCAACGACCGCAATCTACACAGCACCCTATCTATCATACACTACATTGTCTTGANCACACAAATGTAACTAGTTGTTCTTAGTCTTACACAAAAACAATTAACTTTAACAATGGANCCAGTACGAATTGTGTTACTTAAACTTATTTTGGCAAAATTCGAAATTTGAAAGTGGGAGGGCCAAGCCCTCCCAGAAAAAAAAGTAGGGAAGCCTAGAGCCATGCGGCCCTCCAGGTTCCGCCACATATCAGCCCACGTAAAACCTAGTTTTGCTGGACATTCTTTTCTTGTTGTTTCAGGTGAAACGTGGTACAACTTTCCAATTCACCGTGGTTTGTTTTGATTTCTATTTAATCTCAAATATATTTTCGTGTCGTTGTGCATGCATGTATAACTCTAGAATAAAACTTTTGACATTAATTTCGCCTATTAATATTTGATGTTACACCTGAAAAATTTGACTGTGAAAAGACTGAATTGAGTGGCATAACTGACAGACGTCACAAGCAACAATCACCAGCAGACCCGTAACCAGCTTGGGACACCAGGGGAGGCGAATAATTTTCTGAAGGAAGCCCACATTTTGCATTGATAGCATGTAACAGCGAAAACAATGGTTATGCATACAATATGTCCAAGACATTTTTTCAGGAGGGGAGAAAGTTTTTCCAGGGGAGCGAAGCCCTCCCCTTAGTTACGGGCGTGGCCACCAGATGATTAGGTATGCAGAAATCATATTGTAGGCTGGATTGGGATATGTATTCAGAAAGACTTCTGGTTCGTTTTCTTTTGGATACGTTGAAATCATCTCTAGTCGGCTTGGATAATTCTGCTTGGGAGTTTGATTGATGTTGGGAAAGCTATTAGACAAACGATGTTTAGACAATCAAAAGGGCACCCAACAGCATGCAGGGGCTGACAAGTGGAAATTGAAAGGATACATTCTGCACTCATCAGCAGTTAAAATAAGTTGTAAATCATTTTGTGAACTATGTTAATTTTGGCCAAACAGTTTTTGCTACTGTAAGAGGATATCAATGGAGGTTTGGCTAGGAGTGGGGCTGCATGCATGATGTTCAGTGGCTAAGGATTTGTAGCATTTTAAAGAGCAGAAATGTTCAAGAAAACTATTTAGTTACCATACCTTGCAATATATATATCGTGACTTGCAATTTATCGTCTTTTTAAGGTTAAGCAACTTAAACGAGACATCAAATCGCGCTGCAACCCACACTTCTTATAAAATGCATGGAAATAGATGTGTTCTACTAAAGATTGATATGCATGTGCGACCAATGAGATTCACCGTTTTGTGCACTCCAACGGACAGCTCTGATGAAACGGAATTGATATGTTCTACTATATTTCTGTGCTTGTTTGTATTACAGTGTGACAGTACTGTAATCAAGCTGAGCTACAGTACCATGTCCAACAACAAAATTAAATTTATTAATATCTAAATCATTTGTAGGGACAAAGCAAAACGTGATTAGTGTTGCTTTGAAAACACCTCTAAAAACAAGATTGGGAATCTATATTTGCATAATTTCACTTCCGCATCGGCCCGATGACTATATCGGTTTTACATCAAGCTGTCCCCTCCACATTTTATATCAAAATTGCGCCCATGGTACCTTTTAAAACTGATAAGCTGTTTCAACGCGTTGTAGCATTTAATTGTATGGTGGCTCATTGATGTAAACCGAAATAAAATTTATTTCGTTGCTTAAAAAATGTTGTATTTTGTTGAAAAAAAAGCATGTTTTGTTGTTTCTGAAAAAATGTTCATTCCGTCCGACCACGCGATAACAAAAGTGACCGCCTCAGCCGTACAACGTATTGAAACAAAACAGCAGTTCTTGTTGTTTTTGCAATAAAGCAATAACGTGCATGCATCGACGTCGGAAGGGAGGGCAGGGGGAACAAAGCTCTACTGCATATTGAAATATGACATTTTTCTNTTAAATTTTTAGCCAAAAAGGTTGTTCTTAATTTCGTTTGGTAGTATAAGCAGGGGCGTAACGAGGTTAGATGGCGCCCGGGGNAAGAAGCGAGTTTGGCGCCCAATGTTCGAACCTGGGATCTTTCGGAAGCAAATGTACTGAACTAAAAAAGTACTTGTGACATTGTTGTGACTTTTCGGCGCCTCCACAGTGATTTAGCGCCCGGGTAATTGTGCCCCCCTTGTCTCCCTCGTTACGCCCCTGAGTATAGGCAATTGTTTCTTAAAGACTTCATTGCTCCATGTCAAATGACATGTTGGATCAGTAAATGTACAAGACGTATAAACCCTAGATCACTAATCCTGCATTTTCCTCACAAGAATGTTAACCCAGTGTTAAAGTCACCCGTTATTGAAAAATGAAAATAAAATTTCTTTCAATTAAGGTTGATTACAAAAACTATACTTGAAACGTGACCCTTATTCCATGGTTTGTGCACTAATGAAGTTACTTTGTACTTTAACTTGGTGCTATTATTGATGAAAAGAAAAACCACACTTGACCGGGTGGAACTCACCCGGCGTTAGTATCCAGAAAGACGATACAAAAATCTAATATGAAAAAGTTCATGAAAAAATATATTGCATTTGAAGAACCTCTCCTGCTCCACGCTGGTAAGAAAGCACGCCCTGAGTGAATTACAGCCCTTGATTGTCACAATTACAGTCCTACAGCACAGGGGAGAAAAAGTCACAACAACTTTTACGCAGGGTGCTTTTCACGCGAAAGCACGGACTTTTCTCCTTATTAGTGGAAAAGCGCAGACAGTGAGCACGAGCTGACGCGCACGAACCGAGAAGTCAGACAAACATCGCCAGCCAGTGGCGGATCCAGACCAGGCGTTTGGGGGGCGCCAAAAATGTCCTCACTTGCTTAAATACCAAAGGTTGTCTGCGACAATCGTTGTGTGTCACACAAAAGAGGCTATCTTTTGTAGGTCAAAAAGTGGCTGTTTTTGCTGGTCGAACCATGCTATTTTACAGGTAATAACCACAGTTTGAAAGCGCTTTATATCATTAATTCAGAAAACGTTTGAAACGGGTCCCAAACAGTGGGCCTCGTTTTTCACATGCTACACAGATTTCGTACATATATAAAATGTATTGAAGAGGTATAAAAGCATGCTGCGCGCAAGCGTTTGCCACTGTTTTGACTATCCCTAGCGAAATCAGTGAAGAACAGTGTCTGAAACGCATTCCTGACTTGGTTAGAAACAGAATGGTTGTTCTTAGACCTGGAAGTGACAACTCATGTCCAACGATAGGACTCAAATAAAACGCTAAATGACGACGACAATTAAAAGACAGCACGTGAATGAAAGGCATTTGCCAGGACACTCCCATTTTAGGTAGCTTTGCTGATTATCGTAAAAAAGGTTATATAATCGCATTTACACTGGGCCTTAAAGCATATACTTATAAAGGTAGATTTTCAATCGAGTCAAAAGGCGCCGTCATTTCACCAATTTTGGACTGCAAATACTCAACTGTTGAGCAAAAATTTTTATGACCACGTGAAACCAATTTTTCAATCCACTAAGCTGCAGATAGCTAGTATTTTGCCAAAGCTTCTGCGTCAAAGCTGTAGGCGTACGAAGTGGGGGGGAGATTCGGACAAGACTTATAAAATTCAGAAAAAACTTCCCGTTATTTTTGGGCAAGTTTCTGAAACAGAGCCATCGCCCTGCAAAATTCTATTCATATTTCCTTAAAGTGGCGCCAAAAATTCGGGCGATTTGAAAATTTTGCCCCGCCTAAAGCCCAAGGTTCCCGTATGCCTCTGGTGAGAGCTGTGTACCATGATTTGTTGAGGGGTGTCGCTGCGCTCAGTAATCAGGG
>JGI24159J19872_10009373_pt1 | contig 12829 bp, 8 predicted proteins | sample Ectturendosymbi4_FD_19872 | JGI IMG/M metagenome (IMG submission 19872)
AAACTGTTCGAAAGATACAAGGTTGACTTCGACAATTTCGGATACGAACGCCCGAAGTGGTTGTGAAGATTGCGGTTGCGATGGCAGGCAGGTTCCTTGTGGCATCCGCGTCTAAAGGTTGCACTTTACAACTTTACACGTGGATGTCAGAATTTTATTGCAACCGTGGGCGCCCGCAAGTGGGAAAATCGGGAAAACCAAATCGAGTAATCAGAGTAAAGCAGATGTGTATGTCTACATTTTTGTATTCATTTTAACGCTCTGTTTCGGCTTTCTTCATTACTACCAAATAAACTATTTATAACAACAAACATTAAAATAGGAAACCATGCGCAAGTCATGTTGCAGGGATCTTCGCTATTTTCCCATCGTGAAGAGGACAAAATGCATTTTGTTGTTTGTCCAGCACGATTGTGGCACCTAATGCACCCCACCTTCAGCGTGCTGGTTCTGCAGTTTCATCTGGCAATTATGCTTTCGTCGATGTTGTTACGATTACGTAGATTGAGAGCAGGGGTGGATATTAAAATTTTGGGGTTCGGGGCTAACTCTCAGAATGGGATACCAAACCACCGCATTTGTAGATGTGGTCTTGAAAATGGGATCCCTGGACCCTATATTTGTTCACGCTATATCAAAAATGGGCCCCTATATTTTGCATATGCTATACAAAAAAATTATACGCTGAAAGCAAGTTAAAATTTTCATTTTGTCTGGGAATTTTCCTTCTGCGTGAAAGCCCATTTCACGTTGTAAATTGTTTGAAACCATTTTATTTTCAAATTGTTCTTTGACTACACATTTTGAAGTTGTTGAGGGGCCTTCTTTGGTACATTTGCAATTAATTTTTGCTTTACTTTGAAAAATACATGACTTGTTTCAGAGCTTATCAAATGTGGCTCTAGAGTGGTTTATAAGCTATTTAACAAAGCAATGCAAAAATTTAAGTGCAAAACTCTCTAAAAGGGGAGCCCACGGCAACTCTGAAAAACGGGGGTGGGGCGAACGCTTCGTTTGTCTCCCCTAATATCCACTCCTTGCTGCTAGGAATCAGACATGGCAGTGCAAAAACAACTGACCTGTGGTTTTGGGTAAAAATGGTGAAAGGAACGCTGGTTTGTTGAAGCAAGAAACTTCTGTTGATTTTGAGCAGATAAGGGTTAGCAGAAAAGCAACGAAGTTATCAGCAAAAAAGTTTCATTGCTGCACACTTTGTATTTTGACAACCCGTTTCAGCAAGGTGAGCGACAATTGCAGTTTTGCTAAATAAGTAATGCGTTGTCAGAAATGTTAGGTAAGCTACTGTTAAGTGTGGCATTCTTGTTCAAGATTTGGTGGGCCTCACTTCGGCAAAATATTTTACAGTATTTTCGACACTGACCGATCAGCCAAACGACCAACCTGCCAACACGTCAGCAAAAAGAACTTCCGCGAAGGGAATTTTAAAAGATTTATCTCTAGACGAAAGTACTCGAAGAGAATTTTTATGAATATATCATAATACAAAATCATATATCGGTCCTCCTGATAAACAATTTGTAGTAGTCAATAGCAGCGAACTGATATTTTTATTGCACAAGTGAACTAATAGCCCGTGTTGCTTGTTGCGCCATTACTTGTAAACTTCCTTATTTCTCTAATGAAATGTACGTTGCGGAGTAAAAACAAACGGCAAAATTATTTCAGTATAATTTACAAAATACTTGTAGGTGCAGAAAGTAAATGTGTTTTGTTCATTCATTACCAGTGCAAATGCTCCAGCTTTGTTAATGTTCACAAATTCTTATATTCGACGAATTTAACCAGCAATTCGACGAATTCAAACAGCTCTAAGTCTTAGCAATTGTAAAATTTCGAATTCAACACAAGATTATAATGGAAATGTTTTGGGGTAGTTACATAGGCGTAGCCAAAGGGGACCAAAGGGGCCATGCCCCCCAATTTTTAGGAACATACAGTCATTTTGTGCTTTGAGAGGCGTTTTTCCAAACAAAATAGTATTATTCGCCTATAATCAAACATTTTGGCCCCCTCAATTTTTTTGCCCCCCTCCCAGATTTTTGGGCTACGCCACTGGGTTGTTATTGCAGTGGTAACTCGTGAATGTAGACCGTGGAGGTGCTAGTAGCAAGATTTTCATGAATAACCGTATTACCTGGATGAAAAATCCCTAGGTAGAATTAAAATAATCTGCAGTGAAACAATTTCAACAAATTCAGATCCATAAATACAGGAAGATGCTATTTGTACTAATCGTTACAAAATACATCAAAGTGGGTATCGCGTTTTCTGCTGCCAGAGTAACGTCATAAATGGTATTCCCGTCGGGAAAATCTGTTTTATTACCATTGCAGTTTTACAGCANTGCTTTGAATAATGCAAACCTCGTAGGAANTGCACGTATGAAAAATTTTAANCTCTTGCACCTTTTCGGCCTTCCCAGCATATCTAATCCTCTGTTACACCCTCTTTGCTAAACCACGTATATACAAATATTTATGATGAACAAAGAACATAAGAGCTGTACCGTGCAGCATGAAATCGCTGTATTGCGCATCAAACAAATAATATCATTGCTGTACTGTGCAGCAAACAAGCTCAGAGGCACTTTCGATCAGTGCTCTCCTGCACTACAAAACACTATTAATTCGTGCCTGTTGCATGCCAATGTGTGCTTGCCAATTATGGAGCAAATACACACAGACTAGTACAAAACGCTTACGTTTTGCCTACAGTAATGCCTACCGAATTATGCATTGCNTACCCAGAAATGTAAGTGTTCACCCATACCACGCTAACCATTGTGTCAGGACCTTTGATGCCTTGTAGAAGAACAATTTGTATCGTTTNTTTAAACGTTGCTTATCTTCATCTAACTTCTTTATCCGATCGCTTCAAATGTCTGATGCTTTTTATAAATCTTCATTTTTCCTCTTCAACTTTTTTGTATGACGGTGACCAACTGCAGTAGTTGTTGGTGCATTTTTTCGTTGTTCGCATCTTACCAGTCTTGCTTTTGCGTTACAATAAAAAACCTGTGTGTGCTTTGTGGTTCTTCAGGATTTCGGTATCTTTGGTTAATCCTCTATCACCTTTAATATGTTGACGACGTGTGCAAGCCAAACATACAAAGAGTGAATATGTATGATTGCAAAAGCACTAAGTTTTCTGCAGGCTTTCGGGAATCAGCCGACTGGGCTCTGCTTTCATCTCTTTGCGATGATTCAAACTTGCGCATATCTATATTCAAGTAACTTCGTTCCACAGGTGGAACAAACAAGGAATCACGATGACATGATTTATTTTGCATAAGATGTAAGGACTGACGATGCGTTGTGTTACGTGAAATCGATTTCCCATTAAAATTTTGCGATTGATTCCTTGATGTTTCATCTGTGGAGTGAAGTTACTTGAATATATATAACTGGTGGTAAAGCAGTAACTGCCAAATCCTGCTTTAAATTCAGTAAAAATAGTTGGCTGTCACCCTCATGCTAAATGCGTTGCAAAACATTTGAAACCCGGATTAAAATATTTACTCTACATCCATCTGTGTGTCAATGAGGATACCGCCATCTGACTTATTTTTTATTTTTATTTTCTGTTAGCTCTTTACCTCAACATTTGAAGTAAAAATGCCTTCATTTCTCTCCTACTTCCAGATCCTCGTACGACAATGAACGAATGACGTTATAGTTGGGAGCTGTACAAGTGTTTTTGTATCTCTCAGTGTTGCGCCTATGCTCTGTAATGCGCAATGACTAACCATTTTTGTGCTCTTGTATTATTCGATTATGCTCGTGCTATGGACCATGCGTCTGCGACAAAATATATCATATCATATATTAATAACCAATGCTGGAATTGCTATTTTGATATTTCTGACAAATTTCCAGTCTTTATAAACTTTGTTTGTTACCATCACACCTACCAGAAATCTAAATCTAAACTCAAATGCATGAAACATTTTGATCCAGCTGCTTTTTAACTGAACTCTGTCTCAAACTAACCAACCCAATCCTGAGGTTGTGGCCGCAAATATTCTACATCACGGGTCTTTTTCCAAGTATCTGCATCGCCTTGAACTACTGGGGCAAGCACAAAACAAAGATTGTAATTCGGGGCATTAAATTACCAGGAAAGCAACCAACAACAATAGAAATCACCCGACGAAATCACTCTACTGATACTAGGTTGCACTTCGAGGCCGCCCTAGTCTCTAAAAATTTTTGTCCGAAGGGCACATAAACTATTACACAGATGTTTGAGGGCAGGATAGCACTTAATGTGAAAGTTTCAGGATATGTTACACTCTACCAAATCAACAAATTTTTCGTAAATATAGTTTTTCATTATTGACAACATCGCTTCGCGGGCCGGATGAAACGGCGTCGCGGGTTGGATTTGGCCCGCAGGCCGTGGTTTGGAGACCCTTGCTCTAAATCAGTGGTTCTCTGCATTCCTCCCTTTGCTCATTTTGGAACTCATCATTCCTCCCCTATGGACCGGTCATTACTCCCCTATTCGGGTTCGTAGGCTAGTATTAGCTACCAATGCAACAATCTTCTTTATTGACGACAATAACTTGATTAATAAAAGTGGGACAAAACTGTTAGTTGTCAGATAATGGCACTAAAGTTTGTCAACAAAACGTGTAATGGTTACAAACATACTGTAAAGTGATATAACTAACAGAAAGAACCAATGTCAACTTACAAAAAGAAGTGCAACACTTGCAATGAATGGGTAACTGACCTACATGATGGAAATTCCTCTCTTGAACTCGTGAAATTCCTCCCTGGGGAGAACTTCCACTCCGGTTGGGAACCACTGCTCTAAATGATAAATTTGTTGAAGTTTTTAATGCTGCTCTTGATATTCAAGCACCACATAGGTACGCATCCAGACAAGAACAACGCTCCTTCAACAATGCATGGCTCACCAAAGGCATACTTCCATTGCAAAAAAGTATTCTCTATAGAGCAAATAGCTAACAACCAAATGTTATAAAATAATAAAAAGCACACACAAATAAACTTACTCAGGTAAAATTAATGTCCAAACAGTATCATCATTAACATGCATTTCAAAAATACAGTCAAGATATTAAAAAGACATGGAAAATTGTCAATGACATAAAATCAATTAAAGACAAATTTCAACAAAATGGTAAGTTGTTTGAATACTTAGAATGACCAAAAATGTAAAGAATTAATGCGCAACGTCTCAAAAGTTGGGAAATCCCTAACTGCAATGAAAAGGCATCCTTTGTCACTTGCACACATTGTCTTGAACACATACATTCAAAGAATTCATTATTTCCTGCTCCCAATGACGCAAATTAAATCCAAATTATCATTGAAACCTGAGAATAAAATCTGATAGTTCTCTTAATGACATTCCATCCTCTTTTTGAAACTAGCCAGTTTCATTTTCTTAGAATTGCCTTCCGCTTTCCAGCTTCTTCAATGATTTCATGACTGTAGGTAGGTGAATTCCCAGACTCCTGGAAAATCGCCCACATCACACCAATCCCTAAAGTTCATAAACCAAGTTCTTCATCTGAATATAGAGCAGTGAGATAGGATTAAGCTATTCATTGGGTCATTTTGACCAGTGGCGATTCCAGAATTAAAAAAGTTGGGAGGCCACTGTGGGGCCAAAGAAAAGTAGGAGAAAAACATAAATGTCTATCCTGTATGGTGATTTTTCGTTTTTTTGAAGACTAATTTGCTACTATTTACTGCAATTAACCCAATCAAACCCAACATAGGCTTACGAATATCGTTAACCTTGACATAGCGTTGTTATTCACTAGAGCAGTGTTTCTCAACCTTTTTGCTGTAACGGAACCTTCCGCATATGTGTGCGTTGCTAATGGAACCCTATGCAATGATCCAAATGTTTATATTTCTACAACAGTGTAGAACTGTGGTTGCAAATTTCGTCCCAGACACATTCGGTCTGTTTCGGCGGAACTCCTGGCAGCTACTCGCGGAACCCTGAGGTTCCGCAGAATCTCGGTTGAAAAACACTGCACCAGAGCAGCGGTCTCCAAAGTCCGGATCGCGGGCCAGATCCGGCCCGCTAAGGGTTCCAATCCGGCCCGCGAGCTTTCCTAGAACTGCNTTGTATTTTAACAATTTCGTTTAAGTAAATAAANTAATGTAGGATGTGTTCACACCAAAAGCAAAATAATTTAACCAGCACATGGAGGAAATTACAAAGGTGTCTTCTTCTTTTAACAAAATTGCTGGCTTAGCAGGGAAAAAAACATTGAAGGGAGTGTGGGATTTAAGACAAGAAATCGCATTTTATATGGATTCTGAAGGGAAACAGCATGAGTTTTCTAATGCTCAGTGTCTTTCAAAACTTGTTTTCTTGGGGAATACAGTATAACATAAAAATTCAACTATCTGAATGCGTCGTTGCAAGCAGGGTTGCGGAGTCGGTGTCGCAAGGAGTCAGGGGTTTTTGGGTGGAGTCGGATTGTTAAGAACACTAGAAGTCGGATTTTTTCATTCGACTCCGACAGTCCAATTGAATCATTTATTACATCGCACTCCTAGGTCAGGAATCCTAACTCGTGCTTGGTGAAATGGTACAAATTTTTTGGAACTTTTAATGAAACAGAGAATTTTTGCTGTGCACCACGATTTCCATTGATTGGTATTTGCTATAAAATTGCTAACAGCCAAACTTCATTCACGTTATGTTAAAAATTCGNTGTCGGAAAATTTTGGTTGCTAGGAGTCGGAGTTGGAGACGAAAAATCTTCCTCCCNCTCCGCAACCCTGCCAAGGAAAGGAAAAACTCATTCGCAATCCTTTTGGTGAAACTAAAANCTCTAGCTTTGCTTTGAGCTTTCAAGGAATCCGCCGACTTGACGCTGCTTTCATCTTTTAGCGCTGGTTCGAACTTGCGCATGCTTGTAATTAAGTAACTAGTCTCCACAAAGTTGAAGGTTTTGAATCTATCAGCAAATTAAGAAATCGATTTCACGTGACACTACGCATCTTCAGTCCTACTCCTACAATATACAAGCAATGCTTTCGCGTGAAACACGTTTGAAAGGCTGAAGCATGAGCAAAGAGAGTAACCAAACTCAAGACTAAAATGATTATCAACGAGCTGGGACAATTAAACTTGAGAATACGTTTATCCCAAAACTATTTGCTTTCACTGGAATACTGAAACTGACGACAAATGCCGAGCAACGCAACAGACAAACAACGCCGTCGTTATGGCTCAATGACAAACGAAACGATCAATGTAAACCAGTGATTCTAAACGTGTTCCACGTGGACCACCAACGGTCCACCTGAAATTTCTGGTGGTCCTCAGAGTGTTCCGAAACTCCTTGATAAAACGTTCCTGAAAATGTTGATCTTTACTATGCAATAAATTATTTAAGACGATTTTTAGGGTATTGTTTTTGACTAGTTGTTTATGAGATGTCAGCATTGAAAACTGGTTCATCGGATAAATTTTGAGAAACGGTGGTCCTTGGGCCAAAAAAGGTTGAAAACCACTGATGTAAACAAAGATTGTCACTGTTATGAGCGTCCACAGGGGGGAGCGGGCATAAGAACCAAACATGTCTAGCAAACCGATGTCAGAAGCTTATATCCGATCGATTGACTTAATTCTTTCAATGACAATCTATTTGCCGGTTTGATACTCACACTACACAAGAGCCAGGTTCACTATTTTGGTGTCATGCAGTGATGAGCTTGCAGTTCGCTCATGTCCTCTCCTTGCCATGCAGAGGCAGGTTGCGAAACTTGCGAGCGGATTGTTTTACTGCTGGTCTTCATTGCGTAATGATAACATGCCAACAAATCTTAAAGTTCACTTCAAGTTACGGCGGTAGGCGTTTCGCTGCATGTGACTGCTGAACGCAGAAATATTGGCAGGTAATGCAGCAAGACAGTGTCTGCTTGCAACGATACGCCACGTACTTTCATACTTTGTGACAAGGAGCAGGGGTGAAAAAGAAGCATTGCTGGCAACAAGCGCAATTTTTATGACTGCTGCCGTAACACAGAGCAGTTCGTTGTGGTGTAGAAAGTATAAAGCATTTTGTCAATGTTCATATGCATTGCATTGTCAGCAACCTGAAAAAGATAAACACATTGTTGACATTGCCATCCCTGGAAAAATTTCTGCGGACGCCCATGGTCACTGTGTCACAGAGGATCTTTGGAAAGACCAAAGAGCTTATCTCGTCAAACAACCCATTATCAAACTTATTGAGAAGTGTTTCTGTTCTTATTGCGCGGCTATGGCTGGAGCAGGGCCGTCGGTCTTTCAACCTGTGCTGTAGGCTAAAGTTTCAAGAAGTGCTCAAGATGTGAAACATTTTTTGCATCTTTGTAATAAACTGCTCGACATTTCACAAAACGCATTTTTGTAGTAAAAAGAACACACGTTACAAATCGCACAATACGTCGCTACAAGACGAGGTTTCCATATTTTCAAGGGGTTTGCTGCAACAGATGAAATTGGTATCCATAAAAATTAGGTGACAAGTTTGTTAATGCGTTTTTTGTGACTCAAACCACGAAGTTACAGAAATGCTATAATGCAAAAAAGTACTACAAAACCAAAGGGCAGAAAAATAAATTGCAGGTGAGTGGAAAATATAATAAAATGAATCTACGAAAAGGACTGGGGAACTATATATATGAGTTAGAAATGTTTGGGAAAAGACATTGTGTTTCAATTCCTCATTCAGACTTTTTGTTAGCATCAATCAACACTGAATTGAAGACGAAATCTGCTTGTGCAAGTAATTTGGAAATGTCAACTAATCGTTTTTCAGCGCATGCTATAATGGAAATGGCATTTATAAATCGTAGAAGCTTCGCTGAATCGGTAGAATTGACATAGAAGCACAAATTTCACAACTGTTGCCTAAAAAGCATTTACCCTGTAAGCTAATGTTTACAACGCAGGAAGCAGTTTGTCACCCACAACTTTCTGCAATTGAGTAAAGCAGGCTTGCTTGTGCACGTTGACTTACACTGTTCAGAGATGAGAGCTAAACGCATGAGTGTTAGGTTGATTTCAGTCACAACAATTCTTGGCTTTTACAAGCAGTTAGAAACTCTCAGAAATACTAAAGATGTTCCGTCAACTTGCTACAGTGGTGTGTTTGGATTTTTACCCTTAAAATGTGTTAAGTTGCAATGTAATCGTTGCAACCTTGTACCAAACTTCCTCGAAGGCTCGAGGTAAGTGCCTCGCTCGCCTCCCCTTAAACCAGTTGTTCCCAACCATTTTGAACTCGCGACCCCATTTCAAATAGCGCTCGGCCCCAGATATTACCGACAGCTCTATAGATGTTCAAATAACAACCGACAAGATAAGAAACACTACTAGCCTATTTCACGTGCTGGCTTCACTATATTTACGTTCTTATGCAAAAGAAAACAGCACCTATGCTAATTAGTGGGACGACTGAGTTTGGATCTGTGAAACTAGGCTTGAAACTCTTGGGGGCGTGTTGGTGAGAACTAATCTCGTGTCATTCTCAACGGCCGGTTTATTTCTTGATTTTTATTTTAATGAGGACAAGGTTGAAAGTCCAGCATCAAACACAAGGGTGGATTTTAGAATTTAGGGGCCTGAGGCAAACTCTCAGAAGGGTGCCCCAAAACAGTTGTTGAGGAGCCCCCTTCGGCACATTTGCCCAACAGGCTAATTGTTGCTTTATTTTGAAAAANGTATGACTTGCTTCAGATCTTATTAAATGTGGCTCTAGAGTGGTTCATAAGTTTTTTTAACGGAACAGTGCAAAGACATGTTTTTTTTCGCTTAGGTCTTTCGGTCATTTGTATCGGAATAATAATAACCCTTTACTCGCAGAAACAGTATTCATTAGCCTGCCATTTTGTGTATTATGACCAAATTGAGTTATTTTTTTGGCTATTTAAAAAAATCGGTCTACGAACGAAAACAGGCAAAAACTAAGTGCGAAGCTCTCAAAGGGTGCCCGCGGCATGAAAAATAGGGGGGAACCGAGGTGACCGTCTCTCGTTCGCCTCCCCTAAATTCCACCCCTGATAACAGAGGGAGGTGGAAAGAAACGGAAGCAGACAACGAAAGATACAAATTTATGAAACTGTCGAAGGGCGCCCGACAAGACAATCTGTTTAAAATTTTTTTTTTCGGTGCCCCAGCGCCTTGACCTTGATTTGCATGCAAAATTTTTTTTCGGTGTCCCAGCGCCTTAACCTGAATTTGCATGAAATCGTCTAATGTTTGCGCCAATAAACTCAACAACATTCAGTGAATATCGTTTGGCTTCCTAGAAAAGTTCACGCTTATTTTCCGTGAGTGGGGTGATTTTCCAGTTTCCAATTACTAGCTCATGGCAAGATTGCCGTTTACACGTCTCTCAAGGTGAAAGAACTCTGCGCTGTCCCCATGTGCCTCCACAGAGGAGAAGCGGACACAACCTGGGCCTTCACTTGTGGTTAGCTAGTTGGGGAGGCTGTCGCGAATTTTTAAACCGACCATTTTTAGAAGATTTTTCGAACTACTCGTTGAATGAACTAAGTGATATGAATGCATGAGAGTTGCGTGGTGGATTGGCTTTTTCTCGTTGCGCTCATACAAAATTATATTGACGAATATGCTTTCTCTCCGGATATGTAACCAATCATGTTTTGACAAATTGTGCTCTAAAGGTGCATACCCACGTTTAATAATATTTCGCCAGTCTGTTTTGCTCGTAGTGCGCGATGGTTAGACATTCAAATAATCACGGAGAAAGACCTCCAACTTTTAGAAATGGGGTTTATGGTGTAGTGAATGCATGCTGAATTTGAGTATGCTAGAAAACAGAGTATAGCTGTCATTTTCAATGAACGTGACCTTTCAACCCTTAACCCTGATTAGATAACAGAGATGAACATGGATTTGGATTTGTATTTAAATCCAGCGGATTTGTAGTTTTTGTTGGATTTGGATTTGGATTGGATTTGTATTTCATAATTTCTGATCAACCGGATTTGGATTCGATAATTTTGTTTGAATTTTTTCTTAACGTTTGGTTCAGTTTCCATCAGTGATGTAGTCGAGACCGTAACCTTCGAGACAGAGACCTGGCTAAAATTTCGAGACGAGACCGAGACCGAGACTTCATCAAAACTCCGAGACCGAGACTTCAAAACTTGTGCACTTTTCCAAAACTAAAAAAAATGTTGTCAACACTTCTGACTTGCATTTTCCTCAATTTTCTGGAATTTTTCGACATTTTTTCGTTGTTTCTTACCTGCAAATACAACAAACAAAAAATCGTTGAATTATAGAAATTTTAATAAACCATTTCTTTGCAATATTCAAAGTCTCGAGACCTGAAACCTTCCAGACCGGGTCCGAGCCGAGACCAGAAACCTTCGAGACCGAGACTCGTAAAAATGGGTCTCGAGACGAGTCTTGAGATCGAGGCCAAGTCTCGAGACTCCATCAGTGGTTTCCAGATTACTGTATTTAATCTGTAATAATTGGTTCAGGTTTGGTTCAGGGAAGTTTCTGACGTCATTCGGTTCGGAATTGTACAGAGCACATCGTGTTGATTTAAATGTTCATCATTGAGGGTGGGCANTAGCAGTGATAAAAGTCTGCGCTCATATTCCGATCCGACCTATCGTGTCATCAAAGTTACCGNTTTGGTGTTACTTTCATTGACCCAGTCCCTTTTCTCCACTCGTGATGGTTATACACAACACTATCTACTGCCTAGTTACATTTAGCACATTTCATCAGATCATTATATATTTATGTAGCCTAGTATTTGCTTATGCTTTCTACCTGTTAACCTTACTGCTTTCATCACAGTGTGTCTTAGTTGCAAGCTAGGCAGTAAATAGGGCCTAATGCAGATTACTGTTCATTAAAATTTTAAAATGCCAAAAACGGATACAAGAGATGTGGCCTTAGCTTTGGAAGGGGAAAAGTTTATTCAAAATGAAATGTTGCTGTTCAGGGAAAAAGTCCAATCTGGAAAGATTTCAGTCTAGTTGTGGACAAAGAATCAGAAGAGTAGCAAGGGCATGTGGTCTGCAACAACTGAAAATATTTTCAAGCATGTGCATACGTAGGCTACAGCAAAAACTTGGTTCTGTTGCTGGTCATAATAGTTAACTTTTGCAGGTTATACTAGTTTTGAGCAGTTAACAGTGAATCATATGCCTAAGTGAGCTCCTCAATGCATTGCTGCTAAAACTGATTACCTTGAAGTTTTTGAAGTGTCAACAATTATGGTGTTCTGAAAGAAAGGGGCAGCATAAGTTAATTTGAATTATGATGTAAGATTTTTTTCTTGAATCATATTGAGTTGGATTACATGTAGAGCAAGATTAGCCTACATGTATGATTTTGGATTTAAACAGGATTTGGATTTTGAAACGGTCTATTTTCGAATTTGGATTTGGACTTCGAAATGAAATGTCGGATTGGCTTTGGATTTGAAAAACCCAAATCCGTTCATCTCTGTTAAATAGTGACTGTTTATTTTGTTAAAGACCCTCTATTTGGGGCACGAAAACAGGGTGCATGTTATCAGCATCAGTACCTGGCATATTTAAATTAACCATTAAATAGCTAGCTAGAGTATAGCGTGTGTTCTTTGTCATTTTTGTTGTACTGCACAGCGATAAAAACGTTATATACTGCAATAAAGCTAATTCTGGTTTGACATAGTGGCGTAGCCAGTCCAAAAATTTGGGGAGAGCCAAAGATTTTGGGGGGTGGGCAAAATGTTTGATTTTAGGCGAATAACACTATTTTGTTTAGAAAAACGGCTCTCAAAGCACAAAAT
>JGI24159J19872_10009374_pt1 | contig 12827 bp, 10 predicted proteins | sample Ectturendosymbi4_FD_19872 | JGI IMG/M metagenome (IMG submission 19872)
TTCATGACCAATTGAGATTTGTTTCGCACAACGTAGCTGAAACCATATATTTCAAATCGCATTTGCATTTTACCTTGATCACTCACCGAAGCATTTGTCCACATTGAGGCAGTTTCGTCTTTCTTGGAACTCTCCTGGACAGAGTTTACCCCCATTACTCGGTGAAGGTGCATCGCAGAGTCTCATTCGAACTTGGTTGCCTTTATTTACAGTGCACGGTATGGCGGTGCACTGAGTCCATGACATCCAATTGCTCCAAGCGCCGTCCACCACTTCCTCTGGGCAGGAGCCTGTCAAACGCATTGCTGAGAGAAGATGAATGTTGCCGAGAAATGGCTACTACGAAAGAGTGAGGTTTGGAGAAGTTGATATGTGTCAAATATAATGATCCTTTGTCTGTTAGGATGGGACGAAGATTTCAATTGAATTATTCTTTTTATTCCATCGATCGTTCCGCGAAAGTAGAACTTTTTTCTCATCCAATTTTTGCCGACTATTGAAATTGTCCACTGGTCTGCTCAATCACGCCAAAAGCACAGTTTCAGCGCCAGGTTTCCAAAGACCAGCATCGCAGTATTAACCAATAAAGGCGAGCCTTGCCAAAGCTACCTTGCATAAAGCCAGAGCCAAATATGCAATTACAGTTTCTTTCCGGTGAAAGTGGCACGGAAACAGATTTCTCAACGCATGTTCTTCTTCGAAGTATGGTTGAAAGTTTTGTGAAAAAAGGCAATGAAATAACTTAGCCCAGTGACGTATTTTCAAAATACTGAGCAACAAAATATTTTCGATTGAGGATACAATTTCGGCCAAATAGAGGTCGTACCTAACAAAACGTAAGTGCCTCTCATAATTGAGTACATTTGTAGAAATGATGAATGAAGGCTGTGTGGTGACTTACAACACTTAAAGATTGTGACTTGCAAACCGTTATTTCAGAATTGGACTAATGCAGTTGCTTATATGTGCGTTTCGATATGAAGTGTTGGATTCTTGGCGGAGGAGAGAGAGAGAGACAGAGATAGACAGAGAGACACAGAGAGAAAGTTGAAGCATTGCCGTGGTTATCTTTGGAAGGGTCTCCAAACTTTTTTGTCAGAAGGCCACATAAGTTATTTCACAACAGTTCCAGGGCCGGACATCTTGTAAAATAAGATTGTTTCGGGATATGTCACATTCTACCAAATCAGTAAATGTGTAGAATTTAATTTGCGTTTTTGTGTGGTTTCTTTTTGGAATTTATTTTCTGATTTACTTATTCCTCGTTTGGTTTGGGCGCCGGGCCTGTTTTTGATTGTGAATGCCTTGTTCTGGCGAAACGCTTTGCTACGTTGATTGATCATTGCGTGTTTGGGCCGATCGGTTGCGATTGCGGCATTTGTCGGTACAGCGCGGTGTAGTACGGACGCGCCTGAAGTTAACTTGTTCGGTCCAGTGCGATCGAATTTTGAATTAACTTGTGTTGTGAGTTGTGACCAAACTGCTGTATTGTTAACCAGAAGTGACAATTTCCGTACATCAGATTCGTTGTGGTTGTTTAGGCTTGGTCCCCTCATATTTCGGTGAGTTTCCAGCTATTCTTTTCTGTACTTTCGTGAGTTATTAGTAATTGAACCTGTTTTTGTTTACTTAATAGAAACACGTCTTGGTCGTCTTGATAGTCCTGGTTTTCTTGGCTGTCTTGACTGTATTGGCTGTGTTTTAAGCAATACTCAAGCGTGTAGTTCGGTAAGGGAGAAGATTATTATTTTCTATTATTGTGACGAGCGGCCATCCAAGCCCCGCGAGTTAACGCCGCAGTAATAAAATCCTTCGTAAATATATTATTTTTTCATTATTGACAAGATGTCTTCGCTTACTAAACTCATTGTTAATTGTTAATCTATGACTTGTAGCCTAAAAAATAGATATCGTTCGATTGTCTCTAGAGCCTGGGCTCTTAAACTGGAGTCATGAAAGTTTCTCAAAGGAGGCGCGAGTATTGCAGTGAAATATTTTTTAAAAGTACAAATGCACTGTTTTTATATATTTCCTAAATTTATTATTGTTTCACTAAAAGCCATAATCAAAACGAAACGGACAGGGCAGTGAGCATAAACGCAGACCTCTTGAACTTGGTTTTTCATGGTTGGATTTATGAGTAAAGTAAGCTTCGTCCTACGCCGATTGCTTGGTTTCATTTTTAGTGGTAATGCGAATTGTGTCACTGGGCTATATCATGCGTGACGATTGGGCGACAGATTCTCCGCTTTCAATTCTTGTGAAAAAGGTTTTGGCGTTTATCAACATTGAAAGAATTTCTTTCAGTCGATGTACAAAAGGAGGTAGTGGAAATATTTTCCGATATGACCGCTCATTTGGGAAAGAGAAATTAATAAGTGTAGGTGTGTAACTGAATAGTTTTTATGTTCTAGTCTAGTTAAATGAAANGAGTTACTTCATCTNTTTTCACCAAGGAACATCATCAACAATTTGTTTATACTTCAGAAAAACATTAAGGGCAGCAATGCATCAAACTGCATGGTTGTACAATTTCAGTAGGTGTTTAATCTCCTATCATGCCTCACAAAGGCTATCTTTTTGTGGGCCTATCTGATACTTATTTGCATGCATAGATACAATATCTGGAGCTTCAATGCTTTGAAACATGTGGCTGAGGCTCACAGATTAAAACAAGTTATTAGCAACTAACACATTAAAAACAAAAAACTACACTTGGAAACATTTTTAATTTAATTTAATTTAATTTTTCGAGATTTGTTTTTTGTCAACACTTGGCTTTACGCGTTTCAAATGCCTTTTTTTCAAATATTCCTGAATACAAAACTAGAATTTGGTAGATGAGCATACATCCAATCACTCGCCCGGCATCACCAGACCTCTGCACGCCTCTGAATGACGACTTGTGTGGAAGCAAACGGAGTCTATAGGTTGCATGGGAAAACTTTCCAGGCCGATGGCTGGAAGCTTAACTAAAAGTGAGCTTGTAACTGGGTTGGACTTTCGATGTTGCGGATTGGGTTTGGAAAATGGCATAGAGCAGAAATTTCGATTTTTTGTCTTGATCGCATGACTGGTTTTTGTTGTTCTACAGAATGCTGACCATCAAAACAGCATTTTTATGAGGAAATTTACGAAGCTACAGCATGTGTTAATCATTCAAACCATTCCAAAGTAAAGTGCTGAAAAAGAAGCTATCGGGTTTGTTTCGTTGCTCATCTATATTTCATGTACGTGTGCAAAACGTCTCGTCTTAGAATCAATACAAAACTGCATACATTCTTTACGAGCTTTTCTGTGTATTTCTTTTTTATTCAAATAATGCTCACCTCAGGCATTGCTTGGGGTTGGACCGACAGGCAACGGTGGAGAATAAAGCAAATTATCGCATATTTGGCAACCCAGCCTACGAGTCAGTAGATGGAAGTTTTAAGTTACTTTATTGCGATGGTAACAGCAAGAAACCTTCCCCACAGCCAAAACCAATTACTGTTTATTGCATTTTAGGGCTTGAACTACTTGGGAAAAAGGTTGAAAAACCTGCACCTACAGAATAACAATTCTGGTTTCTATTTGCTGAACACTCCTATAGCATAAATCTAATGGAGTTGTTTCTTTTAGCAAACACATACCAAAATATTAGAATTTTCAATTTGTTGTGGGGCATTGACTTAATGACAGCCACGGCCGTCGTTTCCTGTCCCTGCATTCCTGATTGAGTATTCTCTGCTTGGTCGGGATGCAGAAATATATTGAACTGAACTGTGAAAGTTAACTCTGTTGAAAACCACAACAGTAGCCTTTTAAAAAATATTCTTTCCAACACCTTACTTTAATTGCACAGATATTTTCAATATATATCTTGCTCCATATTTTCCTCTTCACTGCAGATATGCAGAGAAATTGTAAATAAACGTAGGCAAGGAGCTCGTAGTGCCTTAGTTCTAAATTTTTTTTATTCACCGAAGTAGTTTTCTAAAATTCGTACGATTCGCACAACAAATGCCTTTTTTCTATTCAATAAAGCTAAATTTAACTCCCCTCTGTGTGTGTACGAAGACTTACATAGTTAGGTAAGAAGTTTAAACAAAATCAAAAGTGAAAAATTCCGTCATAACATTCAATGATCGAAGTAACCTAATCAAGCATAACCATCTAGAGCAGTCGTTCTGAACCGGAGTGCAAGCCTCCCCACAGGGCGTCAATAAATTTCCAGGGGGGGACGCGAGCCCTTAACGCGCCCCAGAACAAGGACAGTTCGATCATGAAATCCACCAATAAATGCATTTGTTTTTACAGTTTATTTAAAGTCAGGGGGGGCTTGAAACAAAGAGCAATTGCTTCAGGGAGGCCTGGTAGAAAAAAGGTTAAGAACCACTGATCTGGACCAATGAGATAATACGTTCATTCTCCTGGGAAAGTGACCTTCGTTGCACGGAAGATGGTCTTGAGATGGCCCCACACATGCTTCTCCCTGAGGTCGATTACATTCCCTGAAACGAAGAATTGTTCCGTTGCCACACGTTGCACTGCATGGTCCTTGAGGGGTCCACTGGCCCCATTCCGATCCTACAAAAGAAATTAAATTAACTCATAACACTTGATATACAGCGCATTTTAAATTTTGGAGTGAATAAACAATTAATGCCTCATCATAAACTTGCCCATCATGTGTGATATAATCAGCAAAATTGTTTCACTTTGTCTTTCTTTTAGTCGGAATATTTCGTCAAAAGACGGGAAACTTTTTCATGTCATGGCTTTTTCATTTTTGTATAAATAATGGTTGTAAAATCGTGACAAACTGCGCTACGTGTCTTTAGGATGAGTAAGTGACTTTTTACCTTTTGATTCGTAAATTTGAGCTGTTGAAGTTCTTTCATTTTCATTTTCGAAAGTTGATTTAACGGTGACTTTGTTTTGTCCAATGGACAACAAAGACTCCGTTCTTGCTTCATTCTTGAAGGTGGACATGGATTGAATAGAATCAAATATTTCAGAGGTAGTTTCTAGTAAGTTGAAAGTCGTTCGAGGTGAAGTGGTCCAAACAACCGCAGGCCTGTGGTTTATTCCTTCGGTAGCAGCAAGTTCTTCACTTTCAACAAACATACTTTCTGTTTGTACAGGGTTTGCCTGCGTGCTGCAAGGATCAATTCCGTCTGGACAGTCTGGCAGTTGACAAGGTAGAACCTGTTTCATTCTCTGTTCGTGACACAAAAGTTTGGGTTTTCCAAGTACAACCTGTAAGAGCGAAACCAGTTTGAGTTCATCTACATTGTTGGATTTCGTCGACAGTTTCAAACAGGCAAATGCAGAAATAGCAGATGCAATACAAAAAAAAAGTTTTGCACAAAAGAATCGTCTTTCATATCAACGCTTTTTTTGGATATTTTATTTTATCTGTCTGCTGACATGTTCAGTGGCTAGAAACATGTAATTCCTCGTTTTTCTTTTTACTGCTTATTGTACAATAATTTAAGTTTCGTTTGTTTCTTACGTGTGTTTATAAATATAACTAACCAGAAGAGGACGAAGAAGATTTGTATAAAGAAGCCGGAGCTGTAATGTTTTTACAGTTGTATCTGATTTTTGAAAGTGCTCTTAACAAATATTTTATTCAAGAACAGATTGTTCTGTCTTGCCACTACTCTCAAACGTTTTAAACTTCATTCATATTAAATATACAGTGAAAATTCAATAAGGAATAGAACAGCCGGGTTTATAACGTTACATCTAGCTAGCTAATCGCAATTATAGTTATGCAAACTGTGCATTATTACTAAATTTGTCTCCAAATTTTGAACTAAGAAAACTGAGCTTCATTGCTGACATTCTTTTCACATTTTGAAGAAAACTTGCCAGATTATTTACAATAAAAGACAATATACATACGTCGACTTCCCACGCTTCGGGCTTGACGAATGGTGAGTGACAGGTGCGTGTGCGAGTTTTGCTTGAGCACCTTCCGCATGTTGCACTGCAATCCTCCCATGCAGACCACTGTCCGTATAAACCCTCGACTAAGCAACAGAGATACAATTGGTGCATATCTTTTTGCAGGGAAAAACGCAAATTAAGTGCTTAAAGCTACCAAAACAGATTGGCATGCATGGCAAATACAGCTGTAGAAACTTTATTTTCTGTATAAAAATTTTGTCTCTTGTGTCTTTAGTGGATCGTGAACAGCTTTTCATTTTGCGACGCTGCATTTAGCTTGGTGGTTTTTGCCCAAATGAGTAGAGTGTCGAAAGAATTGAAATGGTATAGTGCAGTGGTTCCCAACCGGGGGTCCATGGACTCCCAGGGGTCCACAGAAGGATTTTTGGGGGTCCATGACCTAAAAAGAAAATAGTGAAATGCATCGCTTGCAAACGACAAAAGTGAGAGAAAATCCGGAAGTAGAATCCAGGCGATAGGGCGACACAAGATCTCGCCTGTACGAACGAAAATGTTTATGCGCTCACACAAAGGCATGCAAGTTGTCATTTAACTCAAATTTAATGGGAATTTTGATACGGTTTGTTCTTGAGTAGCTTATCTACACAAAGATAAGTTTATGACAGAGCGCATCTTACATTATCCTACAGCCCCAACCTGTGGGTTCTTTTTCTTGTCACATTTTGGGGGGTGTAGTCGTTTTTCCAGTTTGATGTTATTGCTATCATGCCGGGCTATGTCTTTCACCATAGGTGTAGGAGCAGGCAAATTTTTGAGGGTGCGAAGGATTTTTACCCAAATTTCCCCAAATTTGCCCGAAAAGAACTCCAAAGAAAATGACCTCCAAAAAAGAAACATTTTTTCCCAAATTTCTCCTGAACTTGCCCAAATTTTCCCTAACTTGCCCGAAAAGCATTAAATGAAAACGTGACCTNAAAAGAAATCGTCTGCACTTCGATTTTGGGTGCCATTTTTTGTAAAATCACAGCATATGCAGCGATTTTGCGAAGGTTTTCACACATTTTGCCCAAATTTCAACAGATTTTCGCCGGATTTTAAGGGATATTGTCGAGACTTACTGAAACATTTGTGAGAGCACAGGCGAGTTTTTCAACAACTCAGCATTTGCTGAGCAATTCACAAACTCATCTTACCTGGAAAACAAACTTGTTGGATTTTAAAAAACTTTTATTTTGTAAAAAAACAAAATAATTTTTTCAAAAAAATGTGAAGTACTCATAGTAAAGAACCCAAATAGTCATGAAAAATAAAGAAATATTGGCGGTGGGTTGAAGATCAAAATCATGCTCTGCTCCAGCTTGCCGTTCTACGTGCAACAAACGTAAATTAAGTTGATACATGAAAATATGTTATTTTCTAGTATACTTTTGCGCTTTTTAGCCACATAAGGTCCTCGGAGCCAAAATGTCCACATGATTTAGCTCACAAACAAGGTAAAATGCTGCGGTAGCCTATACTAGTACTATTACATTTGCAATTGTTACCCGTGAGGTGCACTAAAGTGGTCATATATGTTACTCGACAGGTATCCATGGGCCAAGATGGGTAAATATTCCTTTTGTTGCACGATAGTTACCAAAGGCCAAATTACCAGGGTTGTCCATGGAACGTATTTATCTGTCCCATTCCCATCCCATAACAATTTATGCCTGTCCCATTCCATGGGATTCCCATTACATTATTATAATATTAATATGGAATACAATTCAATTAAAATTATTAACTTTATGAAAGTTTAGGTTTAGTATCTACTAAATAGGACTACATGTAGGCTACAAAGAGACATGCAAAACGACAAAATTTACTGACTTTAAAATTCAGAAGTATAGTCAGAGTATGACAATTCAGTAACATTCTGACACTCTCATTCTATTTCTGAGTCTCATGGGAAATACAAATGTGTGCTGTCCCATCCCATCCCATGGGATTCCCATAGGAATGACATTCCCATGGACAAGCCTGCAAATTACTCAAATACTTTTGTTAAACGTCCAGAAAGCAGGGCCAGATTGGGCATTTACCCCCGGAACTCAAAAAATACAACACTAATGCAGATTTCGATATGGCTGCTCGACAGAGCACATAATATTGCAGCTACTGAAAGAAGTCGTTACAAACATTAAGTTAAAAGCTGCTTTCGGCCGAATAAGCCACATGTCCCTGAGCAGGATTTAAANTGGTTTTATTAAGGGGGTCCACAGCTTTCAACCACATCGTCAAAAGTGTCCACGACACTAAAAAGGTTGGGAACCACTGGCATATTGCTTCATTTGCTTTTTAAGAACACTACTTGCAGCGATCTATTTGGCTTGCAAAATGTGTTGGTTTGATTGCTCGCTGCAACGTATCTCCTCACGAAAATTGCCGTGCCTTCCTCACGACCGACTGAGAATTGTTTTGCACAACTTAACCAAACAACTATATCGCACTGCATTGCACTTTGCATACCGGTAGTCACTCACCGAAGCAGTTATTCATGTTGAGGCAGTTTCGTTTTTCTTGGAACTCTCCTGGACAAAGCTTTCCCCCATTACTCGGTGAAGGTGCATCGCAGAGTCTCATCCGAACTTGTTTTCCTTTATTTACAGTGCACGGTATGGCGGTGCACTGAGTCCATGACATCCAATTGCTCCATGCACCATCCACTGTACAGGGATCTATCGAATGCATTGGTGATGAAATGTGAATGTTGTCGGAAAATCGCTATGCGAGCAAGAGCAAATTTTCTGTAAACAAACGGCCACCAAAACACCGGACTTATCTTGATAACAATGTGTTCAGAATGCCAATTTGAAATATACTTTTCACGCAATCATTCATCTGGTTTAAGCAGAACTGTTCTTTGTTCGCAAACTTTATCAAATTTAACAAATAAAATTGTTGAAGCATGTTCTGCTCAAGCACGTTGAAAAGTAGCATCAGTTCAACGTTCTCAAAACCCTTTAATTCGACTTTCCACGAATTTGAATTAGAAGAAATAGCAAAATTATTTTGTTGCAAAGCCAGCAACAAAAATTCAATTGCAGATGCTTCTGGCAAAATCATGAGGCCTACTTTTCTGACCAAATAACTGTCTTCACAACGAGTTGAAATGTTAGTTAAGTGGGTCGTACAACAGATCACTAAAAGCGCGGCTCAATTTCATGTTTAGAAACCCTTAAAACCACATGAGTTACCGTGGAAAATAAAAGTTTGAGTAAAACATTAATGTTTTGGGCTCGCAATTAACAAAAGGTGATCCCAAACAACAATTATGCACGCCTGAGAAAATAGTAAAGATTCTTCGATAAGAAGCAACGAAAGACTTAATGTGACATCGAAGTAACGTAGCTTATATCGTCAAAAGGCCTCCTAGCAGGTGGTTTATGGAGTTGACAAAAGGAGAGCTTGACACCAATCAGGGCTGCAACACCGTGCATCGAACTTCAAAAACATTATACCGCATGCATTTCTACTTTGCGACGTCGGTTGGGTGACTGGCATAGCGTAAACCTACACAAAAGCTGGCTAAAGAGAGGTTGTTGGCTTTTAAAGAAATTCTGAAGCTACAGCAGTGTTTCCCTACATATTTTATCAATGCCCTCCTACATTGTCATCTTATTCAAAATCGTGATTTACCCAGAAGCTTTAAGTTTCATTATTTGAAACGTGAACTCTTAAATTACCTATTTGGGTCAAATTGCCCCTTTGGGTCGTTCCTCGCAGTCAAATAATGCATAAACCTAAGAGTTGTGTTTTTAGTGAGTGCACATCGAAACTTTTAAGTTTTGGAAAATTCTGGACACAAAATCTTTCGAGAACGTAATGCAACGCATTAACAGAAAATGTCATGAAATGACTGAGATAAATTTTTGGCAAAAAGTTGGCAGAAACTTAATTGGCTTGTTGATGCTTTAAGCCACAGTCTTTGATGAAGGTGTTACATCCCTGCACGTTCGTTTGGTAGTTGTACTTGGTGAGAATTTACAATCTACCAGGTTGAAACTGCTGGGAATACTTTCCATTATTAGATCAGTGGTTCTTAACTTTTCTAAAGTCGGGGACCGTTATTCCTAAAGACATTGGCTTGGGGACCCCTCGTCATTAGTCAAAGTGGTGGTCGTTGTTGCTTGTGCATCAGATCGTTGTTGCTTGTGCATCACCACTGGTCTAAAGAGATCGGATTAGCATGTGCGTTACACCAAAATGAAGCTATGCAGAATCAGTTGGTTGAATGAACGACAGCGCTGATTCTAATAAAAACAGTTGAGTTGAGTCAGCTATGTGCTGATGCTTGCAATCAAATAAGTAACAACATTGAAAGAAAAAAATAGATACGTTCTATTTTTTTTGGCATATAAACCAAAACACACACAACATGATAATGTTTTAGGTGCTTCTTATCAAGTTACAAAATTGAAGTGTATCTCGTTTTATGATCAGCTGCTTTTGGCTATAGAGCTAGTTAAAGTTTATTAACACCAAGCTACGAAGCACAACGTACTTGTTGGTTCGCACGTCCCAACTTCATGGCCCACGCCCTCGCAGTTTTCCACGTTATTTGAAGGTGAAGGACAAGCACAGGTTCTTGTTCGCTTCCTTTCTCCAGTTTTGTCAGAACAGCTGGAACTACAAGGGCTCCATTCATTCCAGGAGCACCAATCCGGAGGAGCATCTAGCGTTTTGCACGATGTTTATTGAACTGGACTGGGAAACGTTTCTTTGTTTACATAAGACATTTTCGGTATCAGTGGGATTGGTTTGATTTTAACATATTGAAAGCATTAAATTTTGACAAGCTCTCTACTCCTGCTATCAACTGCATCAACATAGTTTCAACCAGGCCCGTGTCCAGGATGGGGAACAACCGGGCAATTGCCTCCCCGAAATTTTCAAAAACACGTTTAGTTGTTAGGTGCAGCGACAAGTTACTGTACAATCAGTTTGCCTCCCTGAAAATAGTACAGAAACAAGTTACCATCATTTTGTCCCCCCGAAAATATCAGCAGATTGTTGCCATGATTTCGGCTCATTTTTTGTCAACTTCGCATCTGTGTGACTCAAGACGTTAAAACATCATAAATTAAAGTTGAAAACCACTAACTACTGTTGGCATGAAAAGCGAGTATGCAAGTAGTTAACGTGATAACGTCATATTAGTAATCCCGCAGATTTAGTGTAAAGCGATGTCTTTGGCGGATTCTGATTGCTTAAAGCAGAATATTTGGTAAAAATTACCATTTTTCATAAAAAGCACAATATTTGTTTCTTCTGTTCATCGGTTAAAGGTTAGGTGTTGCCAACTGGGCAAACACTGATTTGATGGAAGTAAAACGCAAGAAATAGCGTTTGAAAGCTTTTCGCAAAACAGCAGTTGCAGTTGATGGCGTTGGACGCCTGGAATAAATGCGCCAGCCGCTGAGCTGGAGGCTTGGGCTTGATATATAGCAGATTTTATTTGGAGAGATGCTTTTCCGCAGCTCCGTTCATCCTCAAGAAATGCACTTGGATAAAACGTGTTGGTATCTGCATCACCTTGACTACTGAGGCAAGCACAAGGGAAAGATGACAATCCGAGGCATAAAACTAATGGGAAAACAATCAGCAACAATAGATAACCCTCACTGAGTTCACTCCACTACTGCTAGGTTGTACTATCATTATATAGGGAAAAGTGAAGTACGATAATTNGCTTGTGGCGACTATAACAGTGACTTGTTACTTATGGGCACCATCTACCGGTGACCATTTATTTACATATAGCGCCATCTCCAGGCCGCCGCATACGTATTTTAAAAGAGTAATTACAATACTGTGATATCCAAGAGATTTGTTCCGAACTTTCGGAGTAAGTTTTCGAATAAATCTTTCGTTTAAAGTTAGTCTCAAAAGAACATACCGTCGAAAGTGTATGGCACTTCTATTTCTGAATGTGCAGCGAAACCGCCTGAAGCCAATGACGAAATGACGTTAAAACTATACGTGGTTTGGCAACAAGCCCCTATTAGGTTGTGGTCAAAAGCATTCCACAAATTTTCAAACAATTCCTTCTGCACTACCGCAAAATTGGTGATCAACGTGAAGAGTCAAATGTTATAAAGAATATTAATAAATAATACACATTGACATGCGGTGTAATCACTGCTTCGAGACATCTCCCTGCCTTTCCTTGATGCTTACTAAGTCTATTCCCCTGTGTTATTGATCAAATTTCAAACACTGCAATTTGCATACACAATCAGTAGTGAAGGAGCATCGTGACTTGGTCTCGGTCTCGAGATTGGTTTGAGACCAGTTTCTATCAGTCTCGTTGTCTAACAAGACCAATCCACATTTTTGAGTCCTTCAGCTGCTCTTTCGACATGACTTGGTAAACTTCAAGCTGGTCAACATGCTCGCTGCTGTTCTCACCTTCGGAGAAGGAAACACGAAAAAGGTTGACAAAGATGGATCAAGCTTGACGAAAGTGAAGTTCGAAAGCATCGATGGCCTTTTTTGAAAACTTCAAACAAAATTTTGGCGAATCCGACAAAATTTCAAGTCTCATTGTCCCGAACATTCAGGTCTCGGTCTCGAATTTCTTGACGAAGTTTCGGTATTAACGTTTGCACCCAAGTGTCAGTCTAGGACAGGGGTCGGGAACCTATGGCTCACGAGCCAGATGTGGCTCTTTTGATGATGGCATCTGGCTCGCTTGATATTTTCTCAACACGATTGTTACCAATGAAAGTTTTTCTGTAATTTTCCATCTACCAGACTACAAAGCCATCAACAACACCATGCAACACCAGAAGTCGCATTAACAGTAAGAAGCATGTTAAAGAGAATATTCAGACATTTACCATTGTTTAACATTATTGATTTTGCTTAAAAATGCACACGTAAGTTAG
>JGI24159J19872_10009376_pt1 | contig 12827 bp, 8 predicted proteins | sample Ectturendosymbi4_FD_19872 | JGI IMG/M metagenome (IMG submission 19872)
ATAGTGGCTCGGATTTTTTTCACTCATAACGCGCCGTCCAATAGATCTAGGGAGCTGTTCAAACCTTCTGAAAAAGCAAAAAGTCTCCTGGCTTCGATTGAAAAAAGTCCGAATACTTTTGGGTTTGACGTTTTTTGTGGTGTTGTCATGAGTGTGTGGGTGTCAAGTAAGTTTTGTATGACGTCATCGTGGCCAGAGAAAATTTTCAAGAAGCGCATTCTTTGTTTATTCTTTATCAACAGGCAAGGTGAAAATCCGCATCTTCAGAGCCGTTGATTGGTCATCCAGCGTTAGGTGTTGGCGAGTTATAGCCGGAGAACGATAACTGATTAACCCTTTTAATCTGCTGTTGAATCTCCAGGAGATTAACTTATCAATTTGTGTTTTTTTATCAGAAGCATTTTCAAGAATCACAACTTCGAGCGTCTGCAAATATTTTTGCAACATTTCATTTTCTCAGCAGCTGTTTCAATAAAGAAGAGCCAACGAATTAAAGAAAGATATTTTCGAAATAAATTGATCAGAAAAAAACATTTTGAAAAATATTCAACTTGATCTTATTTGATGATTACAGTAAGGTAAGAAGGGAGATACCAACATTTTATCTTTCCTAGAAATTACGAACATACCGTCAAAAACATCATGTTTGAAATGTTCGTTCACGATGCCACCGGTATGGTTATTTTTTTATTTTGCTTTTTATTAATCACGTTTTGGGTACAATATAGCGGACGAATTTTATAACTGAACTAAAATACATTAAATGTGAAAAGTACATCAGTTTTTCAAGCATTTGACAAACCTTTCCTTTCTCTTTGATATTGGTAAGCATGATGATAATAGTTGATCCTTGCTCCCAAACCATTGACCAAAAATCATTGATGGTTGACTGTTTTGGTCCTTGTGTGGCGATAAATTTCCGATGATTTTTGTATCCCTGAGTTATATGATTTATTTAAAAACATGCAAAATTTTTTTTCTGGATTTTATTAAAAATTTTGGCATATTCCACAATTATCATCAATAGCAATGTCAGGCTGTACACTACGTACACCTCTCACAATTCTAAACATTTCAAAGATGCTCTGTTCATTACCGGTATATATGCAGCATTGATGTAGTCGTTTTCCTGTTGTCCAGAAAGAATCACACGTGCGTGGTCGTCTGTCAAAAGCAATAACAGCCGGTAGCCTCATAGAACATAAACACTTAACTTGTTGCTATTATACTTTGCAAAAGATAAATGTGAATAGAATTTAAAGATGCCTTGTAGACGTGATTGAACATGTGACAAAAGGTTCTTTTTAACCTTTGTTTAGAAAATTGTTTCTTGATCTTTCTCAGTCTGAAACAAGACCGTAATTTCAACAAAATGATGGTTAAAAAGTTTAGATTTAGTTAGAACACTCTAACTTTCAAATTTGACGCAATCGAAAGCATATCAGCTATACAATTCCTTACATGGGATGATATTCTTGTATCTATTTCTCTCTGCATTTTCTTTCTTTAAAGCACAGATTGATGCATGCCCAATCTTTGTGTCCAGTGCTGTAATTTCCTTCGTGTAAAAAAAGAATAATGCACGACGAAGCAATGCTCATATAAAAGTGAGACAAATTTAGGTTTAATTCATCCCTCGTTTGTTCACTCAGAATTCAAAATTATCAAAAGCATTACTCCTTTAGTTATACAAAAACTAATGAAAAGACAAACACTATAAACGCTTGAATTTGTCTCCCAGGCAGAGGTCTGGGCTGGTAAAGAATCAGGAATACCTCAGCCCTACCCAATAACAGCAATGACGACATCACCAACTTGATCAGTGATAAATTTAAGGTGTCCTTACGGAACAAGCCAGCATCAGGTCAGTTCATTGTTTAATTTCAAGGAGAAATCAATACCGTTACCACGCAAAATAAGTTCTCTTAATAAAAAAGTTCAACAAAAATTTTGCAGTTTTAAATGCGTTCAAACACTTTGCGCAGATTCAAGGCTACAAAACTTCAAAGTGAAATAAGCGAAAGGTGAAAAATATCCTGTGTTTTCGCGTAAGTATCCATTTTAGTAATAATTGACTTCCAGAGAACGACAATAGAACAAAAAAAAGATAAAATGTGATATTTCTAGAAGGATCTCTTTTGTATCGCTCTAGAAGTGAGGACTACAGGACTACCTAAATTTTTCTAGGTTTACTTGATAATGAAAAAACATGTGAACCTGGTTTAAGTTTAAGAAGCTTTCTTCAACGCAATTGTTTTGGGGAATTTGGAATTTTCCTCTGTTTCAAAAATAAATCCAATACTATGTATATTTGGCAATATTCAAATTGCGTTTTTCGCTATGAAGGTTGCGATACGCAGTTTTAAAGCAATTCAGTTGTCTTTATTTTTATAAGATTATTTTAGCGCTAAAAATACCCATGTACATTATGTCTCTCCAGGAACCCAATCAAGTGCGTGCTTAAGTAAGTGGCAATACACTGCAGAAGGTCGAGACGTCAGGTACCTTGGGGTGGAATTCACAGAAGGCGAAACAAGCATATTGATACATGGATTGGTGAAGGAACGCAGTTCTGCGTGAGCTTCATCACCCTGTGGTGGTCAAAGGGGAGCTTTCAAGAACCGCATAGCTGACAGGTTTATGTTCCGATCCTCATCTTGGTTCAAGAAATTTGGGTAATGACGGAAAGGGCACTACACAAGTGCAAGCGGCAGAGATGTGATTTTTGCGAAGAGTTCATGCTGGGACACTTCACGACGAAGTGCGCAGCTGTGAAATTGTTAAGGTTCTGAGTATCGAGCAATTTTTTTTCATTTCTTTTCCGAATAAGGCGATGCGTGTTACGTTTATTCGGCCATGTGACCAGAATGTCACTGGAAAGATTGACGAGGCGAGTATTTCCGGCTATACCCACGGGAAAGCGGCCAAGAGGTTGACCAGGGACCAGTACGCATGATTACATCTCCGACCGTGGTCCCGTGTTGGTGTGGAGCCAGCAGAAATATTAGATATTGCTAAACACTAAGTTATTTCGAGCCCTCCTAGGCTTCGCGACCCTCCTAGGACTGCCGAGACCTCGTATGTCTGCAATTTTGAGACCTCTTAGACCTCCTTCGAAAAACAGCTGACGTTTTTACATCTCCGGCCTTTCTTGAGCCCGTCTTGTTTTTTGAGGCAGCTCAACTATTAGAGATTTCTGAAAACCGTGAGTAATTTCGAGACCTCCACAGATACGTTCCGAGCAATAGTTGAGTGAGGCAAAATATCTAATCTCAAATTTCGTAAAGTTTTAAGTACTCACGCATCACAGCCCTCAACAAACGAGGAACGGGTACAAAAAAGAATAAAGGAAAGAAAAAATTATTTTGCAGAACACGTTATTTTACTATAGGAAACAGTGTAGTTGCATTTAGATCCAGAAATCTTTTGATGAACACGTCAATTCAGTCAACAGAAAGATGTGCATGCACAGTGAACAGAATACCTACGTTAAAGGACCACATATCTAATGCACAAATTGGTAGGTTTGTTTGGGATAGTAGGCATATGTTACTTACACTTGGTAGGCATATCTTAATTAAAACGTAGAATTTTCTAACAAACACATAACTTCCCTTCTTTAAGGTTGAAAAACCGTTAACCGATGCACCTTGCCACAAAACAGCTTCGAAGCAATGAGGGAAAGATTAGGATATATTAAAGAATACTGCTGTAAATATATAGACCAACGCCAATCAATAAATTCAAAGCGGGATATTTTGTAGAAAATGCAAAAAAAACGATTGCATCACATCAGCTTTCACGCCTCTACGCTTACTTTCATCATCCCGTAAAAACGTAGAGAAAATCTTAATTGAAGAAACACTATTTCTGGAGTTGTGCAAAAATCAACATAGAATAAATGTATCGAAATTTCTTCAGTTTATTTATATTCGAAGGCAACCAGTGTAAAAACATAGTTCCAGTAATTACAGGAAAATGTTGCTTAGGTTTTCAAAGACAAAAAACTTGTTTTTGCAAAGAACATATTTGTGAACATATATTTTGAGATGAAAGTCCTCTTCCACGCCGAAATGCAGCCAACGTAAAAAACTATGGCACTTAACCTGATTTTTCACCATCTACACATGCATAACATGCGCTCTTATTTTACCTGAAATTCATTTTTAAATTCCGCCAAATTGTTGTTTTTGTTCTCTAAAAACGTTTTGTNAAGATCTTCTTTAAGGATTGGTTGCTCTCCAATTTTGTCCACAGGTGTGTTTACGTACGGATTTTCATCTGAAAAAAATGAAAATTTGAAATTTGTGATAGATCAAAGCGTACAATTATCCTTGGAAGAACTGCACTAAAGATTTGCCAATGTCTTTCATTTTGGGCAGAAACTAGGTTTTTACTTTAGTTTCAATCTTTTTGAAACAGCCTCATAATTTAAATAGCGTAATATTTGGAGTATTTATTGCTAAAACGTGTTCACAAGGTTTGTACCAATGCAAGAGCAAAAATTCATTTTCAGTTTTATAAACACCTTCAAAATCAGTGATGTGCTGAACGGTTTGTCCGTTTTCTGAAACAAAATAAGCATGGTCATAAAGTATACGGAAATACCATTGTCCATTGACTAATGTATAGATAATCTTACCAAGTAAATCACGTAAACAGCTTAAAGAAAATTCACATGAATGTTGAAACGTGTGACCGTTACTAGAATTGCTGAGAAAGTCTCATATTTGTTGCATTTAGTAACGCTGCTATTTTTAAATTCGCTCTTAAGTTACAGTATTTTCAGACAAATCATAGGTACTAGTGCACGTAGTTCCCAATCATCAAAAAGGTTCTGGTAATTTCACTGGAGAATTGAAACTTAAATGTTGCTTTTTCCAATGTTTTCTGACTTTGCTTTTTCTTTATTTTCAATATGCCAATAACGGAATGCCAGAAGGCAAAATGGTCCTTGGCGTATTTCACAACAGTAAAAAATAGAAAAAGACAACGTTCAAAATGAAAAACAAAGAACTTACTGAATAATATTAATATGCACACAAATGAAGAAAAAGTGAACAACCAGAGTTGGTAATACCCATGCACAGAGTGGATCTTTAGACAAAAGCAAATACATCTGCTTGAAAAGGAGTACAAGTAGGTCCCTGGGCTAATGTAGATGCCAGAACAAAATAATCGTGGTTTGGTGTGTGAGACCTCTAATTCTCAACTCCGAAGGAAAAGGGACACCTTCATCTACAAGTATATTTGCATTCTTGACAATAGGCTTTACGTGGGTGTAAATGTCGCGGCATTCAATGAATATACGTTTCTTTGCCTTTACACAACCACATTGGCACATTCGATTGCAGTGACCATCCATATTGCGTCTATTGGGGACGAAATGCAGTATGCGCATAATTACAGTTGTNTTACAACTGCGCAAATTCCAACTNTTACTTGGTTAACAAATGAACAACTTATATATCTCAGAGCGGATGTGGCGAGAACTAGACAAAAATAATCCAGACAGTGAATTTGAACGTTTGTAATCTTTACGAAAAAAATGAATTTTGAAAAGATATTTTTTATGAAAGTAGCTGTGCATTGAAATAGAAACGTAATGAATAGTAAGAAAAATGTTTAAAAATTTTGAGAGCAAGGTGAGAGTGGAGAGATTGGAGGGGTCCAAAAATTATCTTTCGAAAAGCAATGCCATTCAAAACTGACGACGGAGACTGAAAAAAATACAGTAAAACATTGAACACTTTCTCATGTGATATGATCATGAGGCATCCAAAAATAAACTTTTCAGCAACAGCTGTTTTCGCGACGATTCTGACTTTTGATGATGAAACAGCACAGGCAACAATTTTGAATGTATTTACATCTCATAGATGTAATAACCTGCCAACTAGTGTTAGTAAAAGACTTTTCAAAAATCAACAGAAATTCAGAAGCTGTGTGTTTATAGATAAATGATTGTGCAGTCGTGTCTTTTCAGGTTTTTTGGAACACGATTAAACCTTATTGGGATGATAAAGAACATCACCTTTCATTTTCCGAACTCTTCCTAAGTGAACCAATAGGTATTTTTAAGAAGTAACTGGGGCCATAGATGAGCTTCTACTATGGGTAAACTTGCGGAAAAGGCGCAATTCAATCCACTTTTGTGTCATCGTAAAAGGACCTTATGTTAAAACAAAACCATCAGATACTTTAAGCTTCATTCGATACCGGAAGTTATTTTCTTCAGTTTGCTTTTATTTCTACTTTGCAATGGTACTTTTTCCTGTTGAGAAACCTGAAGCCAAAGACATATAAGTTCGTTGTGATTCTAGCACCAGCACCGACATCCTGTTTCTTCTCCATTGTAAACTGTTGAGATCGGAGAGCCTCAGCGGCAAACACGCAAAGCATAATACTGTAGCTGCAATTAATAGTACAGATCACAATCCGTTCTCACTCTAACATTGCTTGTTCGCGCCTGCAGCGCACATCCCGTTCGTGCTACATCGCCAATGCGACGTCGCGGCTACCGAGGAACTTCAACACAAGTTCCAGGTGTTTGATGAAGCTACAATGCAATTTCTTTGTCTACTGTAGTTCCAAACGACCCAAATATCGAGACACAGAACTTTTAGCTAGGCACCGAACATCGTATCCATTGTGCAGAGTGATCATAACAAATATTGTAGTAAACCACGTAGTACTGTAGTTGAGACAAATGATTGTATAACTATGGAAAACAGTCCAAATAGACTAAAAATAGTAAAAGTCTTTAAACACATCTAAACGATATCCTATCTTTTTTCCACACAGGGAAATTTTCAACATAAATCTAAAATCAATAACACAAAATTAGGATCATAAGCATGAAAATCACAACTTGTCAGCAAAGAATAGTAAAAAAGCAGTAGAAAACATTTCATCACAATTATTGTTTCATATTAAAATGCACAGAAAATACTCGATAATATTTTGATTTCATTGATAGATATCAGCAAACATATTTCGCTTTCATTGTCGGATACTACTTGCAACTAAAATAATCTACATATGGCGAAAAAACACTGAAAACTGCTGAAGAAACCGCTCAAGTTCTAATACACTCCTAATAACTTGAAAAAAATGAATAATAAAGCGTTTTCTATTTTGAAATGCAGGGCATGGTTTACTCTTGGCGAGTTACTTTGATTTAATAATATTTAGCAAATTATCGGCAGAAGCAAGCTATCATCTGAGGTTTCAGAGCACAAACGTTGTCTGGTGCACTTTTTCCATGCGTTTGTTTTATTTGATGCGTGACTCAGTAACTACACATTATATAACACATTATATAATTTTTACCTGAAACATTGAAACGCACGAATGGTTCCTCGTTTTCTTTCGATCTCCGCCTAACGAAAAACGTTTTAAAAATTTGTTTAGTAAACTCCTATTAAAACACCCTAACTCTTGCCTATGCAGAATCCTTCAAGTTACCTTTTGATGAACAAAAAGGTTCCAAAGGCTATACCAGCAAGCACCAAAATGGCTGCTGAAGCTCCAGCGGCTGCAACAACAGCAGAGGAATCTCCAGAAGAACCTAAGAAATTATTGAAAAGCACGTACATTTTCAAACTGTGGTAAGTTTACATCTGTATGTCATCATACCAACCTGACTTTGTCACTTCAAAAGATAAACTCGATATTTCACAAAATTGTAGATTTCAAGTTGCAAAAAAATATTAAAAATTTTATTTTGCAAGAATAACAAATGCAATTTGAATGTCAGTGTTGTGTTGTGTCAGGATTATTGTAACATACGTAAACAAATTTCTTCCACATTTTTCATTCAAGCGTCATAATTTCAAAACGTCAAGACAAGAAACATCAACTTTTGAAGTCAACGTTTCGCAGCGACTACGTCATAGTTGAATTGTGGATTAAGACATGTTTGATTCGTATCGTAATCATCAGGCTTCGACGTAAATATGTAAATCGCCATCGTTTAACGAGATAGAAAATATTTTTGGATTCTTTGCCAATATGTAGTACCTTGGAGTGCAACCGTAGTTGGGTTTTCTGGGGTTGTTGAAATAGGACGCACACAATGTCCTTGAATAGGAAATCGAATACTGCGTCCAGCACAAGTTGACAGGTGTAACTAAAAGCAAAAAAAGATTCTCGCTACTAATGAGTTGTCACGAACAGCTGATGTTCTACAACAAAGCTAGGATTAAGCATAAGAAGAACACACTAAAGCACATTTTCTATTTTACTTCGGGATAATGTGATCCTGTTTGGAGAATTACTTGCAACTGCCACAGCCATCAAACCACATTTTTGGAAAACAATGAGTTTCATCACGAAAGATTTGTATTTTGCATTGATGTTTGAGGTGCTTCAAAATCATCTCTTTGGAATATAATTTGCTTTTATTCTAATTTCAAAAATAAACAGTTTTTACGTGAGCATTAAGAAATCAAAATGATTGTCCTCTTTAAAATTGCATTAAGAATATTTATTTCGCTAGATGAAATGTTCCTTTCATCATGAATGTCGAATAAATTACTTATTTGCAGACATTTTCCTAAAAAATGCGTGATTTTTGGTCATGCCAAATTGAGCGAAGTGTGAATATACAACGAACTAAATCGATTGCAGATCGAAGGAGTGCAGATAGTTCAAAGTACCTTGTAGACCTAACATCACACCGATTGCGTGCTTTCTTTCAACTGCTGCAATAATTAACAGAAAAACGTCGAGGTTTCGGACCAATGATATTAACAACTAGAAGCATGTGAACAAGTCACAGATTGCAATATGCATGACTGCAATAACAAATTTCCCCGAAATCCACGGTTTTCAAAACTTATGAAGTGTTTCAATATTGGAGCCAGGGTTGCGGAGTCGAACGTAGAATGTCCGACTCCAACTCTGATCTTTCCAAAATTTCCGACTCCGGCACCGACCTTTCCAAAATTTCCAACTCCGACTCCAACTCCAGATTCCTTAACACAGTGGTTCTTCAACTGTGGGACGTGGAAGGTTTGCAAGGAGGCGTGAGTATCGAAGAGGTATATTGTTGGAAAGCAACATAATGGCAAATAATTGTTGTTCTGCTTTTCGTGTTTGATTTGGAGGTGAGGTGGAGCGCGAATAACAATGACTAACGCGAAAGAGGTGCGTCTGAAAAAGTTTAAGAACCTCTGACTCTACATAGTGTGCATGGTGTTTGTCTGTCAACAATTTTGTAGCGACTAGCAATAAAAGGAAATTGTGTTACATGGCAAGAATTCTCAGTTTTAACAAAATTTTCAAAATAAATTTACCATTTCAACAGGAATTCCTAAGTTAGGAGTGTGATATGGAAATGAACCCCTTGGACTTCTGGAGTCGGTGTCGGACAAAAAAATCCCACTTTAACACCGACTCCTATTGTTGTTAGGAATCTGACTCCGACTCCACCCTAAACCTCTGGCTCCTTGCAACTCCGACACCGAATCCGCAACCGTGGTTTGAACATTAAAGTTGTCTGCTGAAATAACGCTTATTTGCTACCAAACAAAAGTTTAAGCTCCAGAAATTAACACAAGTATTAGTAGTATGTGATAAAGATATTTAGAGGTTTTGCTAAAAAATTAAACATTTGCAATGCACATATTTTTAGCAGACACTTCATTTAATTTTTTCGTTTTCTTGCAATTCGTTTCGAGAACATTTTCGCAAGTTTTTCTATTGTAAACTCACGTTGAATCACACAACTGCTTACCGTTTTTAGAGAAAGAAATTGAAACAATATTTTAAAAGTTCTTACATCCAAGGAAACACTTTGTCCTGGAGCATATGCATCTAACGAGACTGTAATGTTATGTTCAGTTTTCGTCAGGGTGGCATCAGTTTTTTGCAAAATTTCTGTTTTGTCTTCTCTATCGATTATCTGAAAAAGATAGCTTAAATTTGGAAATACATGCGGCATTGTAAATCAAAAATAACAACGTTTGTTATACACCAAAATGACAAACACAATTTGTAAAATTGCAGATGATGTTGATTGTTATTTATATTGCTTCCTACAGCAAAGTACACCAAGTGTTCATTGCCGTGTCGTGAACAAATAGATCTTACGTGATACGTGACCGGAAGGTCAGTCAAGGTTTGCTGGAATGACACAACACATGTTGAATTCGAGATGATCCTTGCTGATACAACGTGAGCAGTTCTGTTTGGTGTACGAACTTTTTCAACCATGTGTGCACTGACGTTGGAGCAGGTTTGAAACATTACAGTTGCCTAAAATGTGGAAAGCCTTCATCATTGAAGATTGAAAATCATTGAATGATGAAAACGTTTATCAAATGTTAATATCAAGATTTTTCCGTTGTTTTGTTGCTCCAATAACGAAGCGTTCATACCACAGTAATTCAACGAATTACAAGAGTAAATTTCAGGCTGAAATTTCAATCAAACCACTCGGCGTTGCATTTCACGCAGGAGCAAGGATTTCAACGCATGTCATTTTTCTTATGTTTCCGTATTCAGCCAAAATGGAAAACTGAGAAAATCATGTGAAAAACACAGAAAAAGTGCTGCGAAATATCTTATTACCTTCACAGTGTATGGCGTCGCTTGTTCTAAACCATCCATCGTTGCATGAAAGAGATCATATGGAACAGTAACTGAGACGTTTTTATTGGTACGGTGCGACACTGCCTCAATCTGAGTTGGACAAAAAAGCAGATGATAATTTTTTCTCTGGCAAAAAGAAGTAATTTATTTATGTTTCGGTAATTATATTTCAATAACGCTTTTAAAAAAGATTTTTGACACAAACACGATTGCAGTAAATCTAGATTATCTAAAATCGAGGCAAATCGTTTAATAAAACAGCGAAGGAAATCGTAGAAAAGCGATTACTTGCAAGTTGTAAGGATTTCTGGGCATGTTCAAACTCAGAAGCATTTGGTACCTTTTCGCAATGATTCTGTTACTTTCTTCAGTTGGTTTAGTGGAGTACTAACTAATCAGAGTAAAAAAATTACGGTCACACAAAGATCAACACTTCGCCATTGCAAAGTTTACTTCTAAATACGATTTTCTTGCAGTAGTATTTATGGGGGAGGGCCTTGCAAATTGTATTCCATGTTACTCAGAAAAATTCGGGTTGACACAACTAGCAGGTCATTGCAACCTACTGGATACTTATTTTTTGAGTTTTTATAATTACCTTTGTTGATATGCAACACGTATGGTTAGATTGCAAGTGTACTAAAAGAAATTATGAGATTTACATCTGCTGAAGAATTGTTTTAAAATAGTGTGTGGGTGTTCAACGGTAAAAATATTCATAACTTTAAAAATGACAACCTTTGGTTGTTAAAACAAACTACGCCCAGGAAAACTCAAATAACTTTTTGTTGTTGATCTAACATTGTTTATCTTTTCAGGAATTTCAACTGAAAAGGTGAGATTAAGAGAGCAGTAGAATCTTAATTGCTTGGTCAATTGGGGAAAAGGCTTATCCGGTTAACAAATAATTCAAGTATGTGTCATCGCAAAGATTTAGAGAGGTTAGCGAACTCATTTTAGAGAGAGAAATATTCCAAGATAGAAGATAATTCATTTGTGGGAGAACGAATTTAGAGAACATTAAACAACTTATAATCGAGATTCAAAACGTTTACAAATTCAGCACGCACCCAGGCAAAGATTGCTCAGTCAAGTTAAGTCCAAAAATTCATTGCCCATGAGAAGTCAAGAAAGAACGATGAAGGTGGGTTGATTTAGAACCACAATGGAGAAAAAATGAAACTCGAACCCTATGCGGTCCAAATCAAACAAAACTAACAGACCAAGACATGGTGGAATGGGTGCAAGTATTTTACGGCGTACATTGAAGAAAATGAAAATTTCCTTGAAGACCTTTGGTTTTGTGACGAGGCTCATCTTTTTAAATTGGCCCAGCAAGGTCTAATAATTATTTGTTCTGGGACACTGAAGTCCCTGATCAATTAACATAGTCTAAGATGTCCTCCCTAGTGTGTCACAAGCCGTTTTAGCATTATTGGGGCTTACCGGTTTGAGGACGTCGAGGAGAAACAGTCATACTCAGTAGTGAGAGGTACATATTGCTGTTATCTCAAACGTTTAGAGCATTGGGGACAAATGAGATGTGTTGACAGGAAAACCCAGTGATTCCATAAGGATGGTGCAACGACCCATACAAATGCAAGCTTATAGACTCTATAAGAGGCTAGAGCAACATGTTCCAGGACACATCATTATCAGAAGGACCGACAATGACTTGGATGCTCAAAACCCAAACATCAGTTCGTCAGATTTTTATTTGTTGTATTTATTTATTTATTTTTTTTTTTTTTGAAAGACAATGTATACACAGTTCATCCCAGAAAACTGCTGCTTCAAAGAAGGACATCACCCAAAAAATCAGAGCAATTATACGAGAGGAAGTAGCCGCTCCCGCTGAGTGCCAGTTTGCTCACGGAAAGTCGGCCGTACTCATGTAGTATGATTCATGCCTGCTGCAAAACCAGTTTCGATTTCGGTATCAATATTTTATACGTTGTTTTGCATTTTTTGTGGAATGATTCTTCCAAATGACAAATGTTGCTTAGCGTTAATCAATCATTTAGTTTCAGCAGTGAAGTTTTTTCTAAACATCTTGTACATCTAACTTACATCAGTGAAATCACGTCTCGTACATTCCCTACCGAGCAGGTAAAGAATAATCTAAAATAAATTAAAAATCAACGAGATGAAACAGAATTATCCTATACTTTCCAAAATTAGTGGCATGTCAACAACATGAAATAGAATGATGATAGACCAAAATCAGACAA
>JGI24159J19872_10009378_pt1 | contig 12826 bp, 9 predicted proteins | sample Ectturendosymbi4_FD_19872 | JGI IMG/M metagenome (IMG submission 19872)
AAATCGAAAATGTTGCAGAAAGTTGCAATATAACAACCCTGGAAACAGCTCAAAACATTGAACTGCATGTATTTTGAGTATTTAGGAAGCTGTTGGAAGGTGTAAAAAAAAAGTTGCAAAAACTTGCCCTAGTTATCAGTGAAAGACGACTCACGGTGAAGCGCCGCGAGGTTGAAATTTAAAAAAAAAAGCTAATCGCCAAGGTCAGGCACTCAGCAAAATTTTGAGGATGATGTACGTTATAACGAAAAAATTTTAAAAATGCAATAAAACAATGGTGCTCCCCTGTGTCTCGGACCCCCCTTGAAAATTAGTGGAGGTTACCGTACACCACAGACCATATCTAATACCTTTCAAAGCAGCGCATTAGTCAGCTACCTCAAGACCGTGCTGTGTTTTACGCTGGTTTTGACTGTAGACGCCGCACAACTGAAATTGTTTAAACTTCCGATATTGACTGCAACTGCGGTAAAGAAGCAACTCTTCCTCAGACACTGATGCCGCACTGCTGAGTTACTGTACACATGGTATGTAACATGTGCAAAACTCACGAAATCCTTTAACTTGCACATTGCACCAATATATTTAGTCGTTTTAGCAATTTAGTCCAAAGCTTTTTACAGCGCTCTTTCGGCGCCAAATTTTCATTGGAATAGTAATATACACTGTTTTTCAAGTTGAAACGCTTTCGAAACTGTGAACGTAAATTTTTATATCAAAAAACTCTTTAAAATTTTTGTTCGTGAACAGGATAAATTTCAGTTTAGCTGATTGTTCACCTTAAATTTGTTTACAATCAACCGATCCATATACACTGAAAGCACACTCAAAGCTACGACAGGGCAGTTCACAACAGCAAAAACATCAGGCTGTGCGAATGGCAGTCGAGTTGAGAAGGTGTGCGGCTGTGATGACGGACACCAGTCGTGTACGGAGTCTAAAATTTTTAGCTCCACTCCTGCTTTCGCTGAAAATACTCCGACTCGGAAACATTTGTAAGTTTTGCATGCCGACTCCTGCTTAACGTCGAAATTGAATGCTGTAAGTTATTCAAAAAATGTTAAAAATAACTCCGATTCCACTCAGCTTTTCGTTTTTGGGGGCGCCAAAAATGTGGGGGAAAAATATTTCATCTTAGGCGAGCAACAGTATTTTGTGTGGGATACCGCCTCTCAAAGCACAAAATCACTATATATTCTAAAAATTTGGGAGGGCATCCCCTGGCTACGCCTATGCCAGGAGTGACTTAAAGCTTGCTGAACTACACAAGAATTCAGAATGCACCTGAAGTACGCAAGAAAACTTTCCTTTTTATTATGTGGCTGTTATATGTGCAACTACTATGGGAAGAACAGATACGGGCTTGTGTCAGCCGCTTTGATGAATTCGCCTGAACTGCCAACTAATGACGACAGTGGCGTACCTAGGGTTTCCCGCGCCCGGGGACAAACTCAGTTTTGGCGCCCCCACCCCCACCCAGCCCGTCCATGGCAACATACAGTAGATGCGAAGAATGAGCTGGGAATAAAGGGGCCTCGAAAGCTCACTCAGGCAATGCAATCGCCTGCATATAATTGTTTCTAGGCCCGTCTGAAAACTTCCTGTGATTGTGACGTCACATAACTGACGTCAGGAACTTTTGAATCTTGGAAATCATTAACTACCGTAGAATTAAGAATCTAATCGTCTCGCGTGAAGCTGTTCCCTCTGAAATTTTGGTCACGATTGAACATTTAAACTGTTTTGTTACGACACTCCAAATCGCTTATTACATTCTCGAATTGTAGCAACCAGTGAAATAAAATGCAAAAATTAACCAAAAGGTTTCCTGATCATCTGTATAAATATACATGAATTTTAATGACAAATTTTTTGGGCACAAAATTTTTTTGATAACACAGGATAAATTTGGTCAGTGTTGCGCCTTGGTTTCTAAAGCACGGGTTTCTCAGAGGCTTGTGAAGGTGCCGAATCCAGCGCACCCGCTTGTTCCACTCCCTCCCTGGTCAGGTCTGGTTACAATCACCGCTGATGCGAGCTGTAAGGACTAGGGGGTTTCTGGAGCATGTACTCGCAGAATTTTGAGTAATAAAACATCATAAAGGACTGACTGCAGGAGACTCACGAGTCAGGAATACATAAAGGAGAAGAATGGACAGAAGAATGCTTATGAAAAACTGAAGGCAAATGATTTAATACAAAACTGTTATACAAATACAAAATCGCAAAATCCCGAACCATTTTCTTGGATATAACACCCTGAAAAGTTGACAGAAAACAAAAAAAAATAGGCGATTTAATGCTTTACCTGTAATTATCTAACTTCAAATATAAAGTTTTTTGCCTTTACTGTAAATTTGTTGATTGTTCCTTCCAAAAACCGCTACAAATTAAATGTGTCACATCCACTAACCTAAGAAATATTTAAGGTCAATGACGCTCCGTACGAAGTTCCAGGTTAGCAATTGTGTGACCTGAATTTTCACAATCATGTCCATGGAAATGCTCAGTTTCTAGGCCAAAGTGATATAAAGCACATGTAGCAGCAAAGCTCACAATAACTTATATACTGAACGTTGTTACACAGCTGCAGTTAGAATTTTGCAAAAGTATTTAGCATTTAGTTAAATATCGCACAAACAAAAATCATCATAACTGCTTTCAGAATCACGCCAAATCCATTTCCACATGAAGTTCGTCAAACCATAAAAGCTCAAAACTATTCGTAAACATCAGCTCTGTAGTCGTAACAACCAGGGGTATGCAGATAGGTCTGGTGATTCCCGGAGCAACTGCTTGATTGTATGCCCCCACCAAATTCTAGTACTGTATCGAGGAATGTGAAAAATAGAGCCGTTTGAAATAAGTAAACTAGTTTTGACAAATAAACAAGTTTTGAAAAATTGAATTAAAATGAACTCAAAGAGTATTTTTTGTTTTTAATGTGTTAGGTTTTCAATAATTTGTTTTACTCTGTGGGCTTAAGACATCTGTTTATAATCAAATTGCTTCCACTCACGGGTAAGTAAGCTATGCATTGTGGATTTAGATATTGTATTTATTCATGCAAGCACGTATCAGACAGGCCAGTGGTTTCAACCTTTTTCATGTAGCAACCCATTTTGCAACCCAGTTGAACCTTACGATCCCCTTCCCAAAAATTTCCAGTCAGGCATATGTAATGCAGTTTTGTTTGCACATTAGAAAATCACAATAACTAAAAATTAATGTACGATATCACTATGTTGAACAAAGACTCATTTATTAAATCCATGCATATGGCAGCATCAGTGAGAGAGACTCGTGCCGTAACAAATCACTCCACTCATTGAAAACTAGAATAACACCCAAGTTAGCTACCGCATTTAGATGTTTAAATTACAAACACAGCACAAATTTACGTCACAAAATTATTCGTGCGTTGCCAAACGCAACAGTACTGTAATGGTCATAATCACACTCAAAACTTTGCAATGGTCATAATCACACGTAAAACAATTTTGAATGAAAAAGTAGGCTATCATTTTTGCCAAATGATCCTATTATTTTGGCTACGACAAAAAGTGGTTCCATATGCGAAATATAAAATCTAGACGTAATTATGAATATTTTTATCAAAAGCTCTCGCGACCCTGGAAAAATGGCAAACGACACCCAGGTTGAAAACCACTGAGATAGGCTCACCAAAAGAAGATACCACTTACGGACGGCATGTTAGGAGATAGAGTTGTCTATTGTTTCTCTTAGAAACAGTATCTGAAAAAAGTAGTGCAACCATGGAATTTGGTGCATTGCCGCCCTTTATATTTTTCTGAACTATAAACAAATTGCTCAGGATATTTTGTTCAGTAAAAACAGATGAAGGTAGTGATGGCAGTGCTTCATCTCTCTCTCAGGTCACTTAACATACATTTGCATGCTCCCTCAGGAAAGTTCCCATCAGATTCATTAGCACGCTTTCGTAGCCAAGCACGCTTTCGTAGCCAATAAGAAACGCTTTCGTAGCCAATAAGAAGCACGCTTTCGTAGCCAATAAGAAGCGTCTAGTTCAGGGGCGCAAAAATGCGGTCGCGCACTCGAGTCGCGCGACCAAAAACTTGGAGGGCGCGAACGTTTTTTTCACCTCTCATACTTCATGCATATGACTGCTGTATGGCAAAGCTTATGGGTGCGCACTATTACAAATTGCTGCGCGCTACTAACACTCACAGAAAATTTTGCATCCCCGGTCTAGTTACAAGATTTTGACAAATGCACTTCTTGCAATTTTACTTTTTGGATGACCCACTGCCTTGGATGTCCGGGGGCGTCGCCTCGTTCATCCCCCCTCTGCACATCCCTATTAACAACACTGTGTAAGTTTTATCGTTGCTCTAAAAGCATGCTCAGAACGAAACACTCTGCACGCACTGTGAATGCTGGATTCCCGTCCCATTGTGACGCAACTATATAAAATGATAGGGAAGTCGGAAATTCGCAACCCTGGCTATCTGAAAGCATTATGACGCAACCGTGAGGCAAACCACAAGCTGGCGCCTATTGCTGGAGACAGAAACTCCGCCTTGAAACGTCACAAAGGTTCATAATTGCTCGCTTTGCGAACCTCGGTGATCTTGATGAGATTTCGCAATGACATTCGATATTTTGTAAATTGTAATTATTAGCATCCGCTGACATTTCGTAATTAGTACGTAACATTCCGACCTCAAATTGGCGCCCCCAAAGTGCTGCGCCTGGGGGCAGATGTCCCCCCTTTCCCCTTCATTACGCCACTGACTGACGAAACTTCATATGATGCACATATTGTAAGGCACGTGTGCGGCTGTGTTAGCGTGCAGCCAGAGCTGCCACATCAAAAAACGAAACGTGAAACTAGTGATGGATCAAAAAGTAAGCTAAATCAAGCCAGCTGAAATAGGAGAATTTTGAAATTTGGCTCAGAAAATGAATTAAACGACCATAATTACCATTCAATATTTGTTTACCATTCAATATTTGTTTGTGAGTTTCTCTTGATCGTACGATCTGGAAAAAGTCATGCCACTATCAGTTTGATTGGGTGTGCGCGCGGCGCACTTAGAGTATTGGTCTCTGGAAATGAAGAATGTGAGAATTACTAGCATTTGAATACGTAAATAGTAGTGCTAACCAAAAAACAAGTTTCGAAAAATAAAATCCATGCAGCATGTGTCAGATTAGTAGCCTTACAATATGAAAAATCATTAAGTTACAGCATTTTTATTTTTTTAATTTCACTTTTTGGATGCCCGGGGCCGTTGCCCCTTTCGCCCCTCCTCTCTGCACGCCATTGTTTGGCGCCTTTAAAGGGTTGAAAAACAGTAAGTCGTTCACTGACGCACTCTTTGCTCTTCTGCTATTCACGACACACCCAACCATAATAAACACTTGTTCACTAGCAGCTCTAGTTGCCATCACGGAAAACGTATTTCTTGCGCTGGAAACTCCAATCTGTGGTCTCGCCACCACTGGAGAATGACGCATAATTTATCATTTCTTATCCTGCACCTCCCAAATTCAACCTGCGCCCGCCCAGCACCCACACCAGTACTGTTGCATGTCCTCCTCCCCCCCGAAACAAACTTTACTAACATTTTTCGCTGGTGCTTTATAGTAATTTCAACTGTTCGAAATATTCGGAAGGAACAGTCGCACGAAAGTCGGGCGACTGGCCTCTCCAAAACAAAATTGCTGCCTGCGCCACTGACCCTCACGCTAGCTTTGCGGGTTCCCGCACTACCTCCCCTCCAGGACACTAGTAGCTACTGTACATGGGTATTGAGTAAAACAATGGTTGTGTACACGGGCGTCTGAAGTACTTTTTCCAGGGGGGCAATAGTGGATTTTTCCATAGGTAGCCTTAAAGATATTTTCAGGGGAGCCAAAAGTGGTGACATTTCATTTTTCCTTCTCGAAACTCGGAAAACGACCTTTTTTTGCTAAAAATGTAATAGAAAAATATGAAATTTTAAAATCCAGGGGAGGCCAAGGCTCCCCTTCCTATGCCCATGGTTGTGTTTAAACGGGAACCCGAATCGTTCTGGTGTTTCAAGTGATGTTTATCCAGTTTAATTCGGATTATGAGCAAATAATGCAAGGGTGCACAACCTGCGGCAGTATGCGGCCTTCCATAAACGTTTATACGACCGTATACACACGTAATTTAAAATAAAGTTATAACGGCAGTGAATTGATAAAAACCTTTTGTCAACTGTATGAGGAGAAAAACAGCCAAGAAGACGTTTGCTGGAAGTAGGTTATGCTCAGTGCATGGAAGCATAACAAAAACAATGCAAACAAATAGCTTGAACTCAGCGGCGGCCCTGATTCGTCAAAATAGACATAATGCGGCCGGCAATAGCGAACAGGTTGTTCACCTCTGAAATAATGTTTGTGAACTGATATGTGCTGAAGCTAAATATTGATGTTCTGTTTGTTCACCAGTTTTTTTTAATTCCATTGTTGAGGAATTTCATACGGCTCATACACCTGTTGCGTCCTAGAGTTTGCGTTGTTGTTTACAAAAAGAAACGGTGCATGTGGACAGTGGCGTGCAGAGGTCTGGTGACGCCCGGGGCGACTTGCTTGATTGTATGCCCCCTACCAAATTCTAGTATTAAGCAGTGGCGTATGGTGGTCATTGTTACTGGATATATGCCATTTGTGATGTCACAATATATTTTTTTACAATTTGTCACTGTAATGAACGTAAATTATCAGCGCTCCAAGTTAGGAGACCGGAGCAAAATAGAGCTCTCAACGCTAAAACAGTGCAGTTATAATAACTGCAAAAATATCCTGCAACGCGTTAAAACAAGGGAGTAGACCACACTCAGTGGCACATCAGCGCAGTTCACAATTGCAAAATCAGTGGCGCAGCTAGAATGAGGCCGAATTGACTGGCCCCTCCCGAAACAAAATTCTTGGGTGCCTTTCTGCCAAAAACATAAGGCTGCGCATTAAAATTGTGGAGTAAAACACACTTACCACTATGACCGCAGGGCATTTCACAACTGCAAAAACATCAGGATTCACGAATGTCTCGTCGAATAGCAGTCGAGCAGAGTAGGCATGCAGCTGGGATGGCGGATATCTAGGGTTGACAGTTTGAAACTTGCTAAGCCACACAAGAATTGAGAATGCGCATAAAGTATTCAAGAAAACTTGGGTTTTTTATTATGTTGCTGTGATATGTACAACGACTGGGCGAACAGAACCGATACGGGCTTGTGTGAGCCGTTATGATCAATCCGCCTGGACTGCCAATCAGGGACGCCGGAGCAGGGGTGAATGACGGAGCACCTCCCCCTGCCTTTTCAAAGGGGGAGCAACGGGGCACACGTGCCATTATATAACAGTATCATAAGTAATTTCATGATTTATCAAGATCGACTTGAAACGAATTTATTGCAGCTGTTCGCGCAAACCAAATCCAGAATGGTTTTCTGCAATTTCTGTTATTATTTTTGAGGTCAGCATTGTTGCTGAACATGTAAATGCGAAGAGAATGACTATTATAGTGCTCTTTTACACTGAACTCAAACAAACAAATTTTAACTCGTGGTACAGTACGTCACAACCATGGGCGCCGCAGAGGGAGAACAAACATTTCCCCCCCTTAGAACTTGTAACTAAGAATCTTTTTTTTATCAAAATTTTATAGAAAACCTGACATCAACAGCTCAATCCTGTTTAATTGAGTTAATTATTGCAATGACAGTTTATTTGCCAGTATGACACTCACACTGCACAAGAACCAGGTTCACTGTTCTGGTGTCACGCAGTGGTGAGCTTGGAGGTCGCTCATTTGTCTGCAGAGGCAGGTTGCGAAACTTGCGAGCGGATTGTTCTACTGTTGGTCTTTATTGTGTAACAATAGCATGGCAACAAATCTTCTAATGATCACTTCAAGTTACGATAGTAGGCGTTTTGCCGCATGTGATGTGCCGTTTGAACGCAGACATCTTGGCAGATAATGCAGGGAGACAGTGACTGCTGATAGCGGCAAGCAGGGACGCAGGAGATTGGGGGCATTGCCCCCTGACCTTTCATAAGGGGAGTAACAGGGCGTAGGTGTCTTTTTCACCACAGAATCATAGATAATTTCATGCTATATCTAGATCGATTTGAAACAAATTTTCTATAGTTTCTTGTATTATTTTTAGGCCAATATTGTTGTTTAACGGAAGCAAGCATAATTGGTAACTATTTTTTGTTGTTTTATTTAAGTTTCCATTGCCCTCAACTTATTTATTTCCCCCCTGGCCTACCGCTGTTCCGGCGTCCCTGCTGCCAATTAATGACGAAGCTCGAAACAAGCACATATTGCAAGCACACATGTGCGGCTGTATTAGTACACACCCAGGGTTGCCCCAATCAAAAAACGAAACGAGAAACTAGTGATGCATTAAAAACACAGCTAAATCAAGCACGGTGAAATAGGTAGGTTTTGAAATTTGGATCAGAAAATCAATTAAACGCCCATAATTATCTTTCAATGCTTTTTTGTGATTTTCACTTGATCACACGATCTGGAAAACGGTCAGGGCACTACCAATTTGATTGCGTGTGCGCCGCGCACCTAGAGTACAGGTCCCTGGTATTGAAGAATGTGAGAATTACTGGCATTTGAATACGCATAAATTACTGTTGACAAGAAATCAAGTTTCCAAAAGTTACATCTATGCAGCATGTGTTAGCAACCATACAATAGGAAAATCATCTAGATACAGAATTTTAATTTTTGTGATTTTGCTCTTTGGATGCCCCCTGCCTTGGATGCCCTGGGCCGTCGCCCCGTTCGCCGCCCCCTCTGCACGCCATTACGTGTGGATGTAACAACTTTGTATGATCAACAAAAACTGTCTGGCTTCAAACTTTTCATCCACTTGTAGAGTGAAAACGTTAAATTTATGGACCGTATTGTTTTATTTGATTCAAAATTTACTCCCTTCTTCGGAGGCCATCACCAGTTCTTTTGCGCAATAAATCTTCAAAATTGAATGCTTGGCAGTCAGGTGCAATAACAAAGTGAGGTTGGCGAGATGTATCCGCCACAGCCCAATATACAAATAATTCATGAATTTCCTCAAGTGCAATCGGGTTAAGTTTGACGTTTGTCTCGTGTTTTTGTTCTCTTTTCTTCGCAATTCCATTACGCGTATCTAGGAACCGTGTTTCACTCTATTTTGCCAGCGATTTGACGCTTGCCGAAGGCAGTCATTTTTCACATTTAAAGATGTAGCAGGGAGTCTCTTGATCTTGTGGACAGACATCGAGTTCAGTGAAAGCGGCTTACTCAGAGGGAGAAAACACTGGTTTATAGTGTATTCTATAGCTGTTAATTAATTATTTCTTGCTTGCTTGGTGCAAATGTTTACGCCACAATTGTTTATGCTCCTTAATATGCGCATGCAGTGTGCTTACGTCTGCACAGTTTACCTCAGGGGTCTCCAAGTACGGCCCTCGGGCCAAATCCAGCCTGCGAAGCCATTTCGTCTGGCTGCGTAGAAATTTTGACAATAATAAAAAAATAATATATTCACGAATAATTTATTGATTTGGTAGAATGTAACATACCTGAAACAATCACATTACGTTGATATCCAGCCCTGTAGCCGTTGTGTGTAATAGCTTATGTTGCCCTCTAACAAAAAAATTTGGATATTCCTGGTTTACATCAATTTATTGGAATTAAACATTCGATCTCGAAGAAATCGATTTTCTCAAACAGCTATGCGTGCGGATCCTGTTCCAACATACCAAAAGAGACACCTTTTGTTGGTACGATATGAGCAAGTAAGAATGCGGCCGATAACTGAATGAAAGACTGAACCATAGGTTTAGGAGCAGGCAATTGTTGGGGTGAGCAAAGGAACTTTTGTCCAAGATTCCCTAACTTTTATGCGACACACGTTCTCCTTACAAATTTTATGTGGCTGTTGGTACATTATGTTTTCCTCTACCATGCTGTCACAGACTTGACAATAGAAAATTTGGTACTTGAAACTTGGTTCTTAATAACCCAACTGAAAAAAGTACGCTAGGTTGTGAAAGAACATTGTCAGAAGCATGGGCGGAGGGCAAAACGCACATTTTCCCTCCCTGAAAGGAAACAAAACTTTCTAGAAAAAACTGAATTCAGCAGCGAATTCCTATCAATTGATTTCGTTCTTGCAATGGCAGTTTATTTGCCGATATGACACCCACACTGCCAGTAGCGCAGCCAGAATGAGGCTGAAGAGGCCATGCCCACCCACCCACGATACAAACAGATTTTTTGCTGGTGCTTTGTATCAATTTCAACTGTTCGAAAATAAACGGAAGGAACAGTCAACTCAATAGCGATAGTAAATCTGTCGTCTTCTCTCTCTCAGCGGTGCTTTTTAACCGTGTGAATGGTTCACCCCAGGGTGAATGAAATTTTTGCAAGGGTGAATGAAGTGTCACTTAAATTCTTGTTCCTAATTTTTATTATCCTCTGGCAACATGCATTTGTCCTGTTGTTTTTTTTTAACTAAAATATATCAGCAATCGTGAATAAAATGGCAAACTTCAATCGTTCTAGCTTTGCGTCTTCAGCAACTTATCACTTCAGAAAAACCGTACTATGGTGCAATTAACTGTGCCTACCACGTAATGGGGATATATTTTACAGAGACATGCCATGTTTTGTTCATTCGCGTGGTTGAATCTCTGCTGTGTTCTGCATGAGCGTCCTGTACAAACGTTATCTGCTAGAATCGCAGTATTTTCGGAAGTTTCATTCTCAATCTCGAGTAAAAATCAAGCACATCAACGCTCATCAGAGTAGCATATCAGTGGAAGTGCAGGCCATAGCCAATCGAAATACAGAAGTTTATTTGTGATATTTGTTTGTTATCAGTTTGATATTGACTCCAACATCTAATATGCGATTATATCTCAGACAATACCTACAGAATTTTTACGAAATACGTACAAAAACTCGTTTTGATGAAAGTTAATGTGAATGTGTAGATGAAATCGATCAGGACACGTCAGCTTCGCAACCCAGGTTGAAGAAGGAAGATTATCGTCGAGAAAAAGTTCTCTTCAATAATTAAAAGTCGAAATTGGGATGATGATGATATCAAGTGTGGGCTTTTTCTTTCCAGAAGTACAGGATTGAGCTACGAGATGTCTGTTCAATGCATGTTTTGCTACAAGCAGTTTAAGACTCATTCCAAACTGCGGAGTCATTTACTGTACAGTATACAAACAAACACGTCATTCATCAAAACAAATCCTCACAATTTTTCAAGCAACAGCACGAATATTTGTGCAAACAGTAAAATTCCCTCCATTCACCAGTCGCAAATGAATGACTCTTCTAGTAAAAACCTCTTCTTTTCTCTTTTCAAATATCGCTTGTGCTAATGAAACCAGTGGTGGGTTTAGGGTTGGGGAGGCCCGAGGCAAGACTAAAAAGGGGGCCCTCCGATGTCGTTATCATATTCAGCCAACCGTGATAATCACTGTTGATTTGCCTAAGATACGGCTACCCAAGGACATGTTCCTGAGATTACGGCATAACTGAAATCGCAGAAGGAGAAAATGCAAAAGGATGTTCATGATACACAACTTTGAAAACACTGAAAGTTGGGAAGACAAGGCTGGCAACACATAAAAGTTAGGCAATAGCAAGTTTGCATCGCCCCCACTTCTTTGTTTTCGCGCCCCATTTCTCTGCATTCACCATCAATAAACTACAAAGTCTACCCCTTTGAAATTTTCATACCTTCCCTCTCTGAAAAAATGCTTGGTAGTTGGTATCCTGAATTTGTTCACATTCATGTCATTGTGGGAATCCATGAAACTATAAAAAACAACCAAGAAGATTTAAAACATTAAATTAGTTTTAAATTTCACCCTTTTAATTACAAGAACATAGCATACAAAAGCATCCAATTAGAGACTTGTTTAGGAAAACTTTGAGGCTGGATGAATCGAGGTAGCCCCCACCTTGCATTAACACTGGTTGTTTGAAAAATGCGCAAAAGTAGAAAATAATTCATCATGTACCTTGTCGAAAACATTTCTACTGCAGCAAGTAGCCTGCACAATTGATTAAACATGTGCTAAAAAATCGATTCAAGTTATATTGGCTAAGAGCTGGCAAAAATGCTTAAACATCGCCTACCAAGTCTACCAACCATTTACTACTCAAGCTTCAAATAACCTGACTTCAAGCATAGGCTAAATCAGGGGTGCACAACCTGCAGCCGCACGGCCGCATGTGGCCTTCGATAAAAATCGATGCGGCTGTGCACATGATTATGTACTTTAAAATAGGCTATAGAAGTTATGGCGGCGGTGCATTATTAAAAACTCTACCTGCTGCATGAGTATAGAGTGCTTAGTAGAAAGAAGGCCAAACAAAGGTGTGGAAACAGGGTAGGCTCAGCGTGTGAGTGCAGAACAGAAGCAATGCAAAATATAAAATATTTTGAACTCACTGGCGGCCGTAATTCATAAAAGTAAACGTAATGCGGCCGGCAATAGCGAAAAGGTTGTGCAGTCCTGGGCTAAATCAAACCACCAAAAATACCTGAAACATCTGTAGAAAAAACGGGTATTCATAATACTCAAAAACTGCCATTTCTGCTACGTGATAAGAAGCATGAATATAGCCTTGCTTATTAACAGTCTTTGCAGCGCAACAGCAGTAATACAAACTTACTTTGTAAATTAAGAAGAAAATGTCCTATAAATCAAAAGATGTAGTGTGGTCCCTGCTATAACAATTGCATGTTGTCTTATTTTCTGATGGAAATGTTCACTAAGGTAC
>JGI24159J19872_10009379_pt1 | contig 12824 bp, 11 predicted proteins | sample Ectturendosymbi4_FD_19872 | JGI IMG/M metagenome (IMG submission 19872)
TTGGTAGACTTAGGCAAATGACAGCCTCATAACGTTGCTGACAGTACGACAAAACCACAACTGCTAGATGACAAGTCAAGGCTTGTAAGGTTTTTGAAGGGTCGCCGCGCTGATCCCATCCGATGGAGTGCAAGTTGTAACCACATGCTGACAGCCCGGGTGCTGACAGTTACAGGTTCGCCGCCTATCAAAGTCCCTAACAACGCCTGAGAACTACTTCCTTTACTACTCAACTCATATCCGAAAATGAATCCAATCCCAATCCGAAACCGCTCACTCAGTTGCACAGTAGCCAACATATTTGGTAGTGTCTATTTTTCCTCGGTTTTGGCTATTTGCATTTATTCAGGCACGGTCATAGGTGGCGGAACCGGGGGTCTGCATGGGCCTAGGCCCACCCACTTCCGTTTCTGGGGGTCCTGGCACTTTTTTGCCTAAATATCGTGAGTTTAAGTAACACAATTAGTACTGGGTCCAGTGATAAAGTAAATCGTTTAATGAAAAAATCGTTGCAGAATTTTTGCAGTATTTAGGTCGATATTATTTTTAACATATTATTTGTAATTTGGCAGTGAATTTGGCACGATTTCGTAATTGTTTGGCAGAATACACCGTGCATAGTCTGTCACCCTGCTATGGATTGCTTGCTGCATTGGTGTTGTTGAACACTGTTGCCAGATGGTGTAATACAACAATTTTTCACAAAAATGGTGTCATTTTACATGTTTGTGTGCATGGGCGTCGGAAGGATTTTTTCCAGGGAGGGCCACTAGTGGATTTTTCCATAAGTTTTTCTATGGGAGGCCAAAAGTGGTGAAATTTGGTTTTTACCACTCGAAATTAAGAAAATAGCATTTTTTTGCTGAAATTTTCAAATTCCTGCCCCGCTTTCGACACCTATATACTTGTGTGCAAGAAAAGTTCGTGCCACACCATTAAAAAACCACCATTTTAAAAGTATTTTTTGAAACATAATTCATATCGGACTGAATGTTTTTTGAAGCAATGGATTTGTATAAAACATTGGATTAGAAGTTCAATCCAATGGGCAGTTCCCAGAATAATTTCATTTCGAGAATTATTTCAAACGAAACGATAAATTGTCCAACAACTTGGGCTAATATGAATGAGCCTAGTAAGTGGATGACCTACTGGCGTTACAGTGGCGATTCGAGAATGAAAAAAGTGGGGGCACTGCGGGGCCAAGGAAAAAAGTAGGGGCCAACGTAAATGCCTCTCCTGCATAGTGATTTTCCGCTGTAATGAAGATTGGTTTGCTATGATTAAACCTACCAAACCCAACATCGGCTTGTGAATATCGTCAGAAACGTTGCCAGAAACTCTTCAAATCGTTTGGAATTTTTCTGGCTGGACGTTATCTACTGTATATGCCAATCAAACGAACTTGAATGTGAAATTAAGCACAAAACTGGGGGGGACAAGTAGGGGGAACAGCCAAAAGTCTAGGAGGGCCATGGCCTACCCAGGCCCCCCTTAGAACCGCCACTGTGGCGTTATCATTGCTCTGTGACGTACGTCATTCGACTATGGAGAAGTTATGAGAAATTCTCATTATTGTTACATAACCTAACGTCGCAGGACAACGACAATGCCAGCCAGAATGAAAGCAAATGGAAATTTCAGCGATGCAAGCGTTGAACCAGCGATTTTTTAAAGCCGTTTTTGGGTGTCAACATGACACCTTAAAATTTTGTAATGACACCCTAAATTCTGAAAGCCAAGATATGGTTTTGCCTTGTATTGAAGTAAAAAGATGCGAGGAAAGCATATTTTTTTTGCACGAGGCTGTTGCAGCAGACGGCTGCAATGTTGTAAGCCGAAACAATTTTCAGGCGAAGAAATTGGGAGCGAAAATTGTAAGTTTGGTGTTTGGACATTGTCATGTACACCGCCTTGCTTCGGCCTCTTACTATACTGCCGCAGATTTGTACAATATGGTGTACGAAACTGTGAAAACACTTTAATGCAATTATAGAAGTGTTTTACTGTTTCACGGTTGCGATAGGTTTGCCTGGCGATGCATCAAACTACAATGAAGACAAAAGGTCGGCAGTTGCAGCGCGCATGCAAAACAAGGTGGTTGTTGAGTGAGCTAACAGTGAGAGCTAGGTGTGAGATTTTGGCTATTTGGGCCGCACTGAAGCAGATGTCAGAAATTCAAAATGATGGCAATGCGCGTTGTTTTACTGCGGTTTGTGAAAACAAAAAATTTCAACATGGTACTTTCTTTTTGTCAACATTGGCACCTCACCTGACAGAACTGGGCAAAGTTTTTCAGGCGGGATGTTTTAACTTGGCACAGATGAAAGCAGAGGCTAATCCAGCCAGTAAAGTTAAGGGGGCGATTTCAGTAACATTTGGTAGCCAAGTCTCATTAAGGGTTCACTACTGTAAGAGAGATGAAGTATACTTCACAACACTGCTGTGACAAAACAATGGATCACAAAATGGCCTTATAATCGAGAGTGATGTTTTCCGAATTGTACAAAATCATGGTGAATAAAGTTATTTTCATAGGTTTTATGGGGGCGATCGCCCTCCTTTGGATCCGCCCCTGGATAAAAGCTTCCGTAGAACTGTGCATCAATAAGCTCTCTGATGCCGCTGCTAAATCCGAGCTAAGCTAATTGCGAAAAGTTTGATAGTGGATTAGGGGAACTTAGAACGCCAGATGGTTCGACTGATTTGTGTGTGTCAAGTGGCATGGCGTTTTGGAAGGGCACCGAAAGATTGGCAAATTGACCATCCCCATACACAAAAGGGGTCAGGAGTGAATGAACCAACTACCGCGGCATCTCTCTGCTTAGTCTCCCAAGAAGAGTGTAAGCCAAGATGCCGCGAAAAAATTGAATCAAAGCTGGGTGATACCCAGTGCTGTTTTCGTTGCGGCCGTAGAGCTACAGACCAAATTTCCGTTCCCCACCAAATTTGCGAGAAATCCTGTGAGCATGCCAAAGACGTATACACATGTTTTGTCGACCTTGGGAAAGTATATGGTTGGGTTCCTCGTGAAAAGCTTTGAGGGGTTTGTAGGAATGTGGTGTTGACAGGTGCGTCTTGCTGGCAGTCAAGTAACTGTATTCCTGCTCAAAAGATTGTGACCGTATCGACGTAGTTAAATCACAACCGTTCAGCGTTGGCGCTGGACTTCGACAATGGTGTGTGCTGTCACCACTCCTCTCCATAGTCTATATCAGGGTTGTCAGCACTACGGCCCATGGGCCAAATCCGACCGGCGAAGCCATTTAACCAGAACCGTCGCCAGCGGGGGGGCCAGTGGTGCTCGGCCCCCCATTTGAAATCTGTGCCCCCCATTTCACGTTTGGCCTCCTGGCTGCTGCATACATCCAATACAGTATTTTAAAAATGTGGTCCCCCTCTGGTTTTTGGCCCCTCCTTCTGTTTTTTGGTCCCCCCTGCTGCTAAATCCTGGTGACGGGCCTGCATTTAACCCAGCTGCAAAACACATTTTGCCTGTAAAGAAACAATAATATATTTACGAAAAATGTATTGATTTGGTAGAATGGAATATATCCCGAAAAAATCACGTTACGCAAAATGTCTGCCCCTCGAACAGTTGTGCAATAGCTTATGTGGTCCTCTCCCAAAAAATTTAGAGAGCCCTCGTCTATATGACTTGAATGATAGACAGTCACAGAAGCGTCGACGAGGGTGTCATTGTTGGGAACTGCAGGATGAACCCATTGCTTTTTGCGAACGAAATGATACTGCACGCGTGGATCTTCTTAACAGGGCCTTCAGCACGCATTTGATCGGTTTCTGCTGCGTACGACCAAGCAGGAACGAAAATCAGCACAAAAAAGTTTGAAGTATTGTGTCTATCAAGACGCCTAAGGCAGTGTTTTCTGCAAGTGAGCGGCAATTCACTGCAGCAGGTGGAGACGTTCAAGTACTTTGGGGTGGTATTCACGAGTGACCAAAGTCGGAACAAAGGGATTGATACACGTAAGCAAATGCAGTTCTACATGAGCTTTATCGCTCTGTGGTGACGAAACGGGAGCTTTTAAAGAACGCAAAGCTTTCAGTTTATCGGTTTTTGTTCCGATCCTCACCTGTGGTCATAGGCGTAGCCAGAGGGGGCGAAAGGGGCCATGCCCCCCAAATTTTTAGAAAATATAGTCATTTTGTGCTTTGAGAGGCGTTTTTCTAAACAAAATAGGGTTATTCGCCTAAAATCAAACATTTTGGTCCCCCAAAAAGAATTTGGGCTGGCTACGCCACTACCTGTGGTCATGAATCTTAGGTGACAACTGAAGGAATACTGTCAAAGAACAAACGGCACAGATGTGACATTTGCGAAGAGTTCTCGGTGTGACACTTCGTGAGAAAGAGCACAGGTCTGAAATCCGTAAGGCCCAGTATGTCAAGCCACTTCTCCGAATTGAGAGATCCCAGCTATCTTTGTTCGGCCATGTATCCAGAATGTCCCAGGGAAGAATGACGAACTGAGTCCTTCGGNCTACAGTCTACACCCACGGAAAAGCGGNGTAGAGTTCGTCCAAGGTGGCGCGACTACGTCTCCGACCTTGCTTGGTCCCGTCATGGTGAGGAGCCAGCAGAACTATCTGAAATTTCTGTTGATCGTGAGGTATTTCCGGTCCTCCTAGGGCTGCCGCTCCCGAGACTCTCCCCAAAGGAAAACCGGGCACGGAAATGAATGAATGAAGTATGCAGGCCTACATCGAACCTTTCTATTTATGAAACTGTCTTTGAATTGTTCCGCCAAAGTGAATGTTGTATTCAAATAATTAAGCATACTTGGACGGAAACTTGCGTTTTTGTGAAAATCAGTTAAAAGTATCAAACATAGAAGGTGACAATGGTGTTGTCACCCTAATGATCTACCACGACACCCTTTTAAAAACCTTAAAAAACACTGTTTGAAGGGTTTTATTCAGTCAGTCAGAATACATCGTACGAGTGATGCTGATGACCCTGTAACAGCCTATTTGAATTTCAGGTGGTTCAACGATATGTTTTCATAGTGGTGTAGTTTTGTCTAAAATAGTGTAATTTGGACCTTCATATGGTGTATATGCAATGACGCCATATTTCAATGCTTGTGACGTCACAGTTGCCAAATCAAACCACAAAATTTTCTATAATTTTTGAACGTGCACTTGTGCCGCCCACTTTCAAAAAGGTTCCACCACCCATGGGCACGGTTAGTGTAAGTGGTCATGTGACAAGGATGATACACAAAAAGACAATTGCTGAAGTTTAGGAAAGGGGGTTAGATTCAGGGCAGAACCGTCGCCAGGAAGTTTTCAATACGGAGCTTTGGGTTTCTGCGAGAGGGCTTCTCAACTGAAATTTATACTCTGTAAGATCTTAAGTGACTGATTCTATGTTGAGAAGGGATTTCTTTCAATAGAGAATGTTTTGATTTATAGTGTTTACTGTTTCAATTTAGGTGGGCTTGGAGCTTTGTTTTGGGAGCTAAGCCCCCAAAACCCCCCTCCCCCCATGGCGACGGGACTGATTTAGGATAAGGTTTTGCCCACTGTTCACGTAGACAAAACGCCACTAACAGCTTGCCAGGCACTGAAACCATGACAACNCTTATCCACTGGATTAAGCTGTTACAGATGTCGTCAACTAAGCAGGTCATGCATTCCAAACTTGTTATGTAGCCTTAGCCTNACCATTTCAACCAATCGTGTTAGGCTAAAAGCAAAATAGCTCCAGCAGTGTTTTTGCTGCATAAGACAAATAACACTACCAGCATATTTTTATTTGAATGGCATGTTCTATAACTGCCCACCACAGTCAGTTTATGATAGATCTTGACAAGAAGTGCACAATTCTTTTTGTATATCTTACCAGATGTTATAGTTACACACAATTATCATTATGTTCTACGTCAGTGGTACTCAAACTGTGGCCCGCAAGGCCCTCTGGAGTGGCCCGCGAAGCAATTTTCATTGGAAAGAAAACTTAACACTTCAATCATTTAAGAAAATTTTTTAGGGAATTCTTATTGAGATTATTAATTCTTGTAGCCCGCGAAGGGTTTCTGGAAGACAAATGTGGCCCACGAGCCAAAAAGTTTGAGCACCACTGTTCTACGTACTGTAATAGTAATAAGCATGGTGAAACTGGATTAACATCTTGACCATGTTATTGTAGGTTTAAATACACTAACCCTGAACATGAAAACTTGTGAAGTGTTGGAATTAATAAAAAGTGGCAGAATGGTTGTTTATTCTAAGCATAGCAGTGCTGGACGTTCAGTTTCAACTTAATTTTTAGTTAAGGCGCTTTGAGTTAGAGTAGTGAGCTACACTGTTGAGATAAAAACCAGTGTACTTCATTCAACGCGGAAAAAACATTTTTGATAATGCCTCAATAAACACCAACATTTTACTATGATCTTCTTCTACTAATGGATATATTTCAAACAGGAAACATGTTTCATCTGAAAAAAGATGAGCTTTGTCACAATAAAACAATGGAATCATGCTCATCTTCACACAGTTCCAAAGTACATGTTGCTTGAGTTGTCCTCAGTCTCAAAGTTGGGATCCCGAGTGGCAGGGAACATTGCATTTTATCGAGAGAAATTAGCAAGCAAGTGTTAATTTGAACACAATTGGTTGAAATGGTGATGTGACAAGTAAGCTACGATAAGCAAAGAGACAATTGGTTGCGAAGAGTTTATGGTCAGTGATTAGGATCAGGGCTTATGGTAAAGGTTAAGGGTCAAGTTTTAGGTTTAGGGGTTCAGAGTTTAGAGTTAGGGTTTAGCCTGGTTCATGTGATGCAAACAAGAAGCTGCTAACTGCTTGGCAGCCCTGAAACCATGACAATACTCATCCATGCACGGGACTGAATTGTTACAGATGTCAAGGTCAACTAAGCAGGACATGCGTTCCAAACTTGTCACGTGACAACTTCAACCAATCGTGTTCAACTAAATGCAAAGTAACTTCAGCAGTTATTTTGCCTAACAAGGCAAAATAGACACAGCACAAAAATATATGTTGTGCATCATAATACATTTTCGGATAGTTTTCGAATACGGATAGTATGAACTCAACCAAAACAGGATTCGGTTCGGATACGTATATCATTTTTCAAAACCAGGATAGGATTGGATAGTAAAAATCCACTATCAGATCATCTCTGCTAGGCATACCATACATTCCGTTTTAGCCGAGACAGTCCCGATTTTAAGGCTTTGCCCAAGCGTCCCAGTCAGTCAGCCAAAAAGCCCCGCTTTCACATTCAGTCAGCCAGCATAATCGTACACCTGGTATATCAGCTCTCGTTGAGGGAAATTGTTCGATCATGAATAACATCTGGTCTGATAACAGAAGCAGAATGTGAAAGCACTTATCACCTGTAAATACTGTAGTGTATTAATAAGCCCACTCACTTAATAAGCCCAAAATTGCCAGATCCGGGAATTAATCCACCTATACCTGTAATACAATAAAAAAAACTGCTTTATAAACCGAAAATCCTGCTTAATAAGATCAATTTTCGAAGACATTTGCTTACAATTGGGTGAACGTCGAAGTCGAACTCACACTTTTTTGTCTAGTTTTCGACGGCTTCGCACTTTACGTTGCTGACCTACTGTAGTTCACAATTCAACTGCTTCCTCACATCATTTATTTGTGCCTTAATCGATATGCAAGACAAGTAGTGCTATGTAGAATATATTTTCAAAATGGCGAAGGGTGAAATTATAGAAAATTTTAACGTACTGCCGCCGAGCAACTCAACACCCCTCATGGCTGCTTACGAAATATCCTGTGCAACGAAACAGCTCTTCGAACTGAAGCATCATTGTTAGAAGGAAGTGACCGGAAAAGGCAACGCCATGGCAAGGACCAGGAAGTGGACTAACTGTAGGTGTAGGAGTAGGCAAATTTTTGGGGGTGCGATGAATTTTTGCCCCAATTTCCTCAAACTTGCCGAAAAATTTTGCCATTTTTTGTGCAAATATTTTCTCATGAAGACCTTTTTTTGGTGACCTCCAAAAAAGGTCTTCATGTGATTCTACCGGCATTGAGCGTCATTTTTTCAAATCAAACCATGTTGGGCGCCTTTTTTCTCCCTATTCTCAGATTTGCCCATATTTCTATCGATTGTGCCCAGATTTTTGACAAATCAAAACTTTTGTGAATGCTCTTGCACCTTTTAAACACCCACCTCCTACAGCACTGGGAAGAACAGTTTAGCAAGTTGTAATGATAGTACAGTCGACCATGCTCATTTATGTCCATGAGAGTGGCAAAAATTTGTCCCCCAGTCAGAGGCCTAATGAGGGGGCAAGGAGGGAACGTATTCCTGCAGGGGGCGTTGAATCACTGCGGAGGGTGCCAAAAGCCCCAACAATCTTCAATTCAATACACTTGCTCCGAAAGAACTGTTCCGAACGCCAATATAGTTTTTGCCCTGGGCGCCATCTAACCTTGTTACACCCTGGCCCCAGTAAATAGGTCCACTTGCTTAATAACCCCAAAATCGTCGGGCCGGAGGTGGGCTTAATAAGCAAGACTACCGCACAATACTGACTGTCCCTGCTGCAGTCGTGTACAGACTTCGGACTTTGGAGTGCAATCCGGCAGGATATTAGGGATATTTTTGGATTTGGTTTGGATATCGTTTCCCTTTCATCCGGATTCGGATTATCCAAATTAAAAAACCGTGTCCATGCAAAAAAACCTGATATGGATTAACCAAAACTAACTAGCAATGCCAGTCTACAAACCAAAACAGCGTTCAAAACAACAAATTGACTTAAACTAGTTATATATTGAAATGACTGACTTAAAATTCAATTCAACAAGTGAATTCAACAAAACAAGAATTTTCATATCATTTTTAAGAAATAAAAAATATATCTGGCCTCGTATCGTCTAACAACCAGTCAATGCAGGCTAACGTAGACAAGGCCTGAAGACAGTAGGGCCTAGTGTAGGCTTATACTACAGACCACATCAAAACAGCTAGACTACTATAACAAGTCTAGACTACGGATCACAGTATGCTTAGACTAGCTAGCCCTATAAGTCCAGGTACATAGAAAACAACTTCCTTAATGTAAATGTTAGTTGTTTGAAAATTTTCGAAAAGCATCGCAGACCTTGGCGTGGCCAGGGAGGGGTCTAGGAGTCATGCCCCCCAAAATTTTCGGAACATATAGTCATTTTGTGCTTTAAGAGGGGGAATCCGAAACAAAATAGTGTCATTTGCCCAAAATCAAGCATTTTGGCACCCCCGAAATTTTTGGTTGGCTACGCTACTGATCGCGGGCTGTACAAAATGTCCTTGCAGGCCATATTCGGGCCTCGTGTTTGAGACCTCTCGTCTATTGTATTAAAAAATATGCAATAATTTTTTGGAAAATTTATCAAATGTTCTACAAGCATTGTATGACCTGCTCGTTTTCCATGCTGCGTGGTTTCTACTTGATTTGCTATTACTGCGAATCATTGAATAACTTTTCGCTTATTCATTCAGTATTCGCTATACAACCCTGACGAAATGATAATGAGATTGTAGACCTGGAATAGTTTCACTTAACATAACAGTTTTCTGAACCACTTTAGCAAAACCACACACTATGATTATACGATTCTATATAATTTTTTCTTTCCGGATAACAGATATATCTGTATATTAGCTCACTGGTTATTTACCGCTAATTGTTAGACAATTGATTTCACGAGATTTGCGTGATGAATTGATTATAAAATTCCACAGGCATGCGTCATTGTTCCTATTTACAAAAACAAGAATGGGGACATAAGGATCCATGACCACCTCTGATCCCTACATGATGATGAGTGAATGACGTTATAGTTGGGGCACTGTTAGTGTTTTGCTCCTCTCAGTGTTAGTGATGGGCTAACACCTACTCTGTAATGCGCTATAACTAACCATTTTTATGCTTTAGTGTTATTTGATTGTGCCTGTGATATGGACCAGGAGTCTGCGGCAAATCAACAAAATGAATAAATAAATAAAATGTANGACACATTTTTAGTGNAAATTGCCTACACACAATACACACTGTAGAAGCGTTAATGAAGAAAATCATGCATTTTTAGATTTACTGCTTCTGCAAAGCATTTGTTATGAAGCACATCGCATCGATGCGGAGTCGTGTAAACGAGACAGTCCAAATACATTGAATGCCCCTTCTGCTTAAAACGCATTAGTAACATTACTTTTTTATCCGGTTAACGGAGAAAGTTATATCGGGCTTATCGGATAGAAAAAATACTGTCGGTTTTAACTGTTGTCCGCCTAATCCAATCCTACTTCCACAGAGTGCCGCAAAAGTAGATAGGCAGCCAGCACGACCATTTCTTTATTAAATTTCGTGTAACACAGCAGCTTAGCATGAGCTTCCGTGTGTCAGAAAACAAGCAAGGTAAACAATTGCAAATTAATCAGCTGTGCTACACCTACACGCCTGAATCCTTTCACGCGGCTCTCCTAGCACAGTGTTTCTCAACAATGACATATAATACATATGTCATTGTTTTTAATCACTGGCGTGGGCCATATTAGGATAAATCAATACTTTAGAACAGGAATCTCCAGACTACAGCCCGCAGGCCAAATCCGGTCTCAAGCGAAATTTCTGACTAACGCCATGTGTGCAGGCACAAAATGATATTATACAGATCAAATACGCTTAGAAAACTGACGATTAGGGTTGGGTGTCTAAGTAAGTGTGTCGGGTTCAGAGGTGATCGGAGTCTCTTTTTAGACTCAATTTCTCCTGTTCCAAAAACGTGACTCCAGCTCCTGCTCCAGAGCTCACTGGAAATTTAAATTCCGACTCCTGCTTAATGTTTACACCAGAGATGATCGGATAGTAGATCTTTACTATCCTATCCTGTTTTTGAAAAATGATATACGTATCCGATCCGAATCCTGTTTTGGTTGAAATCACACTATCCGTATCCAAAAACTATCCAAAAATGTATTGTGACGCACTACATACATTTTTGTGCTGTGTCTATTTTGCCTTATGAAGCAAAATAACTGCTGGAGCCACTTCACCTTCAGCTAAACACGATTGGTTGAAGTAGTCACATGACAAGTTTGGAGCGCATGTCCTGCTTAGTTGACCATGACATCTGTAAAAGCTCAGTCCCATGCATGGATGATGGTTGTCTTGGTTCAGGGCTGCCACGCAGTTAACAGCTTCTTGTTTGCAATAAGTGAACTGTAGGCTAAACCCTACTGTATACATTGAACCCCTAAACCTGAAACATGACCCTAAATATTGACCATAAACCCTGATCCTAAACCCTAACCATAAACTCTTCCCAACCAATTGTCTCTGCGTATCATNCTTGTTATATGACGACTTCAACCNATTGTGTTCAAATGAAGNCAAAATAGTCCCAGCACAGANTTGGCCTCGAAGCAGAGTACACACTTAAATGCTTTGTAGGATTTTGGGCCCTGTCATGCTTATAAACATAAAGTTTGACATTCCTTGCAAGCTTAACATATTGCAGGCTTTTTTAAGGTGTTTTAGGGACCCGATTCGGGTCCCTAGAATTTCAAATCGGGTCCCTAAAATCAGAGAAAATCGGGTCCCTAGAATCAGAGAAATCGGATCCCTACAAATCCAAACCGGGTTCCTAACATTGTCCTTAAGAAAAACTGCATATTGCATAACCTAAGTACTTTTCTGGGTCAATTGCATTAGAAAGCAAGCTGAAGTTTTGCCACACAGTCCAGTCGCCACGGGGGGGGGACTTTGGTGGGTTTAGCCCCTCCGAAACAAAGCTCCAAGCCCTACAAAACAGTGATGTTTGTTCCAATTTCAGAATGTCAAGCCCCACTGCACAAATGTAAAGCTCCCCTATACATAGAAGACTTTCTGGTGACGGTTCTGTTGCCACACCAAGCTTTTCATTGGCCATTTTTTTGGTAACAATAGTTAGATTTTAACACCATCCATGAGTTCACATTCAAGTTTCATTTATTAATTCTACCCGTTGTTGCACTTTAACCAAGCCTAACTTCTACATAGCAATGCTAGTCTACAAACCAAAACAGCATTCAAAACAATACACTGGTTTAAAATTTGTCATTTATATTGTAATGACTGACTAAAAATTCAGTCTAACAAGTCAATGTCACAAAACAACAATTTTGCATATCATGTCATGATGTTTAAAAAAGCTATCTGGCCTGGTAGCCTATCATCCAACAACCAGTCAACGCAGGCTCACGTAGAATAGGCGTGATGACTGCAAGGCCTGGTGTAGACTACAGACCAGAGATGATCACGGAGCCGGAGTGCCGGAGTGGANTCTGGCCGGAGTTTGCATTTTAGCCTGGAGCAGGAGCCGGAGTCANCATCAAGGTCTGTGCAGGAGCCAATCAAAATTTTTAAGGGACCTAATTTCTGTAATGATGCTTGTTGTTGTCAAACAGAATGGAAGTAATTGAGACATGTTTTCTGACCAGTGTCGTCATATATCACAAAAGTGTAACACTAGGTGGGAGTACCGAGCGTTTCACCATTAATGATGGTCTCAAAGTTACGGCTCATGCAAAATACAATGTGTAAGTGATAATGCAGTTCGGGAATTTCAGAATCCATACCGTAACTATGAGAATGTTGGGCTAATGATGTGGGCAATAACACAAGACACATTAAAAAAAACAATGGTTCACAAAACAGATTATAGAGAAGCAACAGTGTGCCGAAATGAACTATGCACTGTAGGCCTAGTGACAGGATTTGATGATGATATTAGAAGTGATGTGCAGTAGTACAAAATACAATGTTTATT
>JGI24159J19872_10009380_pt1 | contig 12824 bp, 8 predicted proteins | sample Ectturendosymbi4_FD_19872 | JGI IMG/M metagenome (IMG submission 19872)
AGAAATTCCTTGTAATGCGGAAACAAACCAAAATCACCAGTTTTTGCTCGTGTGACGAAAATAGCCAGCTTGTTAACAAAAGCACGAATGGAAGTTTACAGTTCAAACACCCATTTGGGTTGACCTTGTAGTGAAATATTCATCTCATTCAGTTTCTCAAAAATATCAGTCAAGAGCACAAGGCGAGCAATGAACAGATCATCTGAAAAAGAAGTTGCATTTTTATTTTTCCGATTTTGCAAGAAATGTTTTACTTCATTCCAGAGGATAAAAACTCTCTTCAGTGTACTATCGCATGAAAGCCACCCCACAGCGGTGTAAAGTAACAAAAGTGCTGTGCTGTTCATTTTCAGTGGAGCAAAGATACTTGAAGAGTCGGTAGTTCAAATCTCTGGACTTCACAAAACTAACCACTTTGATTACTACCTGCATCACTTCATTGAATGCAGGCGAAAGCTCTTTGGAAGACAAAGTGTCTTGGTGAATGCTGCAGTGTTTGATGTGGACGTGAGGAAATTTTCTTTGAAGGATACCACGAAATCTAAAATTTCTTCCCATTATTTATGGAGCGCCATCGATGCAACACTCTACGACACAACCCCAATCAAACTGATTCTCCGTGAAAAAAGTATCCACAGCATAAAAATATCGTGCCCTGTTGTTGTCTAATGCAACGTCAAACAATAAGGAAGCTCCTCTACTATGCGACATCCACATGCAAGTTTGCCATACACCAACAACTGTGCTTCTGACGAAAAATCAGTGGACTCGTGGATGGCCAATGCTGTGTAAGGTGAAGAATGGAAATCTTCATAAATCTGTTCTCTCAAATCCTTCTCCATACTTTTGATTCTGCGAGTTATCATATTGTTACTGAGAGCAACTCCAGTAATGGCATCTCTGACTGTCTTCTGAAAGACCTAACCTTCAAATATCTCAATGAAACTCTCAAGCGCAGGTTTTATTACGACCTCACCCTCCACATATGGTCGCTTTTCTCTAGCAACAGTATAAGCTGCCTTGTATGAAAATAACTCAAGTCGCTGCTTCTTTCTGAGAGATTGTCTCAAGAACGCTTGGCACTTATTAATTGTTCAAAGTGCTGCTTAAAAAGATGCTTCATTCCCTCATGTGTTAGTGAAGCCACATCTTTATGAGTATTCATGTGTCTCAACAATTTGTTCGGTTTCAGTGATTCTTCAGCGAGTTCTTTTGAGCGCATTACACAAATTGCCTTACCAAATATGTCCGCAACTCCAAATCTCCCCAAAAAGGACCCATCCATTGATCGTTTCTGCTTTTTATATGACTGTTTCTTTGGCCTACAACTCGGTCCCAGTTGAATCGAAATATCCATAGTGTAAAACAACAAAGCAAATTTTCTATAATTCTACGGGCTGTGCACCTGGTACAAAAAAGCTTAAGGCTGCATTCCTTCTAAAAATAAGTGAAGACCACAGGCAAACCTTACAGCAACTCATGCATCTCAGAAAAGTGTATAACGGCCCTTTTTCATGTCAAAACACACGGAATTTCCTGCTTTTTAATATCACCCACAGCTGATATACGCAACGTTTTCAAACAACAATTCCATGAAAAAAATTTAAGTAGGCTACTGTTAAAGATGCTGTATAAAGCGCTTGTTTGTGTAACAAAGAAACTGTGAGTAAAAATCAAATCTGAATTTGTTGCACTCTGCTGCTGCACTGAACTACGCTGTCAGGTGAGCCGCATAAGGCGACAGAGGATTCCTATCCTCGACCACTGCAACCAGTGTTGCCACTCTGAGGATAAAAACTCTCAGTGTTGCCACTCTGTTGTTACGGAAAAGTACTAGTATTCATGATAAAAAACACTAGATTCACAAAAAAAATACTAGATTGCAAAAGCAAATTTACACACAGTGGAAATGCCCAGAAAATGCGTTGCAATGCCAACCGCAGAGATTGTGCAACTCATAAAACCAGAGTCAGACAATGAAAACGGGAGATAGCAGCAACGCTTGTGTTTGTTTGTACAGGTCACTGAAACTTTTAACAGATCACCAAGTGACTTGGCAGCAGTTTTACTCAAAACATATTATATTGTCTTGTATAATTCAAGATTTAATTAGCCTTAAGAAGAATTTTTAGCAAATTGCAGTTGCACTAAATCAAAAGGTCTCAATTACAGTTAAAATTACACAAAATTGTGCCACTAATTACATTCAGCTCACTCATAAAAAAACACTAGATAGCTATAAAAAACACTAGAACATAGATGAAAAGAAAAAACACTAGATCTACTGGAAAAACACTAGGAGTGACACCACTGACTGCAACCAGGCACTACAGCAGGAGCAGTGTACTTTCGTGAAACAGATTATGACGACATAACCAGTCTAGATTACTGGAAGAAGAGTGTAGTTCAGACCGCTTAAGAAAATTTGATTCAAGAAGAAACGTACGCTGATGGCAAAGATGAACACTTCGCGACCCTTGAAAGCTCTTGCAACCCTAACCAAAAGCCACTGCATCCCTACTTAGGGTCGCTGACCCTGGTTTGGGAATCTACACCCTAGAGATTGATTAGGGCAGGGGTTCTCAAACTTTTGGTGTTATGGAGCCCATGAAGAGATTGACCATAATTTACGGAGCCCCACAATAAAATTCTAAAAATAGAAACAAAAAAAACACATTGTTACTTACCGATTGATGTTCCTGAGGAAATTGGAAGTGCTTTATTTACTTTGTCTTTGCCGTTGTTGCTTCTTTGGAAAGTTGCAAAATTAGCCAAGTCAGTATTTTAATAAGTAAACAAATAGCTCGCGGAGCCCCGAGGTTTCTCTCGTGGAGCCCTGGGGCTCTGTACGGAGCACTTTGAGAACCTATGGATTAGGGGATCAATTAACACCTTTGAATCCGGTATGGTGTATCCTAAAATCCAGCAGTTTGCACGTGTCTTTGCACTGGAATATCTCCATCAAGACATGAAAAAAATCAAAAACAAAGCATATGTTACAAAAAGTAGTGTTGTAAATTGTTTACTTCTCTAAATTTTTTAACTTGTAATCATAGAAACGTACCAACAGGATTAACTTCACTGCCAGGTTAATTCAAGGTGTTCGCACAAAAATCAAGCTGTTTGCACATCTTTTGCGCAGGCACAACTCTGGTGCCGAATGCACTAGAGAGCTGTTGAAGTCCTCGAAAGACTCAGGAAGTCTTCGAGTCTTCAATGGAAAAAATTATTTAGGTTTGGGGTACGGATTTTTTTGTGAGTGACGCCATAAGTAGAGTAGTTCTGTGCCTTTTTGGCTCACTTCAGCTAAAGTTTTTTATTGGTAACTAGGATAAAATCCAAATCTTTTGATACTTTGAATGACTTGCTGGGTTTTGGCTTCAAAAGTTATGACCTGAACACAACAAAATTAGTAATTAATCCACTAAGTACATGATTATTTTATTTATTTTAGGTCATAGCTTATGAACCAGAAATGCTAGAAAGTATATAAAGGTCTCAAAAGACTCGTATTCTAGCCTAGTTTCCATTGAAAAAAACTTGACTAAAATACTTCTGTCTGGTGGTTGGTCCTAGGCCAGGCAACATGAGCCAAAATGGCCAAAAACCTACCTCACTTACAACATCACTCACAAAAAAAACAAAACCCAAAGCCAAAATTTGTTTTTCATTGCCAAGACTTACTGCGTCTTTTGAGGTTTTTAACAGATTCTAGCACCACCATCTGAGGAGTCATGCCGTTGGTAAGACAACCAAAATATGCATGATTTTAGCTCGGCAGCTAACGGTTTAATTAATTTTTACTTTTTTAAATAAGTACATAAAACAGTTTTCTGCACGTGGCTTACTCACTGTGTTGCTGTTTTCAACAAGTTAACTTAAAATATGCTCTTTTCATACACAATTAAAAACAACCTTGAATCCTTTGCCATGAGCATTTCAGCAAGGATGTCCTTTGGACTTTTAATCAACCCCATACATACAAAATTCAAAGGCCATCTGTTGATAATTTACAGCTTCCCTATATACCGCTAGACAATGAAGCTAGACAATGAACACTTCATCATTCAACAATCATCACACATTCAATAGTTCAGGCTTTCCAATGCCTAAGTATCGATTGTGTTGTTATTATGTTGACACAGTGCATGATTAGCTTTGCTGTTAAAATAGATTTCCTGTCTGATTAGGTCGCAACAAAAACTTAGGGCCCAATGACCTTGACCAGAAATGCCTACACCTATGCCACTTATGAAGTCATCCACAAAAAAACGAAATCCAAAACTTTGAAATTTTTTTCAATGCAATCTAGAAGACTCACCGTATGTTGAAACCCTTTGAGGGTTTCAACAGCTCTTTAGCTCAATCACCTGCCAAGTTATGGAGTTGCAAAGGCTCACCCAATATGGGCAAATTATACCTTTGAGTGGAAAATCCACTTGGCGCTGAAGGTGTTATTGATACTCTTGATATGCATGCACCATATCATTATGCATCTAGAAAAGAATAATGCTCCTTAAACAAACCATGACTTCCCAAAGGCATTTTTAATTCCTTTACAGAAAGAAATACCCTATACAGAAAACAGTTAAGTACTAACAACCCAAATATTATTAGACAATATAAAGCTTACAGAAATAAGCTTACTCATCTAAAAAAAATCTCCAACAAAATTATTATAAACATGCAATTCAAAAATGCAATCATGATATTAAAAACATGGAAGTTAATGAAATAATATCAATTTAAACAAATCTCAACAAAACAATAAGCTCTTTGAAGACTAAGAGTGTCTAAAAATATGAAGAATTAAACAATTTCTTCTCAAAGGTTATGAAATACCTTTCTGCTATAATAAAACCATCCCCTGTACCTACAGGCATTTTCCTAAACACACAAATACAAAGAATTCATTGTTTCTAGCTCCTACTATTGCATATGAAACCTAAATTCTTATTATAAACCTTAAAATGAAATCTAATATTTCTCTCAGTGACATTCCATCCAAATTTTGGAAAATAGCTAGCCAGTTGCATTGCTTCGGAATAGTTGTTCAATTTTTTCCAACAAATGCATGACTATTAGTGAATTCCAATGCATGACTATTAGTGAATTTACCTACTATGTCGGCTCAGGCAGAAGAAGCAGGAGCGATAGGGAGAAGCAGTAAATTCCATCAACTTCTCACACTCTAGTCGCAAGGCGTGGAGAACCATCAACAAACTTACTCGCAGGTCTGGATGCTCCTTTCACCTGTGCCCAATTTCGGCAAACTCCATCGCCTCGCAACTTGTCCCATCTCGGCAAACTCCATCGCCTCGCAACTTGTCCCATCTCGGCAAACTCCATCGCCTCGCAACTTGTGAACAGGGCACACAAGACTGGGGATCACAAGTCCACCAGGCTGGTCAACAAGGAGCTGTTTGACCTATGGAAGATCCCAACACCTGGAGGTCACAGTATCTCTGAACCCTTTAGACTGGAGGAGCTTGCTGCCCTCAGAGCCAGGAAAGCCTCCAGGATTGGACTCCATCTTCCCGGAGTTCATAATCCACCCCTGGGTCTGCTCTCAAATCTTGGTTTTGCAACTTCCTCACTTCCAGCATGCGCCAGCTCAAAATTCCAAAGATCTGGAGAAGAGCACTAATAGTTGCGATCCCTAAGCCAGAAAAGCCATTGAGGGACCCAAAGAGTTACCATCCCATATCTCTGCTGTGTGTTCACTTTAAATCCTCGAGAGACTCATCTACGCTTGTGTCGACGCAATCATCGACCCATTGCTCCCTTGGGAGCAGGCGGGCTTTCGACATGGGAGGTCGACCGTAGATCAGGTCACCCTGCTGACACAGGACATCGAGGATAGCTTTTCAGCTAAAAAGAAGGCCCGGAGTTATGTTTGTCGACCTCACAGCAACCTACGACATTGTATGGCACCGCGGCATCACCTGCAAGCTGCTGTAATTGCTGCCTGATCGACACATGGTTCACATGATCATGGAGATGGTTAGCAATCGCAGCTGCACCCTAACCACCAGAAACAGCAAAAGAAGCAGGTTACGACGCCTCAAGAATGGCGTCCCACAGGGATTGGTCCTGGCGTCCCTTCTCTTCAACATCTACATCTCTGACCTACCAACCACTGTCTCCAGAAAGTATGCATATCCTGATGATCAAGCAATCATGCATGCTGATGGAGACTGGCAGGCAGTGGAAGGGATGCTGACCAAGGACATGGCAACTGTAGGTGAATACCTCCAGACCTGGAAGCTAAAGCTCAGCACTACGAAAACGGTGTCTGCAGCATTCCACCTTAACAACAAGGAAACTAAACATGAGCTTAAAGTTAAATACAACAATAAAGCCCTGCCCTTCTGCTATGACCCCAAATATCTCAGAGTAACTTCGGACAGGTCGCTCACATATCGCTGACACCTTGAGTCACTTCGCATGAAGATGACATCACGCATAATGCTCCTGAGGTGGCTTGCTGGCGTTGACCAAGCAATTCTGCTAATAGCCACCCTAGCTTTGATGCACTCAACTGCAGAGTATTGCGCACCTGTTTGGTGCCGCAGTGCTCATACCCGCCTCATCGACCCCGCCATCAACGACACGTTGCAAATTGTGATTGGATGCGTACGTCCTACACCAGCGGACAACCTTCCAACCTTTGCAGACATCCAACCTGGTGAGCTTCGTCGCAATGGAGCCACCCTGTCTCCAGCACGCCGTGCCATGGAGCCTGGACATCTGCTCCATTCAGCGCTCACCTGCCCATCGAGTGCAAACGCACGGGGCATCAAATTGAGACACCCATTTCTATCTGCTGCACAGCATCTTATTAGTTTTTCTGAGAACAACAACATACGTGCAGCACGGTGGGCACCAATGGAATGCAGAGTGGACGGACAGCCCCACAAGACTCTGCATTTTCATCCCCAACACCGGCACCCACCCCCCAGAATGACCCTCCCAAGAAGAGGTGGGGTCCACCTTTACCACCTCTAACCACCAGTGTTGGACGTTTCTTCTCCTGCTTGTACAAATGGGGTATGGCCTCCTCTGCGGCCTGTGAGTGTGGTGCAGAAAAACAAACCGTCGACCATGTTGCCCTTATGTCCAATCCATTGACCTCCCCTTGGACTGCATGGCCTGACGGTGCTGGACGATGAGACAATTGAATGGCTGCTCAACACCAGCCCCGAGATATAGTGCAGCCAAGCAGTGGTTTCAACAACTCGCTCAAAAGAAGAAGTGAATTCCCAGATTCACCAATTCCAACAGTTCATAACCCAAGTTCCTCATCTGAATATAGACCAATCTCTGTTATCCCAGTGTTGTCAAAGTTATTTGAGAAAGTGCTTTATCACAGAGTCTTCCCCACAATCTAATTGATAAAAGGCAATATGGTTTTAGAGAAAATCACTCAACCGAATTGGCCATTACAATGATTTATGACAAAGTGCTCAAAAACTTTGATAATGAATTAATAACCTGTTCCTTATTTCTAGACCTATCAAAAGCGTTTGACTGCTGTGATCATGAAATTTTACTTGATAAACTATACCACTATGGTATAAGAGGTGTTTCAAATAAACTGTTCTCAATTATTTGCATAATAGAATGCAGCGCACCAAAATAGGGGCTTTTAATTCTTCATACAAAAGTTTTTCGTATTTACATTAATGATATCATCCAAGCTTTGTCTTCTCTTAATATTTTATTTGCTGATGATATGTCCAACTCCTGTTTTATTGTTCTGCAAACAACTGTCAACCTTGAACTATGTAAAAGTGATCACTGGCTTAGACAATAAGATTAACTTTATGATGTTAAATTCTCAAAAACACCATTGTACTTCAGTAAAAGTTATTATAAATAACCATAGCAACCATAACATTTCCCCCCAAAGATAACTTAAAATATTTAGGTGTTCTTCTTAAGATTANGCGAAGTTGGAAACTCCATGCAAAAAAGATGAAAACGCAACTATAAAGAGCTTGTGGAGTTTTATCAAAATTAAACATTATACAACACAATCTTTATTGAAACTTTTCTGCAACTCATTATTCCATCCCTGCCTTGCCTCACTGAATCCTCAGTTTGGAACATGCTTCAAATGCAACCATCCAGCCTCTCATTAAACTCTAAAATAAAGCTATAAAACTAATAACACCAGCTAACCAGACATCTCTGAAATAATCTTTCCAGCACTTAAACATCTTATGCCTTCCCAAACTTTATACCTTTTCAGTAGACAAATCCATGCTCTCTTATTGCAACAAACTACTTCTAAACCATTTTGACAACTATTTTATTTCAATCAGCTCATTTCATTCTCACTCCACAAGACCATCCACTTCTAACAACCTGGTTTTACCTAGAGTTAACTCTTCTTCAAAAAAATGTTCCCTTACATGTGGTGACCCAAAAGTGTGGTCTTCAATACCACACTGTATTGAGTCTTCTGCCACTTTAACTTTCAGATGGAAACTTATCATACACCTCTTGCGTGAAAAATACATAATTATGTATTTTAGCAACATATCACTTCTCAATAATAAAATCCTGCAAGTTTCAGTAATTTGTGTGATGTAATTGTATGATGTATGATGTAATTTATGTATGTCTACTTTTTTGTTTTTTATTTTTTCCTGTACACACTGCACATCCTAAATCAGATTTTTTCTGCATAAAATTACACTCCATACTTCTTTGGTTTTGTTTCCCTTTTGTATCTCATCAACTGTTTTTTAGTTTTTTTCGCTTTTTAATTGTTATATTTTGTTTGGACTGAATTTCCTAAATTACATTTGATCCACTCCTTTCTGTATGTAGGCATGCTCTCTTCATCTGTAAATTTACTTCAATCATCTTCTGTGTTTGTTGCATGTTTTTTAACTGTATTTATTTTATTTCCAATTGTTTTTTCTCAACAACTGTCGAAAAAGTGATAAACAGGGTTGTTTGACTAGATGACCATCATGGTCCTTCACCAATCCTTTGTTGCACAGTGACACTCTTTGTTTACATTAATCAGTTATTTTGCCATTGTGTTTTCATTTATTGTATTGTTCACTAACAGTTGGTTTCCTTTTTCCATGATGGCTCTTGGTATTGTTTTTTGTTTTTTTTTATAAAAATTAGTTTCAAGTAATTAATGTCTGTCTATCTCAGCAAAATAAAGCATGCAAACATCTTTTGCAGAAACAAGTAAGTCAACTTTCCATGATGAAGCTGACAGATACTGGCAAGATGATCACCACAGATTTTCATACACAGAAAATATGGCACTGCTTTTGAAAGTAATTAGCATCTTTCATGTTAGAATGTAGATACAAGGTTCAGGGTCCTTATCTGTAATTTAACTAATATCTGTTGCAGTTACAGGAAATGGTGATTTGAATTTGTTTGGAATTATAGTTTGAATTAACTTTGCATGACCACTTTTATTGGAGTTTTTGCTATCCTAGGTCGCATGTTTGTGCCACTCACATTAAACCCACTTATTTCTTTGCCGTAAAAATCTTTGCATTGCTGCATTGGAATAAAACCCGAGGTAGTTCATACTAACGTGGAAACTCACTTAGCTCTTTTGTATTTTCTAGTCCGTAATTGTGCTCCCTGTTGTATTTCCTGTTTGGCACATCTTGTGTTAGTATGAAAGAAATACATTAAGCAAATTACAAATGCCTAAGCTAATGCTAACATTGCTCAAACTAATTACTTTGTTGTTGTGGTTGCAGAATGACAAAAGTGCATTGAAAGAATGGTTTTCAAAAACAAGTCAATTGTCAGAGTATTATTGTAAAAAGTATTTTGCTAGTTATCATAAACTAACATTAAAGCTGCTTTATTTTATGTAAGTTCAGGATTGCACAGTTCAGCCTGTTTATCTTTTATGGTGGAGGCACAGCTGAATGTATTTTGTTGGCATTTGCTATTGACCATCTACAACTGTGATCATCAGGAAGATGTGTGGGACGTTTTTGCTTGTTTTGATCAATATGATTTTGTTTTTGCTAATAGGCAGAGGCTGTGGTTGAGCTTGGAAACACCCACTGACATTGTCGATATTTACTTAAGCAAAAACCTCGTTTGATCATAAACGAACTTTTGAGAATCTGTTAGAAATAATATATTGAGTTGTAAGCAAACATTTTGTTTCAATGATGATAGCAATGTATTTATTTTCTTTCATGGTCCTTCATTTGACTTACATTTGATCCAAAGTTTTTGTTGTATTTACCACATTTCACATTTGCTCACAAGAAACTTTGATGCAGAAGTTCCACCAATAATTTTAGTGTTGATCTGGAAGGTAAGTACAAGTTGCATGAAGCTGTATTTTGAGAAAAGGATATTGCTGATAATGAGTGCAGTGGAAGGTGAGGCAATTTTGTTGTTACATAAATGAATCAGGCAGTGATCTAATCCATGGAAAAACTGTTCGTGCTCTGCTTTGTAAAATATGTTGTTAATAGTTGCAACAGCATAAATATTTTACAAAGCCATTGGCCATCCAGCTTTTCTGGTTCAAAAATTATGGCCAAGAAACCACTTTTGCAAAATGCAAAAAAATGACTGGGGAAAAAAGTGTGTTTTGACCATACTTTTTGAACCAGAAATGCCTGATGGTCAATCAAAGGCTGTAAAGACTCATATCATAGCCTAGTTTCCAATAAAAACTTGAGTCAAAAAGTTGACTCTTGAAATTGGTGCCCAGGGCCCAGTGACCTCGGCTAAAAATGTATAAACCTATCCCCATTATGATGTCACCTACAAAAAATCCAAATCTTTCCAATATTTTAGAAATCTAAAGTAGAAGACTTCATGCATCTTTAGAGGGTTTGAACAGCTCTCGAGCTCAATCAGCTGGTGAGTTATGATGGTGCTAAAAGATGAAATAAAAGTGGTTCATGCGAGATTTCAAAGTACGAGTATATAATGCACCAGCTCCAAACATCTTAAGTAGTTTTAGGAACAACAGCAGTACCAGTATGCAGTGTGTAATATGATCTTCCTTGCATATTGCTGGCCCAAGACCACAGCATAGCAAACTATTCCCTAAATGCCTGCCTGATGAATTACAACACAAATGATTCAGTTGTACCAACATTTCAGAAAATATTTCATGAAGTTAGATCAGGTCAAATTATTTAATTTTTATTTTTGCTCTTGTAAAAGTTGGCTGCAGTTTTGGAAATGCCAGCACATTTTAATATTTATGTTCCCTTTTACCATATGAGCTGTTAGGAAGTAGTCTTCCTTAAATACTTCTTGGCCAGATGTTCCACATTTTGTAAGTTAATTCAGTCATACAAACTAGGAGAAGTGGTGCAGACCTTTTTCATAGGATAGATTGTATTATTCATGCAGGTTTATGGGAGCATTGCAGGTTTTCTCAGACGTTATGTGCAGTCAACCTGGTCAGTCAGAAATCTTGTAACATCTTTAATGCAAGTGTTGGCATATACCAAAACAGGTAAGCTGAAGGAAATAAAAAAATGGTTTAAATGTGCTTTGCTTATGAATTTTTACAGCATTTGCACTTATGGATGCATGCACGTTAGAAAAAAGGTGTTCATGATGCTAAGTTCAATTTTTCTGAAAAGCTTCTGGTGGCATGTTCTGCTCTCATGTATTTTTGCATCAACATGACTCACAATCTTTAACATATTAACTTTGCTTAGAAAATTCACAAAATAATCTTCAAACAGAACATGCACTTGCAGTCTTCACTTGAAGAGCAAACATTACACCTTCCCAACAAAGTTTTTGTACTGTGAGATGGTGTTGGCACTTTTGTTATATAAAACGCATGAAATTATCTTTCAGCTGCAACATACCTGCCCTTCATTCTGGTGGGGTCCATTTATTAACAGAACTAGCCAGCAGGAGAGTTGTAAGTGACAGGTTTAGCAGTCATGGTTGGCATAAAAAAAAACCCATAGGAGTTCTGAGCCAATGTTAATTTCGACCATTGAAAGGCATGAAGCTTTGTCAAGGAAGTACTAGTATAGTGGACACATTAGTGCTTTAATGTTTTGTGCATTCTTACTGCGTAATTCCCAGTAATATTCCATTCGTGATTCAACGTGATGTACTTGTTTGCGAACAGTCCGACCGTCGACATGTTATCATCATAATTACTAAACGTCATGTTGCGCAAAATGTTATTTTGTTGCACATAGATTGGCTTTAAATGTGACGTGGTTGCAGACCCCCAAGCTGTAACACAGTAACTTAAATGCTTGTATGCAAAACTATAGTATAGTAATTTGAGCGTGTTTAACGGTAAACTGTTTCTCGTTTTGTAGATCACACTTGAGGCAAGGGCTAACTTTGTTTCAATTTGTTTTAGATGTGACGACCAATTAAGCTTTTCATCTACAATAACACCGAGATATTTCACAGATTGCTCACGTTTAATCTGGTGGTTGCCTAATGTAACTAAGAATTCCTCTGCTAAATGACTTTGTATCTTCTTTCCTGTCAGGAGATACATTGACTTAGCATAATTTATAGACAGTTTATCTAGGGACATCCAATCATGTACTTTAAGCAATGCATTATTAACCATACTCTGCAAAGTAGATAGACTACAGTGTAAAAGAGACAGATAGGTATCATCTGCATAGAGGATTGTTTTAAATTTTGAACAAAGGGGTAGATGATTGATACACATAATCAACAACAATGGCCCAAGAGTTGAACGCTGAGGAATTCCACAAGCTATATTTCTACAATTCGATTTTGCACCATTCACAACAGTATATTGCTTACGGTTGGTCAAATAAGATGTGAACAGCTGAAGTGCTGTT
>JGI24159J19872_10009382_pt1 | contig 12822 bp, 8 predicted proteins | sample Ectturendosymbi4_FD_19872 | JGI IMG/M metagenome (IMG submission 19872)
GGGTTGCCAGATGCTTGACAAGGAATTTGGCAAGTGTTTGCCCAGTTCATGACAAATTTTTCGCAAAAAATTTTTGAAAATGGCAATGCTTTTGGCAATACAGGTCTTTCGATACTTCATATTTTTGCGATAGGCGTGAATTAGATCTGTTTTATTCGAAATAAGGTGTATACTTGGTAGGTAAAAGAAATCCTCTGTTTAGATTATTGCCTCTGATAAATTGACTGTGAAATGATTCTTTTCGATTTGTAGCTGAAAACTGGAAGTAATATTTCAATTTAAAGCAAAATTTTGTACGACTAATTAGGTTTAGCGGAAGTTGGAGGGTGGTCAGAATGATAATTCACAACGATTAATGTTGGGCTGTATATTCTCTCTGAAGTGTGAGCATTCATTTGATACATAATCCAAAATAAATTGTTTACTCAATGTGACAATTGCCATTTCAAAAAATGGCAAATTTTTGGCATCAAAAATTTTTGCGAAAAAGTTGGCAATTTTTTTGGAAAGCAGTGTTTTTTGGCAATATTTGCCAAATTTGGCGCCGTATGGCAACCCTGCTGAGAAGCGCTCTGTGCGGCGGCTTAGCGCTGCCCCAGCTTCACTCTGATTGGTCCGTGCTGCGTGTACCGAACGCGAAACGGTGTGACTCGAACTGCGATGTCGCAGCTTCTCGAAAAATCGAGTTTATGCCGAAACGTTAATGAACGAAAACCCGGTTCCATCAGCGCATCGTTCGCGGTCCATCATCGTACCTGCAAGAACGCTATCAGCCGCTGCCACGGCCGTGAGACAACGAACAATATCTCGTTCTCAGCGATGTTCTGTCGGTGTTTAATCGCGGTCAGTTCCTCGTCTGTCGACAGCGATCAGGCGGTAAGCCGGGCTCATGTCGACTGTTATCGGGCTGAGCCGCAGCTTGCTTTTAATGTTTTGTCAAAAAGCCAGGAGATCCGATGAAAGTGCCGAAAATCTCGCTCCTGTCGTCGCGTTGCGATCATGGCTTTGCGCTGACGTCACTGTCATCTGCTCGCGCGGCCTGAAGCAGCGTCGTGTTTCTGTGCAAGTCGTCGCTGGTGTGATGGTTGTCATGTTGTTGAAGTGGCTGTTTACCTTGCAATCAGCTCAGTCGGCGTGTTCGTGAACTGCGTGACAAGAGCCGCTCCTCGCGAAATTCGCGTCAGTCGATCGTTGCAGAAATGGACAGCTTCAAATGAGTGTAATAATTAATTAATCGCGGCCGAAGCGCAAAACAGCCAGAATGTGTCGGTCGATCCCGACATAGTTCAGCGCTTACGTGTAACCCGAATACCAAGTGTCGTCAGTCAAAACCTCATGCTCTTCGTTTCGAAGCAGGTCGCAATGTTTCTTTTCATACCGACCGGGTTGATACATTTAATAAACATTTCTCCCATCCCGACTCGGTTGATCGGGAGATCCTGTTGCAATTGACAGGTGGTCGGGTCTTCTCAGCCGGGAGTTATGTCCGTTGACGCTCGTTCGGAACCGAACTGACATTTGCTTTAAAAGTGCGACTTTTTTCAGGCGTCAACATGTTGTTCACGCGATCTTTCGCTTGTCTTGTGAATTATTGCGGCTGATTTTTGTCGGCTCCGCTGTAATGTAGCTCGTCTTCCATAGCTTGCTGAATTCTCTCAGAGGCGGTAACGTAGCGCACACTTTCGCGTTTGAATTCAGAGCGTTGGTCGCATTCCAGCAAAAAAAATCCGCTTTTTATACTCAACGTTGTTGAGATCACGTTGTTGAATACCTACCGTCAGTGTAATTCAATAGTGACGCAACTGCCAGCGTGAATAAGCAAAGAATCATCTGACGAATCTCGCCTGTACATTGCAACTGAATTTCACATTTTCGGGATATGAAATGAATAACATTTCTGCGTCCTCCATTAAACCATCACAACGCTTACGTCACACCTCCGGGTAAATATCATTTGCGTTGCTAATTTTCTGAAGTAAGTATTGAGTGTGGCTTGGCAATGAGTTGTAAATGGTTTCAAACTTAAAGAACGTTCGAAAGCTGGCTGAGAACCGTAGCATGCTGCCAATAATTTTGTGAGGTTTCGCTTCAGCCGAGTGCAGATGAAGTCGAAGACCTTGCGTCAGTAAACGAACCAAAGCTATTCCAATTCATAAGCGTTTGGTTGGAGTAGAATCCGTTTTTAAGAAACGTGGATTCAATGTCCAGCTCGCGTACAATCCAATGCCTGAGGCATTTTGTTGCCGATAATTTAATTTCAAATCTAATTTGTTGGATTTTTAAGTGTTTTGCTTCCGCATGCAGCTGTTATTATATTTCGTAAAGGCAGTTCTTTTCTGAAGCACTTGTGACCGTCTACTTTTCTGAGACTGTGACACTCCTATTTAAATGCTTCATGTAAGAAGACGGTTGGATGCCATTTATTCCAACGTCTTTTGTGCTTGAAACGTGGGCGGATTTTGCTGCGGGAGAAGTTCTTCCCGTAAAAACTCGCGAATTGTCAAGAGTTCATTCACAAACCTGCATATTCGTAGGTTTAAGACAGTTTTTTTTACTGTATGGTTTTCGAGTTGATTCTATTTTCATCATCTTATAAACAAGCGTTGCAATTATCACGTGAGATGAACACCACAAACCACAGATTACTTTTTCGTCCGTTTTCTTGTTTATTGCTGTCCTAATGTGGGCGACGATCAGGAGAAAGCAGCAGCAGTCCTCTCAACCGTACTTTCCGTGGTGCTAATTAGACTGTACCTGTCCGATGCGGTTTAGTTCGCTTAAAAGCTTTCGTAGCAACATGACGAAGATTAACTGTACAGACCGCATGTTAAACGGGAAGCACTGATAAAGTCCCAGCGAAACACTGCGCTCCCTTTTCTTTTTTAACGATCGCCCCTGACCAGACTGTTCTCCCGACGCTTGAACATACTCCTGTCGCGCAAACAACCAGGCCGGCGCTGCTTTAATTGGTTGCGCAACTCTTGGAGTGGACGCACTTTGCCATGATGCGATCGGCGCACTCAAATACCGCTTTTATCCGAACCGCGACCTGCTGATAATCGGATGCCTCGCGTCTTTTTCAGATGCCGCCAAACCAGCACCAGCAGCAGCGGCGCGCGACCCGGGCATTGGGAACAGCCAGCTGTGGTTCAAGTACCACGAAGGAGCGTCGAACGCCGTGCGTCGAACCGTCCACGTTCGAGATTTCTTGTGAAGCCTCGCCTGCGTTGCTGCTGCGTTGGTTCCATGCACTTGCCGCGTCTTTTCTTGTTCGTCGAAATAAACTCTTCTGTTCGATCAGTGCGTGTCGTTCTCGACGCAGTCGCGGTCACACGATGGCGTGTGTGAGTTAGTCTGATGCAGGATGGGTGATAAGCGTTTTCTCTCCCGCAGACCTGCTGGTTGAAGAGACTCCCGCTAGTTTTCTTGAGATTACCGCAGTCCGCAATACACGAAGACGCATAACTTTTTGGCGGCTTACGAACGTTTGGTTTTGACAAAGGCACTGCTGCGATGAAAGATGATGCAAAACGCTGTTTGACAGGCTTGGCAAGTTATGTGCGGTAAATCCTTCCCCAACAGTCTTGTGGTCACCTGTTTCAGAGATTCAAAAGCATCAACGTCATTACTTTTAAATTAACGTAATATTAGGATCTGCTTCGAGGCAGCAGTGTCCGAAATTTCGCTCAAACTTTTTGGCAAAATCAAGTAATGAAGGCAAGACACTTCATCGTTTTCTGCTGCTTCGACGTGGCTGCGTACATTCAAATAAAATAGTGGCTGTAGAAGCGCATTTGGTCTCTTCGACTGTAACACGGGACGTCAAAAAATGATCGTTTTCGTCAGACGGTGGCAGAGTAGTTGACTTGTTTTTTTGGACGTTTTATGTCTTATGACCTTCACTCCGAGTATTTAGCAGATTTGCCCACGATGCTATTTGCATGAAGTATTACAAACAAAAAGTCTTACTATGTGTTTGCTTTAAATTATGCCAGATCTTCCGAAAGAAGTGTTTTTATTGTCGGCAGAATTCATACCAAATTTTTCTCGATATAAATTTGATTCTTTTTGTTTATTTACGTTTGTGTTTAAAACACACTTAGAAGAACACAGAGTTACCAGAACTGTTCATACACAACCCATCGCAGGCATGGGCGCAATTTGGTGGGGGACGCGTCCCCCCACTTTTTCAGATGGGGAGTTATAATATGCCATTGTCTCCCCCACTTTTTCTGTTCAGGTTTTATATTTGGAGAAGTTCCAAAAATATGTGACGTTTACCACGTTTTGTGTGAAGTGCTTTTCATGTTAGATGTTTACACATAGCCAAGTTGATGTTGAAACAGAGTTTGGTGTGGTATCACTGATTCTGTTTATGAACTTTAGTTTCAATAAAATGATTTAACATTTTTCGCGTTTCTAGAGACCGCGAAAGGTGGTTAACTGCTTCTATCTGATATTCTACCCAGTGTGGTGTACTGTTAGAAAGGTTATTTTCTTGAAACAGTGAGAGACTACAGCACAGCACGGATTCGGTAGGCGTAGAAATGTAAATGATTTTGCTGCAACGTTGGCTGTCACGTATTGAGAAACAGACAGCGCAAAATTAATGATGCTAGTGTATATAGGCACACCATATTTTTGTGGTTGAAAACCAGGATGCTTCAGAACAACGAGCCTTCGAAAGAAATCAAACAAGTTCCGGTAAGAAATCAATCCTTTCTTGCAAAAAGAACACCCCATCCAACTAGCCAATGCGCTAACAGTCAACCCTGTACAGGACCAGTTACCCACTACAATGACGTATCAATTAGGCTACCTTTACATCTGAAACATTGAAACGCGTCATTTTTCAGCAAGTTGGTTAAACAGACTAATTATATAGCATGATAATATTCGTGTGGGGCTATGCCGCCTGACTGAATACCTAATAGGACTTTTTGGTTGACCAACCGGGACGCCGGGACAAAGCCTTTAAACTGGGTGCGGGTCTGTCCCGATTAAACAGGACGTCTGGTAAACCTAAGTGTATATAATGTTAGAAAGTTACATTTTCAAGCAAATATCTGCAAAGCTTTTGCGAAGACAAAGTAGCACTATTGTGGAGACTGTTTTAGGATGTGCAGTTTTGCAAAAGCCTGTCTTCAGCCATTAGTAAATTGGATTTCAATCAAAACGTTGGAGAACTATTTATCTAGCTATATATTGACCTATAGCTTAAAAGGACTTGACTAGGAACCAAAGATAAAATATAGTGACCAACAAATCCAAAATATATTTTTTCGTGACCCTTACACTTTGTGCTTGTGCTGAATGCATTGGCTCGTAAGTCATCTAATTTACCTGATTTACTTGAGTTTAACCAAAAACATAATGGAGCAAAATTTTCATTCAAGTGCGATACTTTTGCTTTACAAGCAGGCCCGTAGCCAAGGGGTGCATTCGGGGGCAGTGCTCCCCAATTTTTTGTGCCCCCAAAATATTATTGTGCCCACAAAATTTTTTTTAAACATAATAGTAAAAACTAAAATCTTTTCCCCATAAAAATGTACTTCCCACCAAAACTTAATACCTGATCACACCTAGTTTTGCTGGACATTCTTTTCGTGTTGATCCGGTGAACCATTTTTACCAATTCACCGTTGTACGTTTTTATTTCTGTTTAACTCAGATATATTTTCGTGTCGTTATGCATGTAGAATTATTAGAATTAAACTTTTACATTAATTTCATCTATTAAAATCTGATGTTCAACCTGAAAAATTGATTGTGAAAAGACTGAGCTAAGTTGCATCACATAAAAAAGTCACAATACAACAGTCACCAAACGATCAGGTATGCAGAAATTACATTGTAGGCTAGATAGGTATGTATGCAGGGGCCAACAAGGGGAGATTGAAAGAATGCATACACCACCTGGTAAGAGGATATCAATTGAGATTTTGGTAGGGGTGGGGCTGCAGGCATGATGCCCAGTAGCATTGAAAATATTTGTAGCTTTTACAAAGAGCGGAAATGTGCAAGAAAAATGTATATCGTCTTTGTAACGTTAAGCAACTTAAAAAAGGTTCAAATCGTGCTGTAAACCACACCTCTTATGAAATGCATGAAAACTGATGTGTTCTACTATAACAGTGACGTGCGACCAATGCGATTCAAGCATTTTGTGCACTCCAGCTGACAGCTATGATAATACACAATCGATGTATTAGCGTGATTAGTCTTGCTTTTAAAACACCTCTATAAACATGATTGGAAATCTGTGTTTATAAAACTTTACTTCTGCATCGACCCGATGACTTCATTGATTTCCCTTTAAACTGTCCCCCCCACATTTAGCAACAAAATTGCGCCTATGATCACAGGGTACGGGTTGGTTGGTGCACATGGTCGATGCTGAAGAGGAACAAACGCGGAAACAATTTCATCACTACTACATTTGGTCATCGTCATAGAGAAGGGTTACATAATGGAAGAAAAACGGAGATTTGTGAAAGGCATCACACAGTTGAAGTGAATGGATTAAACCAGGGGTGTGCAACAGGCATCCCGCGGGCCACAACCCGGCCCACCAAGACATTTAGTGTGGCCCTTGCCAACACTCCGATTTTTCTCCATCATGCATGAAAATCCTAATGTACATGAAAAAACTACATTTTTCGTGTGGCCCAGCTGGATGTCTGAAGTTGGTTATAAGGCCCACCGACAAAAAATGTTGCACAGCCCTGGATTAAAAAGTGGATGAAATTGCACCATAAGTGTAGAAGCAGACATTTTTTTGGGGGTGCAAAGAGATTTTCCGGAAAAAACTTTTGTGCAACAAATTTCTGTAGCTGTTGGTAGCCTACGTTATATTTTCCTCTACCAAGTTGCCATAGACTTGAAAATAGAAGATTTGGCGCTTGAAATTTGGTTCTTGATAACCCCAGCTGAAAAAACAGGCCTAAGCAGGGCTGTGCAAGAACATTTTCAGAAGTCAGCTGGCTCAGTAGACTACTCTTGAGCATCTGCCACACAGTTCTGAAGTTTGGCGTTGCATTCACATTCCAGCTGTTGCTGTCAGCAAGGCTCCTCACACGTAGGTGAGGTAGGCTTAAAGTTCTTCGGTCTCTGAAGACATGTATGTGGCATGTATCATATTATTTATATTATGACTGTGTCGTGAATCTCACAGCATTGTCTGTTCAACTTCACATATATGCAACAGACAGTATCGCAAAATGGGTTCATCTATACACTGTAGTTAAAATAAAAGCATTACCATACTTGCCTGGCATGGACTCTATTGATATAAAGTACGTGCCCTTAAGCATGCTCGATTATCTCAGAGTACAACAAAAACACGTAAATTAAATGTTTTCTTTTGCCTAAACTTTGAAGTGGGTCAGTTACTCATCAACTGTCACGAATTAAAACACAGTTACTAGAAACACGTTGTTGATTTTATATATATTTAATGTGTTTGCTATGACATGATAAACGTTTGTTGATACACTCAATAGCAAAAATGTAATTTCATTAACGTTGTTGAAAATTGTCGAAGCTTCTTTGCCCAAATTATTTGAGGTTTTGCCCAAATTTTTGGCAAATCAAAACTTTTGGGGATGCGCTTTCACCCCCAGCTCCAACACCACTGAATTACACATCATAGAACAAAAGCAATCAGATTAGTGGTCTGTTAATTTATTAACAATTTTATGGCCATGTATTGTCGTGATTCACTGCGCTTTTACTGTAATTCTCCGAAATGTAGCCGGGCATTCCGTTATTCCTATGGCAGTGTGTCAGACGGTAATGAACTGAGAAGGTTCTATTACCTAGGATTGCTATACGTCCAGAATTTCGGTGTTAAAATTTGTGTCCGCAAACAATTTTAAAAATACTCCGGAATTTTGACAGTTAGTAAATTATGAATAAAAAAAAACTGAATGGTCAGGATTGGGAGAGAAAAACATATCATTTTTGTATTTTGGCGCTTGTATAGCCTACTGTGTAACAATTCTGTGATTTTTTTTTGTGATAGTTTATTTGGCGGTAATAATTGGGAATTTAGCCTACATTAAGAACAAGAAATCAATGCAAAGACGTCAGGGCACCAAAAAATACGGACGGTTATCGAATCATTCCTCCTTGGTTGGTGGATAATCTTTATCACAGACCAGGTTCAGATCGAAGTGTTGCGTATACGTGGGAAAGTGCTGCCAGATCATCAATACAGTTGCGCAGGGAGTGCTGGGTCCCAGCCAGACTCTCACGGTGGATCAGGTGCTCAGATCTGCAAGGATCTGGGCGAAAGGGGATTGGGGTTAAACCCCCTTTGAGCTTGATATGTTACAAAAACGTTATTACCTGCGCAAAGGGGATTAATTGCTTTCGGATACTTTTTGCTTGAAAACAATTCACACAAAAAGAAAAAATCCAAGTGTCGAAGTCAACGGGAATATGCACAAGGGTAAGTGATGCTGCTTTGCGGTGTGTTGGTAGTTGTAAGAACATAGTGAAAAATGTCGTATAGCGCTTGTTTGTTGTGGCGAAAAGTAGTCATTGAGACTGTCTGGAATTTTACTTCTTCAGATACGATAACCCTGCTATTACCACCATGAACACAGATGCGGCAATGGTTTCCACTCCGAGCACAACCTCGCACGCAAGGTGGGGCTCAGTAACTCGCAGCGTTGTACGCGCTCACGTCTCAATCACGACAAATGCTTATATTAAGGTTTTTGTCACGTTTCGTTGTTTTCTCTTTTTTGGTTGGTTGCCTTTCGTCACGGTCTGGCGATTGGATAAATTTCTCCAGTGAATGTCATTACCTTATTAAGGATAACGTGCTAAACTCTTGCCGGATCAATAAACCAACGCTGTTCCGCGCGATCGAGCCGCTATTTTAATGTCAGGGCAAAGAATTTCGTTTCCAAAATTTTGACAATGGGTTTTTGTCACGTTTTATCCAAGCAAGGTTAGCACGATAGAAATTTTCATAGTTTTGAGATTTTATGGGAAATTAGTTTCGTGCAAATTGGGGTCCATTTTGGTTTGCTATGTATACCACTTGATGTGATTCAGAAACAATCAGGCAACATTGCATTTTCACAACGACCGAATGATCGAGAACAACATATTCACTGCAACGCTAGTGGTGAAGTAAGTTTAGCAGCGACTTATTCTTATGCAACATTATAATGTCTTCTGTACATGAATTTTTGATGGATGCCTACAGTTAATCTTATATTCCGTTTGTGGAAGTTTACGTTAGAACCAAGTTTGCTGAATTTCCATATTATATGTATACTCAGCGATTATAGGCTTAGTTCAACTGTTTGTTGCAGATAATGTACTGCCAGAAAAAATTCAAATATATTTGATTTGCAGGAACTAAAATGTTGTGTGTGATATTTCAAAATAGGTTTGCCCGTGGAAAAAAGTCGTCCCAATTGCTGACAGCATGATAAGACTTTATAGGCATGTTGCATATTTACGTTAGTTGTTGTCTGAAACTTCCAGTTAATCAAATGAGAAAGCTTGGTGGAACTGTTACCAAGTGTTGTTGTTCAAGCAAATGCGCGCACAGCAAATCAAAGAAAGAAATTATTCACGGAAGATTCTTACGCGTTTACGTCAAGGCTAAGTTCACGGCCAGCCACCTCTGCGGTGTTGAAAAGGTGCTTTCTGCATGTGGCTTGGTTTGGTCAAAATGTCGAAACAGGTTGGGCGCAGACAAGGCTGAGAAACTAGTGAAGGTTTACAAATTTCACCGATCAAGCCATACCGTTAAAGAAGACGACTGAAACTTTCAATATTATCAAATCACTAGACAACAAATTTTTGTTTATCTGATTTTTTTAGTGTTTTTAGATGTTTTTTGGGTCGCTGAAACCGAATTCGGCGTTATTTTTTGTCTAATGTCAACGATTTTGAAGATATTTGCAAAAATATGTTTTCGCCGAATTTTACCTTCCTGATTGTGAATGCTTGATTAATTAATTACACCGGTATACAGGAATTTTGGGGACTTGAAGTTTGTGACGGATTTGGGGGTTTTGGGGGGCGCTGAGTCCAAAAATCGCATCCATTTTTGTCCATCTGGTCAGAATTAGCCGCTAGAGGGCATACCTTTTGCAGTTTTTCGCAAAATATTGAAAAACCTCACCAAAAGTTTCAAAAGTTATCTCCCACAATTTTTAACTTGAAAACAGATTTTGTAGTCAGTAGTTATGCTTTTCAATGCTGAAATGCTTTATCAGCTGTTGTTGAACCGCGTAGGCCCACAGGGAGTGAGTTAGTGCTAGCCTGTTATAAGCGGTAACTACAATAAAATCCTATGTCAGAATAGTCTGTGCCTGGTACCATAGTTGATGAGCATGACTGGATGATTTGCAGCAAATGGGAAGAATTTGTGCATACTGCTTGGGCAACAAAGTGGATACACAAACTTTCCGTGTTTCTTGTGTCTGTGGGACAGCAGGGCTTGCCAAGAGCATTGGACTAGGGAAAGTTGGCCAAAGNGAGAAAGACTTGAGATTGGTAAAAGAAATATNATACACTTTCCTTTGATTAATCCAAACGAGGTGTTACTTCCTCCTTTCCATATCACAGTATGAAAACAGTTTGCAAAAGCTTTAAATAGGTAAAAGTGACTGCTTTGCATATTTGCNTGTAAAGTTCCCTACGCTGAGCACTGAAAAGTTGAGGGCTGGAATTTTTTATGGTTCTCAGNTATGACNTTTGAATGCAGGACAAATATTTTCCACTTACCTTGACAANCCTCGTGAAAATGCTTGGCGGTCACTGACAGCAGTTGTCAAAAACTTCCTTGGATATTTTAAAGCTCCTAACTAGTACGACCTTTCAAAACAGCTGTTAGATTCTTACGAAAAATTAGGATGCAATATGAGTGTGAAGGTTCATTTTTTTCATAGTCATGTAAACTATTTTCCTGAAAACTTAGAAGCAATGATTGGAGAGCAAGGAGAGTCCTTCCACCAAGATATAAAAACAATAGAAAAGATACTAGGGATGCTGGAATANCAACATGTTGGCAGACTATNGCTGGTGCTTAGAAAGAGGTTGCTGGTAGTAGCTACTCCCGAAAAACACAGAAAAGACAATTTCTGGANTAGCAACCGTGCAATCTTTTCTGTCATGAAAAAAGAGTATGCTATCATGTTTGGGCTATTCATTGCATTTTAACGTTGTTTTTCACCACAATCTTTGCATTGGAAGGCCATAATATCTGTGTAGTTTCTCATCTGTGTCTTGTGAGTCACAGTTGCAAGTATTCAGTGTACACTAACTGACATTTTGTGTTTGTTTAATCTCTTTGTATGTTTTCTACGCTGCACATTGCTCTTCATAAGCTACTTTACAAATCACGGTTATTACAAGAACTCACTAGTGCTTAAATAACATGTTAGCCAGTTTAACAAATCGCGAAATGTGCAACCCTCTTATGCAACAGTATGCTTAAAATGCTACAACTGCATAAATTAAAAATATTAAATAGCTCAAAAACTTCACCACATAGGGAGAATCGGACAACAGTTTTGAAATCAGTGCCCCAAAATTATCCCGGAAACGCTCTCAAACCCCAACCCCCATGAAATTCATTAAAAATTGTAGACCTGTGGATTACAAAAGGTCAAATACAAGTTTATGTTCGACTAAACGCTGAAATAGGATAGGTTCCTTGAGGCAGTTTCGTTGATTTGCACTAAAGTATTTCTTTGGCTTATACTTCAAATATTTNATTAACCTGAAAACTTTGGAATTGGGAGTGGCATTGCCCCGTTGACCCCCATAGCTACGCGCCTGGTAGCAACCGTATTCTNATTGTAGGCTACAGAACAGCNCAGGAATTCTTGATCGAGCAAAGTTCATGTGCACACCGATTCNGTAATTCAAATTAACTAACACAATTTTCAACAATCATGACAATTCAGGTTACANAGGAAAGTCTGTAAACTGTGTCTACAGATAATCCAGTGATAACGTTCATTTTCCTCATTTATGCCCTGGTTTTATGCTGGGAAAACGTTTNCAACAGTAATGTAACCATGAAATTTGCACAATTACATTACTTTTCATCACAAAATGTTGGGGGGACCAAAGATATTATGTCCCCCTTGTCCAAAAGTTGGGGGGGACATGTCCCCCCCGTCCCCCCATAAACTCGGTCCCTGCTTGGTTCAGAGCTTATGATTAATAAACATTTCATTGAGATATGATTTATTCTTCTTGCGTATGGAGCTTACCCTCCGAGTTTGCATGCTTTGTTTATTGCGGTAAGGGGCGCACAATCACAACGCAAGTATCCAGTGGTGGGTTTAGGGTTGGGGGGGCAGAGGCAAGACTAAAAAAGGGGCCGTCTGATGATTTCATCATACTCAGACAACCGTGATAATCACTTTTGATTTGCCTAAGATACGGTCACCCAAGGATATGTTCCTGAGACTACGGCAAAAGGGTGTTCACGATACACAACTTTGAAAATACTGAAAGTTGGGAAGACACAGCTGGCAACACATAAAAGTTAGGCAATAGCAAGTTGGCATCGCCCCACGTAATTTTCGCGCTCCATTTCTCTGCATTCACCATCAATAAACTACAAAGTTTACCCCTTTGAAAGTTTCACACCTTCCCCTTTGAAAAAATGCTTGGTAGTTGGTATAGTAGAATTTGCCTAATTCGTCACCTCAAGGGGATTAGAAAAAAATTACGAATTAGGCGAAGTGACGAATTATGCAAACAGGTGAAAACTCTATCATAGAAGATCGTATACTTTATCATAGTAACTCGTATACATAGTGCTCTTATTTGCAGTAA
>JGI24159J19872_10009383_pt1 | contig 12822 bp, 12 predicted proteins | sample Ectturendosymbi4_FD_19872 | JGI IMG/M metagenome (IMG submission 19872)
CAGACTTCATTGATATCTCTGTTGAACAATTTTCACCATTTTTCTACAAATCAACCAATGATTTTAATTCTAAGGCTATTCAGCGCTTCCACTTTTCGTGTGCCAAAGTCAAGCAGTGGTTGCAACAAAAAAAGTGCTGCCTTTCTTTAAGTTTTTTATATCGTCGCAATTTCGCATCTTTTGAATCCTTCCTGAACGTGCTAACGTTTAATTGGATGCTGCGAAACTTTCCATGGTTAAAAAACTTCAAACTTTTAGTGCCAACTGATCTTTCCGAACCAGAGTAGCAATCATGAGTAGCATCACACATTCCAGTGGTTCCCAAAGTATGGGTCCCGAGTGGGAGTCTTCTTTTACAAATATGGAAAATGATTTAGGTATTTATTTATCTCTCATGGTGACCAACTACAGTAGAGAACGGTCATTTTCTAAACGGTGGAGAACGGGCGTTTTCTAAAATGTTTAAGAACGAACAAAGTAGCACCATGAGATAAAAGAGGTTGTCCAGCCTGATTCTAAATAGTATTTGGAGCATGAACGTCTTTGTGAAAGAGTTACTACCAGTACCATAAACAAATTTGCTAGGTCAAAATCTAGAAAATGCGGTCTTAAGCAGTAGGTTTGCTGCTTTATACAATCAACTTTAACATTTATACTTAGACAACACTGTATAGATGTAGCAGTGATCAAATTTGTTGATGAGTCTGGAAGCATTAATTACTGTACTTGTGAGCTGTGCAGCACTTCATAGTAAAACGATACGTATATACGTTTTTGGTGAAAAAGATATGTAGCACTTACTGTCCACCAGTTGCTATTCAGGACCAGGTTTTTTCTACTGACGAAATTCAGTATGCCTAATGATAGTCACCGAGATGCCCGCAGAATTTTTAATTTAACAGATGTTCCAGTGTATTTTTAACTGAGGGTCCCGCGTCGTTTATATGCTACACTGTAGCTACAAGCTCTGCGCTTAATCCTGCATAGGGTTGACAACTCTACTGAATACACTACACGTACAAGTGATACAACTACGGCGCAATACCACACAAAAATCGATCACACAAGAACTAGGTGTTGCAGATTGCTGGGTAGTTCTAAGTTTACCGTAGCAAGGAAAACTAGGATCAAATAAAAATATAAATTTTTACAAGCAAATTGAACTACCTAAATCCAGTGGAACTATTACCAATCTCAGTGCGTTCAACGTGGAAACAACTCATCAAATTTGTAAAACTACCCAGCACTCGATTAATTCAAAAGGCAAAACTTAGTCACATCCAGACAATCTATGTGATCCAGTAAACTTTCAATGCACTTGACAGTCCGCGAAGTATAGCAAATATAGAGGCACACCTTCAGTCAGTGGCATATTTTCAACACAACGAGCGTGAACAATGTCATACTAACCAAACCGTCATCCACTGGTGATTCCACTGGTGACGAGTGCATTCCATGCCAAGATCAAGCAGTCAGTAGCACTTGAATCATCACTGCATCTACAAGCAGATTGAACTGAGGGATACCCAAATTAACCTTAGGCTGTGATTACTAGTGCAAAATCAGATTAAAAAACAGTATTCTATTTGTTTTCATCACGTCTAAGAAACTCATTCCTGGAACACGACAAGAAGGGCTGTTGCAGTGTTTCCAGCAAGAAAGGAGGTGGACTGAGCGAAGCTTCTTCCTGAACAGCGTCGTGGATATTTCATCAGCGCAGTCTTGCTACATTGCGCTATACGCCAGGGACACGAGGGACAACTTGCTTTCTTAAAGTAGAAAAATGTCTCTGGAAAGGTTAATGTTTGTACGACAAAAAACTGTTACCGCACTCACCTTAGGTGAATTTGGTGACATTAGCCACCAGTCTGTCGTCTTGCCGTCACTGTGTTTTAGACAACTGGGTGAAAGCCCGTAGCCAGGTTTTAAGGTTTGGGGGCAGAATACATTTTTGTTTTTATTATATATTTAAAATAAATTTTTACAGCAAAATTTGGGGGCACAAAAATTGGTAGAAGGCGTTGTGCCCGGGTGCCCTCAGCAATCATTCTACGAAATGATATCGAATTAAAATATCGATGTGAATTTTTTAACACATACGGAATCAAATACAATTGCGAGCAGGTGGTGAATTTTCATGGGTTAAGCACTCTAAACTACATCTTTGTTTTCAGTTTTTGCTATGATATTCACTATTCCAAATTACAACCCACAATTGCTTTGATTTTATCCAATCACATGTCTTCTTAGAAAATTACACATGCCAGTTCCTTTGTTAGTACATTTTATACCTATCTTAATGGAAGGGCCTTCCTGTAGCACAATTTACACAGCACAGAATTACTCAGGGCAGCTTATTCGAACTACGCGCTGTCATACGTTAATATACAAACTGTCCCAAAACTTTCCGTTGAACTCAATTTGCACTGTTGCGACCTCTCCATTAGCGTTGCGCTGAATGCGCGGTTCACCACGAACGAAATGTGTGCGAAGAACAACACCATATCTATGTGGGGCGAACAAGCAATAATAGAGCGATCTCGTCGTGTGAGATCTATTGTTGCTTGCTGCCACGGTGTAAAGCTTTGTGCACATGCCGTTCGGGTTTTCCGATCGAAACAAAATGGTGCTGTGACCAGGATGTGAAGTTCGTGCCAGGTGCAGACTTCACAAAAAGAACGTGCGATCGGTGCAGTTCGTTGTAAAAAATAAAGGATATCGTTGCAGCGTTTTCGTTGGTGTTGCGTTGGATGCGCAGTTCACCACGAACGGAATGTGCTCGAAGAACAACACCATATATCTGTGACGCGAACATGCAATAATAGAGCGATCTCGTCGAATGAACTCTATTATTGCTTGCTGCCACAATGTGAAGCTTTGCGCACATGCCGCTCGGGCTTTCCGATCGCAACAGCACACGTGTTAAAGACGACGTCATTTTTACGATTTTTAAAAACGGAGTCATTAAGGTTGGTTATGGCAAAGCGGGATCGAAAATGTCCACAATATGCCCTCAGGAAACTTGATGAAAAACACAGCCTATCCCAAGTGTAGGAATTGCCGCATGAGTACACTTGCAGTAGAATCAGTGCAAAGCATAAATATCGATTAATATTTCTTCTTTGCACTTAGACAAGGTCGGATGTTTTTGGCAAACCTGTTAATTTTTTTCTACTTTTTTTGATTTGCCTGCTAGCAGCTAATTGCTATTACCTAATACTGCATTCTACGCTGGGAACCTTTTTTGCACGAAGTTATCTTGAGTTGTAATGACAAACTGATTTCAACTATTTCATGTAAATGCTGATATTGCAGAGAAACATGGAGAGCTATGAACTTGTTGGTGTGCTGTGGTAACAATTTATATTGCAATCTTCGGTGTTTCAGATAAGGCGTTGCTGATTACAGTAGTTTGAAAGTGTTGAATAAATTTAAAAATCTTGGTATTAGCTCTTTACAACACCCTTCAGCACGTTTCGAGATAGAAATATGAAACATTTTATTGTTCGGCACTTTTGCTGAAAGTTTTCTCTGTTGCAAAAGAATGAAAAGCTCTAAGTCACTGCCAGTTGCGCCAAATTGTTTGTCCAACGATGGCCGAGCGAACACTTCTGCCATATCCAACTACACGCTTATCGGTGATCGCGCCTTCAGACTTGATTTCTAGACGCAGTTTTGCGAGTCTTAGTCTCGGTCACAAACTATGCATGTCTTGGTCACGAGTTCTTCGTGTGGGGCTTTGTGTGACGTATCACATTGCCACTGAAAATCTTCAGCGGTTCAAAATTTTTGTTGTTAACTTGATTTTATGATGAAGGAAAAGCAAATATAATTTGATAAAAATGACTGCAATTCGACGAAATAGAACTTACGAATTGTGGATGACTTTTTGTGACAAGTTTATGGTGGGAAATGCTGGCGAAATCGAAAACTTTTCCGATCTTGAGTCTCGATGTCGATTGTTGAGGTTGCTGCCTCAGACATTTTGAGCATAAAACGAGTTAAACCTTAGAGGGCGCACAGTGCTTCAGCAACATTAACATGTTTTTCTCGTAGAATATGATAATTAGTCAACATGAGGAACCGGATTCTCACTAAAATTGAATGAATGTTTTCGCAGTTTTTTAATTGTGAGTTTGCTTGGTAAACTTGTTCAATTATGTATGATCATAACTGAGAGAGTTGCACTGCTTTGTGCGTTAGTGCGAAGGCGTTATGGAGATTTATCGATTCGTCTTTGCGCAGTTACAATTATGTGCATGGGACCTTATAGAAGAAAAATGTGTTTGTTTTCATCAACGTTGCACTGCGAACTTTCGTCAAACCCTTTCTTATGATGTTGTACAGCATAAAAGCTTCGCCAGCATTTTGGTCTCTTGCTTTTAACCTATATTTATTGCACTTCATATTTTTTGTGATTCTCACCTCAGCAATTTTCCTTTTTATGATATATGTTAGGAGGAAATTGAGTTTTTGTAAGGAATCAACACGGAGGAAAAACCTTGGGAGCCACTGTTTCAGACAGTTTTCAAAGTTTGTCCGGAAACTATTTGAAATCAAAACTATCTGGCTGGCGGCAACAACGCCAGCACTAATTTGAAAACGTAGAGTAGATTCCATCTTCTGTGAAGCGTTTCATGTTTTCCTGATTGATTGACTGCGCAGAGGTGAAGAAGAACTTAGAAGTCATTGTCGTTCCCAGACACAATTCAAACGTGTAGTGATTTGTCTCAAGTCGCACCTGGTTGACAATATTTACATCTGGTAACGACCGAGAAACGATGCAATGGGCGTTTATTGCTGAATTTATCAGATTTAGAGGCTGCAGCGGATTTTGCGTTTTGGAGAAGTATAACTGTAGTGTTAATTTAAGCTTCAGCGTAGAGCTGCTGTTTCGCTTCGCAGTTACAGTTTTGTTTCACATTGCCGTCCATAAAAACGATTTTGTTTCGCAGCTGTCTGTGCAATAGTTGGACTTTTCTCTTGAAAGCATGAATTCGCATGTACTCGACTTCGTATTGGCATTCATGCTTTTGTTGTTGTGTCCGAAACTTCTGGATGCTGCGCTTTCAGACGCGCTCGAAATGATCGAACCTATTGTCTTCGTTCTGTAAGTTATCACTTGAGTCAGCTCGTAAGCTTATAGAATATTCTTTTGGATTTTTATTTATAAAAAGCAGAAGGGTAGATTTTTCTCTTTTTATGAGTGGTTTTCCTTAGACTTCGCTTTCTTTTTCCACAGTCCGATCATCGTTCTGGTCATGGCCATTGTTACTGTCATCGTCCTGATGTCAATTCACATCGCTTTCGCCTTTATGCCTACCAACCGCGTAGGATTGCAACGCATTCAACGCCGATTACCTCCGGAAAGCAATCTGCCCGAGGTGGATGGAAGTGGGAATGTGCCGTTAGCGGTTCAGGGAGTGTCATCAAACGAAGGCAACCCGGGCAACTCAGGTGGAACTGAGAATGAAAAAGGTTTTGTCGAACGTTTAATGCACTTCAACCAATGAAGGCGGCAAAGGGGAAGGTGTCGGGAGAGCAGCAAAAAGTTCAGTGCGGCAAAATCAGTGAGAGCAGCCCAGGCAAGTTAGGTGGATACGACTTTGATACTCCACATCAGTTGTTACTAGCGTCTTGTTCTTCAATATATTTTGCCGTTTATTTTTTCCATGTATTAATGTCGGAAGTTTCACTTCATTCCCCTGTGTGAAGTTGTGCATTGTTAAGTTCCTTGTGGTAAGATTCCAAGTAAATGCCATGACAAGTTTTGCCTAACAGTGACTATTTCTTCAAACTGGTTTTACTCAAGTTTGGTGCGCCGAGTTTTTTAGTGTTAGTATTTAGCATTACTGTCGGGATTTTTTCAGAGTTTCCACACATTTTCAAGAAGTATTTTCCATACTTTCTTTTTTCAATACCTTTTCAATACTAAATGAAAAAAATTTGATACCATCACTTAATCATAAATTTTCTAAAATTTTTATTCATGGAACACAATGCAAAAAACATCTGTAAAGTTGTCGTCAGCGGTTAAGAACAAAATTAAAATAAACATGGCTGAGTTTGGAATTTCCGTACTTTTCAGTAACTTATGTATCGTGTCTTCCAGCGAAATTCAATATTTGTTTCGAGGTTTTGACAGGTTTCACAACTTAATACTTTCAATATCGCGTCATGGCATCGCTGTTGCTTGCAAGCGGTACAGTGTTCTGCGTTTTGAAGTGCACGAGGGAGCAATGTAATAGTGTATCACTATTGGTGCTGTTTTCCAGATAGCTTGAAAGGTTCAGTTGAACAGTAGTATAGAAGGGTATTTTATATTGACAGTGTCGTCGACAAAGTATTTTGCCGAGAGCGGTTTTATATTTCATATTTCCAACACCAACAGGGTTATACGCACCAAAATAAGGGGCCTTAGCATGTAGTGTGTAACAAAATAAAGTTGGTAAGACTCTGACAATAAACCATCGCTTTTAATCGTGATTGATTATAGTAAAAGATCTGCTTCTCAAGTGACGGCAACCGTTACCGGACTGGTGTTTGTGGAGAGTTCGAAGTGTGACGTTCGGAAGCAAGGATAGTTTCTTCACAAATTAAAATGAATAACAAGTTGTGTTTAGTTGGGAGTGATTTCAATGCCATTTCAAGATTGCGATTTGCCGCTTTGTAAAATTGATGTGTCGCAATATTATGTATAGAATGGTAGAAACATCCGATTCACGGAGGAAACATCACCATTCCTGCTTTCCAACTCTCCAGCCTTCGCCACAAACTGCAACACTACTTTCGCAAGCTGCTTCGGTTGCTCCAAAGCACCACAATTGAAATGCAATATTGCATCTGGCTCCTGATCAGAGATACTGACGACTGGTACATTGTAAAGTAGATAAAGACAGCCAAATATTTTACAACGAAGTGCGTTTGCAGCCAGAGTACCGAAAAACCTTTCGGATATCGAGAAGTAACAGAATAAAATGTTTCAGTAAAAATAAAAACATTACCGTGAAAAGGACCTGATACAAAGACCAGTTCAGTTACCTTTTGTATGTCAAACGCCATGCTATAAACCAGTGGTGCTTAACCTTTTCACTACCATGACCTTTAAGTGATTGTCCTTGGTTTCAAGCCCCCCTGACAATAAGCAAGTTATATGGGCAAATGCATTTATTGGTTAATTTATCGATTAAACTTTCCCTGCTGCAGAGCGCATAAAGGCTCAAACCCCCCTTAATTTATTGACGCCCCCCCTAGGGGTGCGCGGCCCCTCTGGTTAAAAAACACTGCAATAAACCATTCAAGCAAACAAATGCATGCCAAACAATTGTAAACGACAAGACAAAGCAAACGCATATTTTCTAAAAATTAAACACGATGTATCAGTTAGTAAAAAACCATTTATTCATATTACAATACCAAAATTCTTGGTATTGTTTCGGGAATGCATCATGAGAATTGTTTTGAGTGTTCTACGATTGCCTGAAGAGTCGCTCCTAGATGAAAAAATGTCTTTACCTACGTTTGTTGAAGCTTATTGCCTAAAAAATTGATTAGGTGGGTACTCGGTTTGATGAAAATGAACATCAACCATTTTCTGAAAAAAGTCTGATGTTGGCAACATGTCATGTTGAAGTGTGTGCATCAGTTTAGGAGAGAGAGATCGTGAAGTTCCAGAAAATTAAGATATGTACAAAGGCGTAATATGACATCCGAAATACTTATAAGCAGTAATTCGTGTGTTATTGTGTAATACTTCTAATAATGGTTGCAAAACGTCTAAACTTTTTAGGTAACTAGTTTGGTCGTCTCACGTGCACCTATAAAGCCAAACTAACGACCTGTTTATCAAAACTTGTAAATATTTTGCACATGTCTTTCTTTGAAAGTAATTGCCATTAATAAACTTTTATTTGGAAATAAGAAGTTTCAGATTTTGTTATGTTATTTTTCAAAGATTTTGTGAACATAAATTATGATTTGGAGTGATTTAAATACAATTTCATTAAACGCAGCCTGTTTTCCACTTTATTTAGTTCTATCTATGCTCGAGTCTTCGCGGGGTGGGTTAATCCGCAGAACTATGCGTGCGGTCGCAGGTTGAACATGGTGCGGGGCGGGCGCGGGATAAGAAATTATTTGTGCGGGTAACTGAATGTTGACCCAGTGCATGTGCACGTGACATGAGCAAGAAATTTAAAGCTACAGAGAGCTTGTCGCACAGGGGCAAAGCGATGTTCTCCATGGCGAGACCACACGTTGGAGTTTCCAGCTCTTGGTGGTCTTGCAAGAAATACACACGTTCTTCGTGATGGCAATTACCGCTGATATTCAATGAGTGTGCAGTATGGCTGGGTATGTCATAAACAGAAAGGGAGCAAATTTAAAGAGTCCGCAGGTAGACAATCAACTCTTTTTTAACAGTGCTCTTAAAGCTAAGAACGAAGCGCTCAAGGTGCCTATGAGGTTCGCCATTTTTACTTACAGTGTTTTTCACGAGGTGCTGACTTTGAAATGAACCACTGGTCAGTTGCCACAATCGATGAAACACGTTGCATGAGTTTTTAATGGTTTTCAGACACACAGTGACAGGTGCAGGTTTGGGACGGGGTGGGGCGGGCGCGGCACGGCTTAGAAGTCTGTGGGTGCAGGGAAGGATTTCTCAAATCCCTGCGTGAGCGGGGCGGGTTTAAATTTTGCGTGTGTGGGAAGGGACGAAAACAACCCGCGCAGGATGGTCAAGATTTTCATCAGACAGACAAAGATACATATCTTCAGCATGTATTAGAGCATAACATAAAGACGGATAGAGGAAAGTCGCTATTGTACATGACAAATCAAAGCGGGTCCCAGGACAGACCCTTGAGGTATGCTGTTTGAACTATTTACTAAGCCCGGTTGCACGTTTTCTATTCTTATAAATTGCTTGTGATTGGACAAATAGCTTCGAAAACGTTGTAAGGCAATTTCCTGTAATACCAAAGGTATTGATGAAAATTATCAAATAGAAGGTTTTTATTTAACGGTATTAAATGCCTATAACAAATCAAGAAATATGGAGCAAGAATATCCGTTGTCAGCATTGCTCAACAGATTAGAGCAAATACTTTCAAGTTGAAAATTTAGACCTAAAACCATATTGATATTTGGATCATAACTTATACTCTTGTATATGATAGAACACTCTATCATATAGAATCCTTTCAAAAATTTTATTTTACCTCAGTGAAATAGATATTGTCCGACGAACAATGCAAATATTTTGGTTTCCAGATTTATACATAGGTATATCGTGGGCCACTATTAGGCAATCAGGATAAGAACCTTCATTAATGTACTCATTAAAGATGCGTGAAAGAATTGGCTCTGGGACTAACAGAGGCACCTTACTGATCCTAGTTGGTATTACATTTTCATTTATAGCTTTACCTTCTGAGAAATTCTCTGTTAAACGTAGTACTTCTTCATCATACATTTCATGCAGATAGAAAGACGCACATGTGCGCTAACGGTATGCTCAGGTACACAATTTGGAGCAGGCGTTTTTCAGCCATTTTAGAACCAATGTCACTAAAATAATTATCAAATTCCTTTGCAATATTTAAAGATTCATACAAAAAGTGTCTTTGACAATTCATTGTATTTTGTGGAACTTTGTTTGCTTTGCATTTGAAGTTTTTATATGCCTAAGATTCTGCCTAATTTTTTGAACTGATTTTATGAAAACTGAGTATTTTGTTATAGTAATTGTATTTAACTGTTAATTTCCCATAAAGACTATTTCTTAATTATTTATAAAAAGTGTAGGCATGTGTTTGCTTTTTGTTATAAACTTTATGAAACATTTAGTTTCTCCCCTTATTTTAAAAATATCAGCAGACACCCATGACTTTTTGGATAATTGCTGTTGTTTTCGTGAAGGATTTTAAGTAAAGGGACATGGTCCTCTAACACGGCACGAAACACTCCATGGTGTAACTCAAAATTGCAATTTCACAGGAGTAAGCTGATCACTGATCAGTACATAATTTGGAATTTAACTGAGATTTTAAGTCAGCAAAAGATCGTCTACATTGAGGCCATGCTGTTTTCTAACTTTGTATTTAGCTACAAAATGCGGCAAATGATCTAACAGATCATTTATTGGAATACAAGAAGCAATGCTGGATTTGAAGCTCTATTTATCACTCTTCATTTTTTGTGGTTCTCACCTCAGCACATTTCTTTCTGTGACTTATGCTGGGGAGGAAATAAAAGTGTTTGTAAGGAATCAATACGCAGAGAAACCTTGAGGTAAATCTTTTAGACAGTTTTCAAAGTTAAGTTCGTCCAGAAAAGATTTGAAATCAAAACTATCTGGCTTGCAGCAACAACGCCAGCACTAATTTCAAAGCGTAGATTCCATCTTCTGTGAAGCATGTCGTTTTTTCTTGATTGATTAACTACTCAAGAGGTGAGGAAGAACTTAAAAGTCGAACTACTCAAGAGGTGAGGAAGAACGTAGAAGTCATCGTTAGCAGAAACAATTCAAAGTGCTAGTGATTTTGACTCCAACCGTCATGGGTTGACAATGTAGACGACTGAGAAAAGATTCAAAAACCTTTTTGTGACTTACTAGGTTTTGCTAGCAGCTGCAATGGGTTTTGCGTTTGAAGGACGTGGAACTGTAATAATTATTTAATCCACAGCGAGGAGTTGCTTTTTCACAGCCACAAATTATTTTCACACTCTTGTACATGAAACATGCTTCAAAAATAGTTTTGTTTTGCAGTTATCTGTGCAAAAGGTGAAGTTTTCCTTGAAAACATGTTCACGATAATAAGTGAAATATTGTTGGCATTCACCGTATTATCGCTTTGCCCGAAACTTCTGGATTTGAAACTTTCAGACGCATTGATTGTGATTGAGCCTCTTGTCGTCATGTTGTAAGTATCAGTTATGTCACTTCGGAAGTTTGTAAAATCAGTGTGGTGGAGACTAGGCGTGTTGTCTTTGTTCTTCATGAGTGCTTTCCTTTGGACTTGCTTACTTCCTGTCTTTTTCCCCAGTCCGTTCATCGCGTTGACCATTGCCATCGCGACTGTCATTGCCCTGATGTCAATCCGCATCATGCGTGCAAAGTGCGTGCAAGCCGCAATGAACTTGAACACAGAGTTGCAGCGCCTTCAACGCCGATTACCTCCGGAAAGCAATCTGCCCGAGGTGGGTAGAAGTGGGAATGTGTCGGTAGCGGTTCAGGGAGTGTCATCAAACGAAGGCAACCCGAGCAACTCAGGTGGAGCTGCGAATGAAGCGCCTTCGTCAAATGTTCAGCGCAGTTCAACCACCGAAGCCGACTATAGCAGAGTTGGACGCGCCGGGAGTGCAGCAGAACGTACAGTGCGCTATCAGGGCCTCAGGTAATGAAAGCAACCCAGGCAAGTTAGGTGGGATATGTTCCTATTATTATTTCAGTGTGTGTTTTTATTTCGTGTCTTTGCAGATGTTGAGAGTCGACCGTACCGTCAAATTCTACTGCGGCCATTCCTTAAGCCTCTGTCTTGCACAAGATGTCACACTTTCACCACCTTTAAAAACGATGATAAGTAGTGCATTGCCAGCTTTGTTTTAACTGGAATCAGTCTACGTTTGGAACCACTGCTATGGCAGTTTTGCACCTTTTGCATGATATTCGTCTCTCTTTACTGGTTTTACTCAAGTTAGCCCATTTGCATGTGTTCAGTGTGACTTTGTTTGCGCCGTGTTTTGTAATAAATACTTGCTTCTGGTTGCAAACGTTTTTTGAGGTACACGTGGCTATCTTAACACGAGTATATGATTGACCTATTCACTGAGGAGCATTCAGCTATATGGGAGATCCTTGCAATTATTAAATTAAATTTAATGCATAACCAAGTCCAGTTACCTGTCCTACAAATAATATAGGTAGTTGCCATCGTGGGGACAACTGTGCATGTTGATACCAGTTTTTAACACAAATCCTTGTGAAGAGTCCCGGTAGATGGTGTTGTGGTTAGACCCTCTTGGAGGTGTCCTTGTTCGAAGCCATTCGCAGCGCTGTTCGTTTTGGAAGTCAATCGTGTTTAATGGAGATATCTCTTCCTACAGAATTTGAGTGCTGCGTGATATTACGTGCACGTGACTTTGCTGGGAAAGGAGACTGCAGTCGATGCATATCTTCGTCCAAAAGTGGGACATAGAATTCCAGAGCTGGGTGAAAAAGGTTGCTTGATGTCGTTCATGTTTTCGTTGACAGCGCTCATCAAAGGCTGAAGTGCGGTTGAGTTCAAAATTCACGACCGCCTGGTGACAAGTTGCGCGCCATACCTTCCTGGATGTGGATGAGGGGTCAATGCCGTGGTGGGATGTAGTGAGTCTTTATGGTGGTCTGCAGACGGTCCTTGAATCGTTTCTTATTCTGCCCACCTTGCGAACGTCAAACTAACGGCATGTTCATAATGAACCTGGAGTAGTCGACGACGGTTTTGCGGCATTCTTACCACGTGATCGATCTGGCAGATCTGGTGCTGCACCACAAATACCTCAATGCGGCGAAAGCAGGCACTCCGCAAGATCTGGACATGCGGGACTCGGTCCTTCAAGGTAATACCGAGGATCCATTCACATCTGATAGGGTAATCCCTAACTTACAGTAGGGTAAATATGCAAATGATTAAGTCAGCGTTAGCCTTGTTTTCATAGCAAAATAAACTGATCCACTGAAAGATGGGATCATCTCCACCTGGGCAGTGGCATAACTACAGGTTTGAGTCGGGGGGGGGGGCAAAACGTAGCTGAACAAGGCCAACTGGCTACGGGAGGGGG
>JGI24159J19872_10009384_pt1 | contig 12822 bp, 7 predicted proteins | sample Ectturendosymbi4_FD_19872 | JGI IMG/M metagenome (IMG submission 19872)
ATATAATGATAAATGCTACTCTACAAAAAAAAAAAAAATATATATATATATATATGGTGTCGCAGTTGTCTCTGAATGTCTTTGTCATCTGAGAAATCAGTGTCCAGTATAACTCCCAGATGTTTGTAGTGGTAAACAGATTTTACGTTTTGACTACTGGGGTGACTGCGCTTTTTGCACTCTTAGCGTAATCAGTACATACCGTAATTGCTGATTTGGTGAAAAATGTGTGCGTACTGTAGCCTACATTTGTTGTGATGATGCTGCAAAAGTTGTGTTGCTGACCTAACCGAGCGTTTCCTTTTGATGCGCTCTTTCTATGAGAACGTTTTTCTCTTCACAATACAGTGCTCGTATCCCGGCGAGACTGTCGCTTTCAACGCGCTCTTTCTGCAAGAGCATTCTCTTTGTGTGCCTGGAGGCAATGAGCGGCATGTGGTGAGAATAATGAGAATGGTCGGACTTATACTAGACGAGACCCCACTAACCTAGCCCTAAGCTAATGCTAACCTAACCTAACCCTAACCTAACTAACACTAATCTAATGCTAACCCTTAAACCTAACACTAACCTAACGCTAACCCCTAAAGCAAAAGTTCGTAAAGTTTTGAAAAAAGAAAAAAAAGTGGTTCTACAAATTGCAACGTGCAAGCAGTCAGTATTACGAAAACATAATGTGCCAAGTCGAGAGGCGAACCCTTAACCATTGGCATTGTAGAGTTGGAACCTACCCCGTAGGCTGCCAGATCGACGCTGGTTGAATGACAAACTGACCAGTTTATGCGAGGCGGGATGGTTGAATAAATTTTGAAACAAGAAGATCCGTGGGTGGTTCCGTAGCCACNTCCATAAAGTAAATAATGAAATCATTTCAAACAAAACTGTAAACTTCAACGCAAACATTTTAAATCTAGTGTATTTTTCTCAGGTCTAGTGAATTTTTTTATGAATCTCCTAGTGATTTTTGCAGAGAAGCCTGTGGCAGCACTGATGTGACCTGCTGTGCTGAAAGTTGATTCATGCTTAGCACAAATTTTTACAAACTCCATAAAAATTTCAAAAATTGATAGTGTTGTTTTGAAAAATTTCCCGTGAGCATGTCAGATTTCCCGGGAATGACATTTCTAAATTCCCTGCTTTTTCCTGGCCTGGTGAGGAAGTGCAAAGCATTACGATAGATTTGAACAGCTAAATGGTCATAGCTTTGAAAATATGTTGCTGCTAGCAGAAAATAATTCTAAGCAAAAAAGATGGCAGTGAATCAGACTTGGACAACTAGAATTTTTTTAGCTTTTCTAAATTAGATAAAATAGAAATTAGAGTTAAGTCATATGTCACAAATTAGATTAGAATTAAAATTAGCGGATTTGTGAAAACCGTAAATTAAACTAAAATTAGAAGTAGAATTACATATGCTCAAATCCAACCAACTTTAAAATCCAAATTCAATTCACGCCCAAATGCGGTTTCATTCTCATAAGCATGAGAATTGAAAAGATTCGTACTCCAAGATTGGCGCATTTCGTGCTGTACAAATTGCTAGCATTTAATGTGGCGTCGTGATAATGCCACATACAACGTTGAAGTCATGACAGCAATAGCGGAGTGAATCTGGTCGAGCTGAATCTCTATTGCTGTTATGCCAATGGTCATTGGTTCAACTCTCTTTTTAGTTGGCTCAGGGTGACGCAGCATTGGGGCCAGGGTTACCAGGTTGGTCCTTTTGGGGCAAGCAACAAACAATACTTGCTGGCCCCAGAATTTTCATTTGGCCCTTTGGCTCTTTTTTGGCCCTTTTCCAGATTGATTTGGCCCCTTGCAAGAATTAGATCTGACCGCTCTGGGTCCTGTCTGAGAAACCATATTTTTTCACTGTTTTGACTAATTGATTGCAGATTTTCACCAAATTCCTATATTTTGAAGGTTTTCAATTACAAAATTTTGTTAGGATCTTTAGAGTTTTTGAGTTAATGTGAAAGTAAGTTCATCAGAATACTTGTTACTTGCTGCAGTTGTAGAGGTAACAGTGAGAACTGTTACGTTACCAAACTTACTGTTATTTAGGTGGGGCACATGTTTGTTGGTGTTGTTCACATTGTTGGTGTTGTTCACATTGTTGATTGCTTTAGCACACATCAAGGATGGTAAATTTATCTTAGTTTATGGCTACACGTGGAAATTAAGCTGTTCTCTTACTATCTTTTATTGTGTACTTGTTTTGCTGTTGAGCTACAAATGTCATTGAAGAAGGTTGCCATTTAATAAATTGCTATAAGTACGGGTTCATACAACTTTGTAACTGCTGACAAATTTGAAAAAAATGGTTGGCCTTTTTTTGGCCCCTTGTCTTGGAATTTGGCTCTTTTCTGGACTACATTTGGCCCCTTGGCAAAAAGTAGATCTGACCACCCTGATGGGGACCGCAATGCCAAAGACTTGTTCCAACACAGCCAATGTCGCTGTCATACACAGGAGTTCTCGAGCAGCAGCCTTCAGATAAGGGAAACGATGTCTTTTTCCAAAACCATAAAACAGGATGTATAACCCATGGCCTACGGGCCAAAAGTGGCCCGGGAGCTGAAGTTTTGTGGCCCGCGGAAAGGGCTAGATTTTCAAGCAAGCATTACGGTTTTTGAAAGGTATTGCCATGGGCCGGAATAAGGGTTCTGTAGGCCTTAGGCTGAACAGATATTTCATCAAATTTTAAAATTTTAGGAGATAATTCGATAGTTACTTGCAATAAAAACGGAGGGCCAAATTTTTCCAGCGCCTAGTGGCCTAATGGTTGATCTGGCATTGGGAATCTTCCGTGGGTGGTCAACGCGTTGTCAAACACGCAGAGCTTGACATATACAGTTGTGGGGCGTGGACCAATCTGGTTATGTGCATTTGGCCTGGCAGTGCTGTATAGTTGCATACCCCTGCCCTAAAACATCACAGCTAACTGACTGTCGTAGGTAACGGATGAGTATTATGACTTCTGCCTGTGAGTGGATAGGCAATGTGACGAAATTACAATCATTGGTAACTGCAGCTGTGAATGAGAAAAGAAATTGATCAAGTTTTTACTGTTTTCCCTTTTTTGTGATGGGATGGCGGCGTATGGCACTTGTGACCATTTTGTTGCACTTTCAGTGCACGAGGGTTATTCTTGTTTCGTATTTAAAAATATCGTTGGACAAATTAGCATTTTTGGCAAAATCGGAAATTAGATTAGAACTAAAATTAGAGCACTGAAGCTTTCAGTGAATTAGATTAGAATTAGAATTACCGTGATTTCGCTCTAATTCATCGAATTAGAAAACTAGAATTATTTAGTTGTCCAAGTCTGCAATGAATGCATGTCATTCAATGGTTGTGGCATGAAAAATTGACGTAAAAGAATCTGTAAAGACTGTTCAAAGATGTGCTGAATCATGTATGTTAACTAAAATAAAAGCATGCAAAAAAAGCATGCCTCAAATATGTTTCAATTTTGCTAAACAAAACATTCAGACTTTCAAGCATCACTGGAAATACTTTGTTATTTTTTAATGGTCCCTTTTAGAAAATCTAGCTTAGGTTAAACCCTTGTTAAAAATTTGATTTTTATTCACTTTTTGAGTTTGAGCTAGTAGTTTATTCTGGTGCTACTTGTTCTTTTTTTGATAATGAAGTTAAATTTAATTATGGTGTCCTTACGCTTGCTACTTTGGTATTTTGCTGTGATTCTTGAGAATTGGTGGTCATGTATTGATGATGTCATATAGTTTAAGATGTCTGGCATAACTCCCATAAGATATCCCTCCACTATTAACATACTGTTCATGTCTTCATGATGCCTGCATTTGCACTTTAGCCATATCAGCTTTACTGCATTGTCTGAGTTTCAACATTGCCTAACACTTAATGCATTATTCATGGAATCTTGCTGACAGTGAATGTTGTTGTCTTCAAAATATCAAATGTTGTTTATATAACCTGCTTAAAAGTGGGTTAGATTTATTACAAGAAGAGTTAACTTGTAGTATCAGGAAGTTTACTTAATTACTAGTTGAGGAAATTGTATATGAGATTGTTTATCTTAAGGTGAGATTACTTAGCTTTTGTGTAGTGAACTAGTGAAGCAGTTTGCAACATGTGTGATTAGATGTAAAAGTGTTTGATGTGCCCAGTGCCCATCAACTATTTGATTCAAGGATCTTCTGTAACTCCAGGCACTGGATGGGTGCTGCCAACAATGTATTGTAGAATACATTGAGACAAAGTGCATTTGGTGCTCTGTTTAATGGAAAATGTTCTGTAATGTGACATTTTAAGCATATGATGCTTATATGCTTTGACTACAAATCATCAATTAAGATTTCAAAATATTTTATACAAGTAGTAGTGATGCTACCATAGCATTTATGTTACTAGGTAAATTTAATATTTATCTGTGAAAAAGGCTTTTAAAATGTTATATTACTTCTGAGAAATGTGCTCCTAAAGTGCTGGCAACAATTAAATGCACTTTATGATTTAACATTTAATTTTTTGCTATTGTACTGTAGGATTTCTGCTTGTGGCTATTTTTGTCATATAGTAGAAGATGAACTTGGCCAATTATGTGTTAGGTAAATTTAATCAAGTTATCAATGATCCATACACTGTGAAAGAAGTGAGCAGTGCCGAGTATTTACGATCCAATCTTATTGAGGAATCGGAGTTCATTCGCATCCACAAACTTTCTGGGTATTTTGATGTAATTCTGATTAATCGTATTCAACCCACGTACGTATTTCGTTTGTGCCACCTTCCTTTATCGAAGGAAGAAGATGCAAGGGTCTTTTTCCTGAAAGTAGATGTGAAGCTAACCATTTTATGTAAAAGCACTGATGTTTGTTTCAAGTTGTCTGTTTTGCAAATAATTTGTGTGACTCTGAGGACAAGAGAAACATGGTCTCCTGCACATGTTGCAGTAGAAGCTGAACTGCTTGGTGTGTACAGTAGAAGTGGTTTTTTAGTAGAATGGTTAGATAGTCAGTCTTGTGATCATCACTTTACCCCTCTGCAATTGGCTTGTCAGGTGAAATCAAAGCAAATTGTCAAAGAACTCCTTCAAGCAGGTGTAAATTTATCACTGCAAGATGATTATGGAAATAATGCTATTCACATTGCTGTTAATTCTGGAAATGAAGAGATTGTGACAATACTTTGTGAGTTTGCCAACCCAGAAGATTTGTGTCTTTTGAATGAAGCTGGAGAGTCCCCTCTTCACATTTCATGCAAGTTAAATAAATTCAAGATATGTAAAATTCTTTTAGAAGCTGGTGCTGATCCGCTTGTGAGTGGCTTGGTTGGTCTTCCTATTCATTATGCTCTGAAGTATCAGTCCATAAAATCTGTTGAGGCTTTGTTGGGTAAATACCCTTACCAAGTTACCCAAACATGTACAAAGTATGGCGGTTTGCCACTTCATTGGTCAAAGACAAAAGATGATGTAAAGCTTTTGTTACAATACAATTCTCCAACGGATGCACCAAGCAATCAATATCACTTTCCATTACATATAATGGTATTAAGGAGTCGGCTAGAAGCTGCTGTAGCAATGATTCTAGGAAATGCTGATGTTAATAGCAGAGGAAAAAATGGCAACACTGCTTTACATTTGGCAGTTATTTATGACCATGTACAGCTAGTAAAAATGTTGCTTGTTTTTGGAGCTGATTTCACTATCAAGAATGATTTTGGTGAAACTGCAGGCCTTCTTGCTGTTCGAAGTAACAAACCCCAGAAAGAAAAAATTGTTGAATTGCTTTCATGCATTGGGGCCTTGACATTGAGTTCACCATCAAACAGTGGGCTAAATTTTGTTAAATGTGGGTCAGTTGGATCTTCGAATAGTCAACAAGATTGTGGTTTCAAGGTACTATGCTTGGATGGAGGTGGAATTCGAGGAATTGTTCTAACTCAAATTTTGATGGCACTTGAAAAAGAAACAGGAAAAAGGTCAAGAGAACTTTTTGATTGGATTGGTGGTACCAGTACTGGTGGCATTTTAGCCATTGGTTTGGCACAAGGCAGAAATGCTATAGATGTGCAAAGGCTATACTTTCGATTTAAAAATCAAGTTTTTTCTGGATCAAGACCTTACAGTTCAGAGCCAATGGAAGAGTTTTTGAAAATAGAATTTGGGGAGAATAACACCATGGAAACCATTGCCAAAGGCCCCAAGGTGATAGTAACTGCAACACTTGCTGATAGAAAACCAGTAAAGTTGCATTTGTTTCGAAACTATGAAACACATTTCTCTAATGAAGATTTTCGACCTGTTTCAAAAAAGCTTAGCCAAAAAGATTTATCTGCCTTACGTCAAAATTCTGTCAATAATAACAGGTCCCAATTGCTCTGGAAAGCAGCACGCAGCAGTGGTGCAGCCCCTACATATTTTCGTCCAATGGATAAATTTTTGGATGGAGGTCTACTGGCAAACAATCCTACTTTAGATGTGATGACTGAAATTCATCGTTATTGCAAAGAAAAAGGTGTTGAGATGAATTTGAAGGCTGTTGTCTCATTGGGTACTGGCAGTGTTCCAGTGACCACTGCAAGGTAATAATTTACATATGTCAGCATTTATTTAGTAAATACACATTTCTTTAGGCCATGACCAGCCTGTCAACTCATATTTTTGACAAGCAATTGTTTGTCATGTATGGGGGCCATGTTGTCCCCATAAAAAATCACTTCCATTCCATGATATCTGATGCTACTGCTAAATGTTATAAGCATGCATATTTTAAGGAATTGAGGTTTGTTGACATGTAATTTTTTGGCATCCAACAAACAACCATAAAGCTTCAGCCTTGTGCCTGTTGTCATCTTGCTGGTCTGTAACTGTGATCTTGTTTTCACCACATGAATTAGTTTCCTATAGCCTCCTGATTTCTAGCATGTGATATTTCGTACACCTTGTTTTTGCCTGATAGTTTATTATCCCAAATGTTATGTGATAGGGTTGGGTAACTAGTTCAATAGAAGAGTCATTGGAAGAAAAACAAAAACACCGAGCCACAAAATCAGTGTGTAGTGTCAAATGTAGTTCGGTAAAGAATGCAAGTTTTATATAAAATGACCTGCATCAAATTGCGTAGACAAACAACGACAACTTGCTGTCAATTTGAGATATAGTTATTCAGCTAGAAGAACCACACAAAACCTGTCGGCAAGCTGCATGCTGCTCAATCCGGAGTTTGCCCACCATTGTTATATGATAATATGCAGGTTTTGTGTTTAATTTTGAAAAGATTTTCTGTTTTTACATGATTTGTTCAAGCCCAGCATGGTATGATTATGGAATATGCAGTGGAGTCTTGTCATGAAGCAAATTAAACACAATTGAGCTGAAATTATCAGTAAACCTCAGTGGTAGGTTATTGTGAGGTAGATTTAAATATTTCAGTGTCTTATTCTAATACTATGATAAATCTGCTCTGAAATCAAATATTTTCATGCATTGCAAGGGGAATCAGTTACATACAATATTAACCAAAAAGATGGAGTTAATCTTAACTAAAATTTGGTACACAATCAAAGTCATATTGTGTGAAGGTGTTAAAATGCTATGTAAAAATGTACATGGTGATTTGTGAAAATTATATAATCAGGTGTTGGTTTTGATTTATTCTGTCTTAATTTACATTCATGATGAATCACAACAGCCTGTGTTTGTGTAGTGTCATATGTACTTTTTTGAGAACAAAGCTTAAGTGAAAATGAATGTTAAATAGTCATATCGTCACCCCAAACCTTGTCACAGTGACTGCGAGTTTTAAGGTGGTCTTAGCTTGTGTGGCTTTAAGTGTGTAAGCAAGCTTACATGTAAAGCAAGTGTCGACATATTGGTTGATATTGATCTATACTGGTCCAACACCTGCTTGATTGGGTTGAAAATTGTTCCCTTTTGTTTAGAACTAAAACAAGCATCTACAGTGCTTCTTAACACTGATCGGTCTTTGAGACAAGACCAAGGAATGGGGTCCACCTGTGAACTTGTATACATGATAGTAAAAGTTTCATGCAAAATTGCAGGCAGGGTATTTTTCAGGGATGGTAAATTTCTGGCATTTGTTGTTCATGACATTAAAGTAAAAAACATCGTTCAACCAAACTTGAAGACAAGCTACCAATCCAAGCTGAAAGTTCAAGAGGTCTTCTTTCTTCTCCTGCCCAGGCACATGATAGCACAGAACTTAACATTCTGAACAGCTTAAGAATGTACCAAAGAATACATATTAAAAAAGCCTGGTCTCTGCCACAACACACAACTAACCTCATTTTTTGAGTTCAGTCTGTGTACCATGTCCATTGGTGGCACTTTGTTGTCAGTGCATTCTGCGTATTTTTTATTCAACCTTTTTTGTAGATCAGTCGATGTTGCATGGCCAACCAATCCAGTAGCCCTTGTGAACACAGCTCTCGCAGGAATTGAACTGACGCAGATGATGATTGATGTTGCATGTGAATGCAATGGTCACGTTGTAGATCGTGCGGAGGCATGGTCAGTGAAATTTTCTGCCTTTTTTAACCAATGTGTAAATGTTTCCATGTCTTTGTATCTTCAAATAGTGAAAACAGATATCTTTTCACTACAATAACTTTAATTTTAACATGAAGACTGATGCAATTGAAATGTGCGGTGACTTGCGCCGTGCAAGTTATTGTAATCGACCTCCAGACTGGTTTCGTTGTCAGCTTATCATGGAGCATAGATAGAGCAGACTTACAACTGCGGTTACTAAGGTTTTTTATAACTACAGTATTACGTTCTGCCATTTGTGGTCAGTGCCCGCCGATTATTTTTTTCGTACTTAATCTCCAGCCGGGCACAGTGTCGCCGTTAGCCGGCTCATCAGTGCAGAACAAAGTTACAGCTGTGTTTCAAAAGTATATGCATTTTGATATTATGACAACAAGTTTAGAGTTCTAAGCGGTACAAGTAAATCTTTGCTTTTCTAAAATTGCGTTGTTTCGCACGCATTTCTCAGACGTTGCCACAACTTGTCTGCAATACAGATAAAATAAGACCTATGTTGGCACCATCGTAGAGAGCATTTTGGCAGAAACTTCTTTACTTATCCAGGTTGGAATTTTCGTCTGCTCTCGATAAAATCCAGTCTGGGTTTTACGGTTTTGACGAGTGAACTTCAAAATGTCAAAAAGCAAGTTATTGGTCATCTGCCCTTGGTTTCTTAGTTGGTTTTGCATCTCAGTGGAAATCTGTTTTTCCCGATAATTCGGCCAGCGCTGCTGATAAATTGAAGTTGTATAAATTGTTATTCGTAATACAGGCTTAGTGGTTTCCAAGAATGGGTTCTCCGGTTACACTCCGAGGTCGAATTTTTTCGCAATTTCAGGGCAAGGTTATAGGGGAAATAGCGATATTTGACTTAATTGCGGGGTGGGTTCTGCGGAGGAATTCTGTGAATAGATTAGGTATGCTATGGAAAATACCAAGTAGCTCCATTGGCGCCTTGAGAGCAGTTGCCCGAATAAAGATAAAAATGTGGTGAAAATTTTACTCGCCGGCTATGGCCTGAAAATAACCAACTCAAAGCGCGAAAATTTCTTGTAGTTGGTTGCAACTGGTTGAAGTTACATAAAATCTCCTTCTGCAGGTGTGAAACTCTTGGTGCGCAGTTTTATCGGTTGAACCCAACAATGACGGAAGATCTATCTTTAGATGAGGCCGACGACTCAAAGCTTTTAAATTTGCTGTGGGACACTCAAGTATATCTCTACGAGAAAAGACCGGTTATAAAAGAAATAGCGAGTTTGTTATGTGTCGATTTAACCGCCAAATAATTTGCAAGTTGAGGATGCGCCGCGCTGAGTTTTATTCTTAATTTGGCTTTATGGGATACAACTAGCGTTAATTGAACTGCCTGCTTTTTTGCTTTGTTTGAAAAGCGTTTATGCCTTGTTAGGCCCTTATTCGCGTTCTCCAATTATGTGCCCTTTTTCGTGAGCGTAGCATCTCGGTTAATGCGAACAAAATGCCAAAATAACGCATTGTTTTCTGAATTCGCGATCGGTGCGTTGCGATCGCGTAGGAATTTTCGTAACGCGCCCCTTCGTGTCATGGTGAAACTCATTGTTTTGATTGCTGTCAGATAAGTAATCCAAAAAGTTTGCTACTAGCTATAACAAGATTTCTTTTGGTATTAATGCTTCGTTCAAACACCCGGAAGTGCAGAGCCTTACTACATGTGCCACAAACTTGATACTTGAAACAGTGCGGGCGTCTTGTTTAAAAAATAAATTGTTGTTGTTTTGTAATATAATTTTTAAGAAAAAGAAATAGAATTCATGCAATAGGGCTCCGAATGTTGAGGTGTTCAATAACATGTATAAAGAAAAACGCCAAACCTTAGTGGCACACGCAAAAAGTGCAATTTCTGACTGGTGATACGAAAGCAGTTTTGAGCGACATCTTCGTTGTACTGATAGTTCTTATTGTGGAGTGCTGCGGTACTGCATCAAATAAGCATCCGCATTCGAAGGTGCATGTTGTTGTTTCGAATGGTTTGTGCGTTTTTGACACTGGCATACTTATACTGAACAAGTACCATACAGAAAAACCCGATCCTTGTGTCGATTTTTATTGGTTCTTTGCATTAATTTACGATTCCGCATTTACAACTTGAGTCTACATCAACAAGCCAGTTTATTCTTACTTTTTCGACTCAAATTTTTGTTGCTTCCGTGGCATCCACAATTTTTCGGAAAATCTCTATGAACATTGAACGTCTGTAAAACACTACATCCTATTTGGTTAACGACAGCTGGAAAGCAGATATATATGTCGTTGTATTTTGATGGTTACTTTCGTCTGTGGTGGCGGTTATAATACTATGAAGTTGCCAAGGTAAAGGCAAACTGACTTCGCGATTGTACGTGTTGTGTTGCGTATTTCAAGGTTCAGAAAAATGCGGTTTGCGTTTAGTTGAATCCAGTGCTATGCTGACTGTTGACACCTTGCATCGGGGTATCTAGCCTTTGAGTTTGCGGGAGTCAGTTGAAAAAGGGGCGCCAAAATAAATTACCAATTTTTGAACTTAAAAGTGTCAAAGGCTGCAAAAGTTCTTTAAAACAGGAATACTTTAGTAATTCTCCAGACTGAATCATTTGAAGATGTAGTTCAGCAATTGCATAATTTTTCTACTGAATTTAAAACTGGGTAGTAAAAACGAAAGATCCGACTTCCAAACTGAATCTGCCAACACAGCCATCGCTGTTACCCTGTACTGCTTTCTGTGAAATTTTGGATCTGATATACTGTGAGAAGTAAGGAAAAGGAGCATCAAATTATTCAGAGAATCGTTGGTCTTTTTGGTGGCCAATTGAAACCATTATGACGTTGGTCCACCACTGATAACTTGATTCCGTATATATGTACAGTATATCAGTATATGCTGTATGTTTTGAAAAAAAGTTGCCGGCATTTATGTTTTTACGATCTAGATGAGACCACCACTGTATATGCTATTTATGAAAAATATCGATGCGTCAACGATGAATTTGTAGTTCTTGTCATATTTTGTTACGTACTGCATAGGCCCATTCAATGTTAGTTTATTTTTATCATGTTTTTGATCCTGCAAGAAGACATTTTTGTGGTTATCTAAAAGTTATTTTCACTGATGGTAGAAGCCAACATTTAAAAAATTACACCGTCGCCATACGAGATGAGACTTGCGTGGCACGATCGCACAATGCTGTTATGCCGCTTCTGCGCGAAACATCCTTGCGGCGGTCGTCAAACCTTTGCCTTTTTTCTGTTTTCACGACCACCACATTGTCATATTTTGTATGATTCGACCCACTTCTGCTGGGTTGATCGCACTAATCTGTTCTTGTAGTAAGTCAGGTGCACCCTTCATACAAACCTGCTTTCAACTTTAAAGTCTCTTGAAGGAGCGATCTGTGGAACCACCAACCCTGTGTGAAAGGTTTGCCTTTGGTCGTGTTTTTTACGTATCGATTTGTTTCCAAATTCTTCAAGTGCACTACTTGTGATTGAGAACGTAATTTCAGTTGAGTTTCCTCGTTTAGTGCTGAAGTCAACAAGCGTTAGCAAGTTCAATAAAATCGCCTAATTTTTAATGAAGTTTTTAGCATGTTTTGGTGACGATCAGTGTTCGTATGATAAATGCTAGTCTGACTCTGAGCACATCCTTTATCCAAACTCCTTATTTAAATTGATGGTCAGCTGAGTGCGCAAGTGTTAACCGAATTTTCAAGCATAAACTGCCTTCGGACTTGTACACAAAAAATAAATATTGTTTTTAGAAACGTATAGTAATAGTGTAAATGAAACTTCACCCAAAAAGATATTTTCTCAAGTCATTTTTTCCGCTGAAATTGAGATATCGGTGGTGCAAATGTATTCTCCAGTCAAAAGTGCACTTTCCAGTTTTTAACCACAATGGCGAAGAAATAATGAAACAGCCTTAGGTCAAGTCATCGGTTGTACGGCACTTTCGGTGCCGGCTCCCGCTGAATGTTTTACGCCATCGAAAAAATTGCTGTTTTTCGTTGACCATGTAGTATAGGCCGAACTTAAACGCAATTGACCTCAGCATACATTGATGCGTATCTTGTCCAGACGGTTTAATGGTGGGCGTTTCTATCTCTACACTGCAGTAATTCATTTCAGACAACATTGTACACATGGTTGAGTACAGTGGCGCACGCAGAAAATTTCCGAGGGGGGCCAAAGCATAGGCGTAGCCAGGGGGGGGGGCAAAGGAGCCATGCCTCCCCCCAAATTTTTAGAAAATAGTCATTTTGTGCTTTGAG
>JGI24159J19872_10009386_pt1 | contig 12818 bp, 11 predicted proteins | sample Ectturendosymbi4_FD_19872 | JGI IMG/M metagenome (IMG submission 19872)
TTGCTGTNTCAAAAGCGCGCAAAGTTGTAATCTAGCTGGGCATATGAAGGCTACCTATCAAAATTACTGTTAAAAATATTGGCTGTTCTGAAATATTGTGTAATACATTTTCTGTGTCAGGTCCAACTTTTTTGTTTTGAGCCGGAAATATCCGCATTTCAGGTCACTCATCAAAGTATGCCTTAGGGCCAGCTGAGCCTTAATCCGGCTCTGATGTCCACAAGCCATCGCACTTACTGCATGGTCGTGCTGGCAAGTGTGGTCGAACGGAGTTTTGACGTCAAAAGAGCTTAGTGCAATTGAACTAGAACGAGAACGTTGGAGCTGCGTGTTTACATGCGCTTCAGAACGACCGGGTTCCAAGGGTGTTCTGCGCTGCGGTCCTTCGGCCAGCGGCACCAGTTTGATGAGCAAACTAATTATTTTGGTCGTTGTAGAGCTGTATGTTTTCCAGTTACAAATGACAAACGAAGGACAGCTTTCTGCGACAGCACTTGAATGGCACAGTCGTCACTACTTTTCACAAAACTCAGCTTGTTTAGGGATGATGAAAGGTAAAAACAGATTAGGCCAGGATTAGAAATAATTTCTTTGCAGAGACTACTGCAACGTTTCAACATGCGTCAGAGAAAACAAAAGGATTATCACAACCTTGCAGATGCCTATTACAACACCCAATTTTCTGCAGTTGAAACACGATTAGATTACATTCCAGCAAACATGGTGTCCAACAGCACTGTTTGGAGGCAAATCACCATCAGCAATTAGCCTATGTAAGCTAATAGGCCATTAACTATGTATGTAAATTCCATCAGCATTTTCCAGTGGACAATATTGACATTAAAAAACTGCAGTGAAACAGCAGTATAGCGTACTACAAACAGTAAAACCAGGCCATGTTACGTAGCCTACAGAATTTTACTGCACTGTACAGTCACGCAGTAGTTTGATGTCATTATCACTGCAATATGGATTGCAAAACTCAACACGTTGCACCACTTCAAAACAGCAGACGTGATTTAAAGTCAAGCTTGCATCATCCAACCAATGCAGGCGTTAAGGCGACTGCCAAACCTACTGTGAAAGGCGCCTGCTTCGCGAACACACTTTTACCAGGGAGCTCATTTACGAACCAAGCAACTACGAGCGGAGCGTGCTGTGCTCCCTTTCCCGAGAGCTCATTCGATCACTCAAGCATTTGGTAATTCAGCAGCAATCGTGTCACGTGACCTGGCCAGTGAGCTAATGAGATCACTTAAAGCGTCATGCAGAAAGCGCTAATGAAAGCTCGCGAAACCGAATTACGAGTACAACAAAAAATGTTTCTTCACCTGCGATAATTCTCTGAACGCTTCGTCGCCAACAAAACAAATCTCATGATCGTCCGGATCAGCCAAGATCACGACTTCTACAGTTGCTTTTCCAGGAGTGTCGAGACTGACGAGTTTGTTCAGTATTGTGCCGTTGATTTGTATGACAGAGTCTTGGATGCCAGCAAGCTGCAATTAACACTGATATTTTTGAACAAAGTAACGCCATCAATAAGTTTGCGATTTATTTTCTTTAAAAAAACGGTAAGAAGAGCCCAAGAGATCCATTCATCATTTTTCATAACCACACGTGAACCGAGCGCTGTCAGACAAGCTATCAGCACTATCACCCCCGAATGATCGTTTCGTTGTCAACGCACAGTGTATGACTGGATGAACAGGTATTTGGTTTCACAGTGCAGTTGTACAGGAGTTAAGAAATCTTACTCTAATCAGAACAGTATCTATCGAAAATAATTATCCTTCCACAGCACTGCATCAGACACTACAGTATGATGTTTACCGAATGTACATTTCGCCTACTGAGCAGACATTTTACGACTTTTATTAGAAAATCAGCAACGTGATCAGCTGAAAATGCCGTAAGAAAATTACATAAACGATTACAATTTAGTTTGTTTATTAAAGCACAGGTACGCTACCATCACAAACTTCTCTCCTAGTTATTTAAACTTTTCGAAAAAAACGAGTCGACAACTAAGGAATGTGGGCACGACACATCAAATGAAAGCATATGCACTTCGTAAGGTAGAAGTGGCATAGAAGCAAACGCAATGCTGAAGGATAGACATCTATTCAAAATGAATAAAAAGTTCTCAAAAGAACTTACAGGAAAACGTTTGAATGCAGTTTTCAACTGCAGTCTTGCAACTTTGAGGTGCTCACCTCGAAATAATGCGAAGCTGCTAAACAAGCAGCGACTGAATAGTACGGCTGGGCACGGGAATATCAGGCTGTGTCCAAGAGCGTCGTGCATGCGCACTCGACGTGAAAATAAAGTAAAACACTATAACAGCAAAAAACTGTCACGAAGCATCACACGTGAAATACGTGCCTGATCACGTGGGCACGATATCGCCACCCGACCGAACGCTTTCTTGTGTTCGACTGGTCCGTTCACTGCGTGCAGCCGAAGCTTGGCTTGATCGTCGGTGTAACCAAGAGTGGCGCTTTCTTTCGTCTGTTCGTAAATTGTCATGCCGGCAATGCGTTTCCAATAATCTGAAGTGTCACACGAAACCATTCCGCGTTAAGCACAACCGTCACAAACTACGAAATCTTCCTCTTTCGTTGGCCCTTACTTCGTTTGGGCCAGAACGGTGCGTGGGCTGCTGAAAATCGCGTGCTGCTCAACTTACCACCACGTTAGGCGAACAGCGACAGAATCCTGGGGTCAAGTAATCAAAACAAAACCTAACGCCAGTTTGAATTGGATCGCGATAAGCACGAAAAGAACACGGATGGCAATGCGAGAAGTCGGGGAAGAGCATGCAAGTTTTAGATGTTGTGGGTAGGGTGACCATTTATGCAGATTCGCATTTAGACACAAAGAAGTTGAAAATCACCCACCACATTTTGAGAAGAGGTTGATGTAGGCACGAAAAATGAACTGCTTAAACTCTCGATCAAATTATGGCAAGTTGCCGGCTGTGTTACTTGTGCCCGAAGTTGCATCCGATATACAAAAAGTAACACATGACTGTTTTTTGGAACTAACGTTTCGCCAAGCTTGCACAGCCGATCGAAAGGGCGAAGTTGAATTCCTAGATGTTAATCATTACATAACTACTGACGATAATTTTGGTATTGTCACTACAGACTTCGTGAAAGTCACACAGAGGGAAGGCAGTTTATTAACGGAAAATCACACCACCCAAAGTCAACATTCAAATCTATCTTATTTGAAGCAATAAGATTGAGGCGTCTTAACCAAAGGAAAGACCACCTCAGCAGCTTACAACGACTCAAAGAAAAAGCGATTCGCTCAAACTTCCCTTTGGGCATGATTAATGACATGATAGCAATGGCATAAAATTGGGAAGAAAGGCCACGGTCCCCAAAATGCGACAAGAAAGATGATTCACAGGTTAGGGCTACATCTTTCCCCCACCTGATAACTCTAACAAAGAGAGAAAAAAAATGAAATCCGAAGACAATGATAACCTACAAAAGACCTACTACAATTGGGCAAATACTTACAAAATACCAAAATACAAGCACCTTGCTATAAGCAAGACGAGGGAGATGTGAACTGTGTGTCGGGACCTTGCGGTCACTGTGCTCTTTGTTGTCGCTATGTGAAACGCAACAAATCAATGGTAACATGTGTTTCACAAATAATCAGCAAAACTAAAACCTTCCCACTGAAGCAAAACTTGACAGGCGCAAAATATGCTTTTTATGTAGCGGCTTGTGTGATATGCCATGAACATTAGGTCAGCCAAATTACGAAAAAATTTTCCAAGAGTTGGTCATCGCACCGTGGTAATTGGAACAGACCCAACTGTAAAAATGACAAAGATGAAACGGCCTTGTCGCGGCACTATTCAGTGTTCTATGGTAACGTAAATAAATTGCCAATACATGAAGCTTACACGGTTACTTTTGTCGAAAACCTGCTTTTCATTCTCTGATTATCTGTGAAGATAAATGGTATCACCAACTTGACGCACAAATTATAATTGAAAACACGATCCTTCCCCACGTGAGATAATTTTCGTTTCCCTTCCCGCTGTGCGTCGACGTGCTTTGACTTTCGCCACCACCGCGCCGGGGTTCGGTTCTCGTCAGCAACAGCGTTTCAAATGCGCGCTGAGGTTTGGTTGCCGTCGCTGCAAAACTGCAAGTCTAGTTTACGCATTCTGCAGATATTGAATCATACGGCGTGTTGTTTCAAGCGGTAGTTGGACGCGTCGCCTTGCCAGTAGTAGCGAATTTTAAATGCATTTATCTGAGAACGACGTATTCTATAGTGTTGGGATTTATTAAGTTCATTTACTTTTGCGGTGTGTTTTGCAGTTTCAGTGAATGCGTTTAGTTGAGTTAGACGTAATTTACAGTTTTAATTGTCGCAATTGGTGTTGCATGATTTTCCACTAGTCTTGAGGTTGTTCGTTTTCTCTGCCCTTCAACGTTTCACCGGTTGGCACTGCTTGCAGATGTCACGACTGACGATGTATAGTGCGACACGAAATCGATTTCCTACTAAAAATTTGCGATTGAGTCCTTGCTTGTTTCACCTGTGGAGTGAAGTTACCTGATGACTAAGTGGGTTGCTATTTTAATTTGGTTACAACAGGTTGCTGTTAAAAACATTTGCAAATCAAGTTTTTCAAATTACGGAAAGTCTTAGTTCAGTTCAGCTCCCACACAGCACTTTCAGTAGCTTGTAGAAAAATACCAGTGGACGCCGAACGCAGCTGTGCATTGCAAATGTCAAGGCACTCACCAACTGATGTTTCGAGGTTCGATGAAGCAACCGTTACACTTTGGACCGGATCTGCACAAACGAGTTGAGCATATTTAGTATCACAGCTCGATATATTGAAGTCAAAAGCAGTGCTGCTGTACACCCTAACACAAGCCTGCACAACATACGGCCCGCGAGAGCTTTCTCAATTGTAGAAAATGTTGCAAAAGCTCGACCTCGAATAAGTAATTGTCGCTCCAGAATTTATTCCATACTACAACGAAATCACCACATCGAAATGAAATAGACATTTGCGTCTTGCGGCAAGTTTATGTTGATAATTTGACCCTTCGAGCTTTGTGAGTTGTGCAGGCCTGCCCTAACAGATAGGTGGGGGGAGCGTCACTGAAAGTTTTCAAAACAGTAGTTAACCGGCGATCACGGCATTGTAAGCAAAGATTCCAGTGTACACAATGGGCAAAGCCAGAATTATTTGCGAGCATGAGGTCACTATTACAGAAATTTGGACGATCGTACAAGCGCGTTTACATTACGAGAAAAAAACGCTCTGTCTACCCACAATCAATGCAAATTGAAATAAAATTACCTGTTGGAGGTTGTGGACAATCAAGCAAAATAAATCTGTAGCCACCTGGAGCTTCTGTTTCGAATGAGTTATCAGAAAGCTTAGACAGTGACCAGTTTGCTTTTTTGCATCGTTCTATGGCTTCTCGTGATTTTATTGTAATACCCTGCAAAATAAAAAGTCAACACGCACAACTGCAAGTGTTATAGAGCAGGAGGACTTTTTTCCAATAAACAACAAGGCGCAAAAACTGTGTACAACGCTGTGAAGCTGACTGAGCCGAAATGTGGGCCAATTACTGCGAATACTACAGTCGGATATATGGAGCGAAATTATATCGAACGAACAGCAACTGTTGCCAGAAGCTCAACGCTGCGGCAACATTGGTGGTTACCATTTTCTGAGAACCCAGTTTCAACGGCATTGTTGTGAACAAATGCAACTGTGAGGTGAAGTAAGATCCTCCCCACCCGCTTATGCTATGAACTGTGGTCTACGCAAAATATTCCTTGAATCAAAAATGCTTCCTTGAATAACCTACAACCTGTAATAAATAATGCCCCCAACCCGAGTTTGATAAATCTCTTTCATGAGTGTGTCGCTTGGAGCGGAATGTTTAACGATCAGAATACGAAGGGGTGTACGCATGACAAAGTTCAAACCATGCACTTGTGCACAGCGCAATCATGCACCGCCAGTGTAAATTTTTATAAATCATTCTAAACTGTAAACGTTTGTTAATTTTGTATTTTCAATAAATGAGCACCATGCACTGAGTGTATTGGGGGTAAATCTGGTAATCTTGTTCGATAAAAGGGTAAGGTATGTAAAATTGGTTAAGAACCACTGGTTTATACAGACAGCTGCAAATTTTCTTTACAGTTTGAAATGTAAGCTCGTCCATGTGGAGCCATCACACAAATCTTTTATGACTTAAATTAAGCTTCTAATAATTGAGCCGTGACAGGTTTGACGTGGAAATAGCATGAAGGATTGCACCATCAGCGGCAATGGAAACAAATTGTTACATGAGTTAAGTTTTCCTGTACTACTGGAGATTGTTGCGACCGTAGTCAGTTTGGTCGATAGTCTTGGTGGAGCAATGCGTAAATTGTCAAACAAAAGAAACAGTATCTCCTTAAAGAAGCAGTATCTCCTTATGGATAAAGTATGACATCACTGAACAGCGAAAATAGTACGAAAGTGGCAAAACTTCCAACAGATTTCGATATTCCAACAAGGACGTTGACTAAAGTTTCGAAAAATGAGGACAAAATAATATCTGACATTTTCTTATCACAGTATACGTAAAAATACAATGAAGTTAAGTAGCAACCTAATGAAAAAACCCTTGTCAGTTGTCACCCTTGCCAGGCTTCAGCATTGAATTAAAAGGCTACCATAGGAACAATTTATTGTAGTTCAGATATAAAGACAGTTCGCCTATAACAATGCTTTTTATCTGGTCCCATGAAGTGGGCAATTCCTACTGTAAATATTAAAGCGTTCCATTAATTTCCAAGTGGTTTCTCTCAGGAAGGTTTGTTCATACTCGTAGCAACAAGAGGTCTGCAAAATTGATTCAAGCATTTATGCTACACCCAGCCCTCATGATTCTAGACAGGGCTGTAGCATCAACACAAGTTAAAATCTCATAGAAGCAAAGCTGAATAAAGACGAAAGAAATTTACCAAGATAAATTTGTTTTGATCTAGGCTGGGTATTTTTAAAATACAGCACAACCTGGAACACAAGAAATTATGTTCTTTGAGGAGCCTGATTGTTTTAACCATCTTCGCACACAAGGCATAAAACTGATGGTGCCCCAGACATACTTGGAAAAGAACTGTAGTATGAAGACCACTCAAACTTTGTAATAAGCTGATGCATTGCACATCCCAACCACCCATATGACCAAAGCAGGCATGCAAGAGTGCATGCACAAGTATAGAGGATGTGTTGATGCTGTTCCTCAAATAATGTTTTCCACAAGAACATGTTGAATTTGAACAAACACTGAAACATACATACAAAGTGCACATATCACTATATATGCAGCAGTGTTTTTGCTATAAACTAAATTAAGTTGCTGATTGATTCTCTTACTTTTTCATTGGATTTGCCATAGATGCACTGTATGATCCATAATATAAATCAGTACTGCAAGGCTGGATTGTAAGGAAATGATTCAATGGCCTAAGATAAATACCAACATACCATGAAATCATTTCCAAGGGCATATTCACCAATTCCATAGTTGTATGTCAGCTCACACACAAAGTGATCATCTTCTGGTCCATATCCTACCATTGTCTTGCTCCACTTGCCATCATATGGTCTAAAAAATGGCTCAACACATCAACCATCAAAAATTAGGATTTGCTTATAAGCTACGCAAAACAAATATTTTGTTGAGGTAACTGGAGAAAAGCAATGACCATTATTGCTTTCTGTCTTTTGCAATGCCTGTTAAATGACACATGGATTCAAATAACAGGTGAAGATGAAAAGCAGGACGTAAATTGTGTTCAGCAAGGTGAAGATTTAGAATTAAAAAATTTAGATTTTTTATCTCATTACAAGAGTTTTACATAAAAGTTACACAGACACCACAAGTTCTATGAAAAGTTATGGTCAACACATTCAAAATCAAACCAGGAAGCTGCATGTTATGCATTAATAAAAACAGGTTTAGTTGCAATAATAACTAGTAGTGATGCAGAAACACAGCACAAGTAATAAATAAATGTGGTAATCATTTTAAGTTACTTTTAAAGCATTTAAATCTATCAGTACTGCATTAAAAATGAAATACAGCATAAATAGTACAGTATTACAAAAATGCAATCAACCATTCAAATACAAAGCAAGGACCAACTGGGAACCTTGTACATAATACAATAGCCCCTGTAGTAAGTACTGTTACTTTTATCACTGGTATATAAATAGCACAGCGCACATAAACATATTAGAATGTATGACATCTCCAAATATTTTTCAACATTATCTGAACTAATTCCTGAATTTTATTATCATGCAATGTACATGACATAATTTACTTTAAAATTGTGCATGTCACATCTATAACCTTAAATTGACCAAATAAAACAAACAATACAGCAAAACAAGTAGTGAATAACTTGTGAAACATCTCAACAGTTTATTTCTCTATAAGAAAACATTCTAAAATTGTAAATCTAGATTACAATAAACTCAGGTTGTTAATTCCTACCCATTACAGGTTGCTTTGCATCCCTCTTCAAACTCTTCATGGCGCAAAATCTGAAGTACAAGATGCAATTGTAAACAAGTTTGCACAACCAAAAAGCACTTTGCAACAAACTCACTTGTGTCTGCATGCAACATCTTAAAGTTGCAAACTTGTTTTCTGGTCAGCGTATGAGTATGATGTTGGTGGTGTTACTAAACACTTTCACTACCAGTGTATGTATCTTTACACAATGGAAATTCTAGAGCAGATGCCAGTCTATGTTGACTTTGATTTGATATAAGCTGTAATCTTTGTCTTAAAAGTTCATACATATGAAAACTATGAGAAATAGTGGGTTTAACATTAAGCATTTTTTGGCTTCAAATGCTTTTTGTCAACATTGTACTACACTGAACAGAAAACTGCAAGTAGTTTTTCCAGTGTTTTCATCACAGAAGGTTACCTTACGCTTAGGTCAACTGTCACAAACATGGTCCTTTTTATTTACTCAATAATGTGGTTTTATTGACCTGATCTTAGTAATCTGAGTGATCGTGTGTGTCCACATAGTGATCCAGTATTTTCCTAGTTTTATTTCACAATATTTTCTTGTTCTTAGAACAAATTAAAACAAATTCCCTGTCCAACTTCCCAGTGCAAATACTCGCATTATAAATATTTTTTCCATTATTTTATTGGAAAGTTATATTCTCACAGCTTTTCATCATACGTTTCATGTGGAATAGAAACTCAGTAAAGAGACCTACCACAGTAGTATGAATTGAGTTCAAAAGACAATTCTGTACCAGCATTCAGCAAGCCACACTAAAAAACTTAAATGGATATGCAGCCTATAATTTACCCATCCCATGGCTGGCTTAGAATAAGCATTAAACAGGTAACAACTTCAAATAACCTTCATTCCAAGAATTTCTCTATAAAATCTTATAGTTTCTTTTCTATCTCCAACTTTGAAGACATAGTGTAGTGTTCGACGTCCAGCCATGTCAGTTGGTTGCAATGAGCAAAGAAAATAATTCAGCTTAGTGCCTGAACAAAGGTATATGAGAAAAAACTAACAACACTAATCTTAATAGCAAGTTAGCAACCAGTTATAGAGTTGCNAAAAAAGAAAATTTCCATGACAAAAAATAAGAAAAAAATAGTCATGGCAAAGTCTTCAGCAGTTTTTTTTGTTGTTTTAAGCTATTACAAAAGCTGTTGGGGTACAAATATTCAGATTAAGTGCTCTGAATAAAAATTACCTATTTGACCTTATAGAAATAATAACAATGGCATGAATGGGTAATGATATGTAACTGATATGCTAGAGTAGGTTTAACAGACAAAGAAAATTTTGTTTACTTTACTGAACAAAGCTATTAACCGTCTGGCACATGTTTTTGCAAAAATAGTCATCATAAAGGGAGCCCTGTAAAAGGTGGAGCTTCGTAAATAGCGGAGCTTGGTTGCGGAGATTTGACGACGTAACCGGAGTGGATAAAAGTTGTGTTGCAAAAACAAAAAAAAAACGAAAAAAAGTGGAGGAAAAATGTTAGCATCATTGCAACTTAATATGCGTTTCTCCCAAACATGGAAGTTTGCGATGTTTAAAAGCTTTATACATTCATCATGATTCGAAACTGTTAAAACCTATTTTTTTTGTCCCCGAACCGTTGTGAAACTCAGATAACCAAAAATTACCAAACTTCAAAATAGATTTTTTTTACCGCAGTGTAATTTATATCACCTTTTGCAGTACAACTATTTTTACCACCGTTTAGTTCTCATTGCTTAAACGCAAAATATCAGTTTTAGTGACTCAGGTTACGTCATCAAACCTCCGCAACCCTTACCAAGCTCTGCTATTTACGGAGCTCGGCCTTTTACAGGGCACCTCACAAAGCTTTATAAGTCAAAAACATTCATCTCAGCAATCTTCGCCCAAAAGCATTATGTACAGTAACTTTAAACTTGTTCTACACAGAGGCACTGCGATACTGTAGCTTATATTGGCCTTAGGCTTAAAACAAACAAAAATAACGTGTGACTCAAGTTTATAAAAACATACTATGTTTCACAGTGAGTATATCTAGTCTACTGTAACCTGCCGGGGCTGCAACCACAGTGCTGCACTGTGGTGCAGTATATAACAAAAAATATAGATCCAAAACGTATGAGTTCAAAGTCTAGCCAAGGCCTAGTACTGTACCATATCGCATATGATAGGTATATAGTAACTACAGTACTGTTTGTCATAAGTAGTAACGAACACCATAATTTTGTTGGCACTTCCGACTTCGGTTCGACAGTACGAGTACCAGACTTTAATTCCATTCCACGGCTTGTGTAAAGTAGGGGAACACTGTTCTGGATCTATAGAGTTTTCTTACGTTTCATTCACACATACTCATATTTTTCTTGAAGTTGTTTATGTCCCGTGAACAAAGTGCCAGTTGCATGTGCCAAAACTGGTTTCTAGCTACACGTGCCGCCGAGTATGCGGTATTCTTCCGGCGCTACACTAGTCATTCTTGCAGAAATTTCTTTCGAGTTTTCATCACTCTTGTTTCTGCTGAGTCATGCCAATCTTAATATGATGCAGCATAAACACAGCAAATTTGTTACAGACCCCTGGCCAATAATTTTTTCACCAACTCTAGTATTTTTATCACATATTGTGACCCTGCGTTACAATATTATTTCTGTATTTTTAAAAATGTGTTACAGCGTTGATGTTGATTTTAGTAGTGTTCTGCAGTGATGTGCCCGAGTCATGTTTCGATATTTGTCGAGTCAGAGTCACAAGCGCCTCGAGGCCTCGACTCGGTGTCGCGTAAGAAATCATCTAAAATTTTTTCGAGTCGAGTCACAGCGAGTCAGAGTCCAATCCAAAGAACTGTTGAGTAACTTCGAGTCATTGGTTTGCAAACTCGAGTCAGTATCGAGTCAAATAAAATTCAATAATTTTTGCTATAAAATGGTGCACAACGAACTAAAAAATGGCGCCCAACAAGCTTAAAAATGGTTCCCAATGTTGTTTTAGCAAAATTTTAATGATAACTTGACAGTAGTGAATCAAAGCTACGTTATCGTAAAAACAACAATACATAATGTCCATTAGTTGCTATTCAGGACCAGGTTTGTCACACTTATGAAATTCTGTATGCCTAATCAATGCTTTTTAAGGCGTTTCGAGTGACCGAAACGGTCCCTCAAATTTACCCAACAGTCTCTCGAAACACAGGAGAATTTCTCTGCATAACCACCACCAAAATACACTAACACCTCACTTTATGACCGTTGCGGTATTCTGATGAAGCAGTTGCGGTCTATAAAAATGTCTTGACTGTTACCAAGGTCAAACCTTATGAAACAAGCCCACATCATTTGTGATTTAACAGTGGTTCACTTGTTCAGGGGTATTTTTAACTTGGGGCCCCACTGTTAACATGCTACAGGCTCCACCCCACCATAATCCGGCACTGAGCCTGGCATGTTGCCAGCTAGTATGAAAAAAGTTTCAGTAACGTCGGATGAAGGAACCATAACTAAAGCAGGTAAGCAGCGAGGAGCCAATCTTAAACTGTCATTCTTTTCGTAGTTGACATGCCAGGCCACTTAAACCTAAAACTTAAAACCATGGATTTGGATCGTGTGGATTAAGAATGGATCTTGTGGATCAAGAGTTTGAATAATTAAGTGTGTGCGTCTTGATCTGTCTAGCGATAATGTGTCTAAGTGATGAAATGTCCCGATGTTTAATTGTCTGCGTGATTAACTGTGTAGTGATTAAATGTCAGTGATTAACATTGTGTGATTAAATGACGCATGATTAATAATGATAATAATGATATTTTATTGCGGACTCATGGTCCATATCACAGACACAAGAGCATAAAAAGTTTTTTGCTGTACATCAGCGCACATTACAGAAACGGTGTCAGCATATGACCAACATTGGGAGGAGCAAAGCAGTTCATCCTCTCCACAGCTGTATCGTCATTTACAAAAGCACAGAAAATGGATAACCATACAGTAGGGCATTACACAACCGGTGTTAGTACTTGTCCAGCCTTGAGACGAGCAAGGCCTATCCCAGCACTTCTTACTTTTTTATGCTTGGTGTGTACACAGTCTCCACATACTTTACTACACAAAAGCAATACTGGTGAGACGCAAAGTCCGAAACAATTCACGGACAACTACTGCATTTGTTCTCCATACAGGAGTGTTGAATAATTGAGGAAAAATGAAGATTTGTAAAAAGCATCAGACATT
>JGI24159J19872_10009387_pt1 | contig 12818 bp, 8 predicted proteins | sample Ectturendosymbi4_FD_19872 | JGI IMG/M metagenome (IMG submission 19872)
CCGTACCTTCTAATCCAACGGAAATAGAAGCAAGTCTCAGTTCAAGTTAACCTCAGCACTGACATCCGGCTTTGAAGATCTTTCCTTAATGCTTCCGCGGGTCGCCAGTTGTCCACCCTTGTTTTAGTAGATTGCTTACTCAATGTTGCTGTCGTTTTCGCGAAAAACTGGCAATGTTGGTTTGGAGCTGTTAGTTTATTGTTTTGGTCAAGTCGTACTGGAAAATATGTTTTTGAAGATATTATGCATTTATTGGTTTGCTCAAATCAAGTGGATTTCTTCATTCATCCAATGCATTTGAAACGTTTTTCCAATTTTATTGAACACTGTTACATCTGCTGTTCGCTTCACGAAAAAAATAGAAAGGAATGGAGCTCTGGCCTTTCTTGATGTGAATTAACCCGTAATTGTGCCAATGATTTGGACAAATCCGTCTGCAGAAAAGCTCGCACAGAAACAGGCACAGTGATCATCCTTTGCAACATAAACAAGCGGTTGCGAACACATTGCTAACCAGAACTGCACTTTAGGTTTCGAATGAAAGCTGCCATGAAAAAGAAAAGGAACGCATTGAACAAGTCTAAGAAAAACGATTAGCTGACCGCATTGGCTGCTTTTCCCCGAGAATTTTCTGTTAAAGAAACCGTTACAGATCCGACTTTTGGTAGTATAGTATTAGCATATTATCGCGGCCTTGTCGATAAACTCAGGTCATTTTTAAAACCGGTCAAAGCAATCAATTGTACGCTGCGAAATAGGAAAAATCCCATCCACCCTTTTGATCGCCAAAGAGCTATCTACTGCTTATCATGTGGTATTGCGATCGAAATAAACAGAGTTCTTTGGTTTATCCAGAAAAATAGCCCTCGTGCAGAACATGCACTTGGGTTAGGACACCGAACGCACTGGTCAAAGCTCTACGTGTTGCGTTTGAAAATGATATCAACAAACGACGGTTTACGGAATCGATTTTTACTAATTCGACGCAGAGTTGTCGAATTTGTATTTTACATAACATCAGTTGAGAAAAATGTTTTGTAATTAATTGTGAACTCATTTGCCTCAACATGAATTGTGGATTATCCTGAAAAAGTAAGACTACTGCTGGTGTATCAGAGGGAATGTTCCACACATTAAAGTTTTCATTAGCACCCGTGAATGTTGTAATGTCATCTCCTAACTTTCTAAATGATATGGTGTCAAAAAGAGAAAAAATTGTTTCTACTATGCTTTAAAAAATCTTCGTGTTTCACAATAAAGATGCATTGGCCGGGAATCGAACCCGGGCCCCCCGCGTGGCAGGCGAGGATTCTACCACTGAACCACCAATGCTTGATAACACACATTAAAATTTTGTCCTCATAATCGCTGCAACAAGGACATCTCAAGTGTTTACGATTGTTTAATAACAATGGCTGTTATGACGATTTATTTAAAGTAGATCGATACTTTTCGATAATAACGCACTGAGTCATTTGAATCCTCTGCGAGAATCTCCGCCGCTCAGACAGTGTGTACGTTGCTGGAACAAACGCGGCTAGTGCTTCCAACTCATGTAATTATTTACATGTGCTACGACTAGTTTGTGTGACTGAGTTTTGTCAAAAGTGTTGTTGGTTACTTTTTTGTTGCACCTCAAGATCGAGATATGTAGGCCTGTCGCAGAGAAATATCTCGGTCTATCGACCGAAATGTTCAAGACAGATTAAGTGAAGCCGCGAATCGCGGATGCAAATTTCAGACACAGTAGAAAATGAGTTTTGTTAGAAGCCATGAAAGACAATTCTGTCTGTTTGGTTTGATTTGCAAGAAAGTCGATGCTTAAGATTCACGACGTGGCACCAATCTCTTGCAAAAAGAAACAAAAGTATGTGAAAAAAACATTTTAAACGTCGATGTATGCAGAAGTTTCAACAAAAGAAGGGCATGTCAACCGTATAAGCATGTCAACCGGCAGGAACGGAGTGAAACAGCAAGCTTCACTTTATCTCTGCGTTTGAAACATTTCGAGCCATTCCGAAGCGAAAACCCTGTATTTCGCATATTTTAGATGTTCCTTGTATAATACCTGAGGATGAGAACTCTGTTCAGCAAAAGCACGGTCCTACGCAGAATTGCCATCATCGTCTCAGGAAGATGTGTGGGGAGCTCTAAACATCAAATCCTCAAAAATATTGTTGTGTAGGTGCTGTGGCGCATGGGCGCTTCCGCAATGCACTTGTTCTGCACGCAACAATTGCAAACTTTCACGCGATAGCTCCTAAAGTTTTCAGTTGTATTTCAACGTTGTGATCTTCCTAAAATTCAGCGATCAAGGACACCATTTAAAAAGTTTAAAGCGGCGATTTATTTACCCCAACAATGTGCGCAACAGCAGTCGAAAAGATGCTTTGTACAAGTATGCCCGGCGTTTATTCATCGGTCAAGCTCTTCGAGAACATGTGTTCTTGTTGCCCTCCTATCGCTTATCTAAGCAGTAATTTGCCAGTCGTATCCATTCAGAACAGCTTGCTGGGAATGACTGTTCTGCATTCAGGTTTTGCGATGTTTCTGATCAGACGCGACGCTGTTGTTTTCCAGCACAACCCAGACAATCCTCCGGCGCCCTCAACCGTGTACGAGTGCCCACTGTACAGAACGTCAGCAAGAGCCGGCACGCTCTCGTCCACTGGTCACTCAACCAACTTCGTCACCACTGTGATGTTAAATAGTGACGTCCGTCAGGATCACTGGATCCTGCGCGGGACCGCTCTGCTTTGCCAGTTAGATCATTAGCGATATATTTTCTTGCTGATGATTTAACTTGCTTTTCCGAGATATGTTGCCGCACCTGTGTTTCCGTTTCGTTGCCTATTAACGTCAGTGACGCTGCGTAGTAGAAATGTCAAAAAATGAATTCACTATTTTCCTGTTCCAGGTGTTTGTTTTCATGTTTGCTGAAACGAGGGTGTAGTTTTATTCTTGGTCTGCATATATATTGGTATGTTGAAATTAGTTTTTCAAAATTTGAAAGTGTTTTTTTGCCAATCCTGGTGCTTCCTCTCTTGTACGACATTTGCAACATATTTCTTAGTGGGACAACTGTGACACGTTTAATATTTTTGTAAGGGTCGATAGGTTTTACACTGTGCAACTGCAGCAAACAGGATTACTTAAAAAATTTCAAAACGCAGCTGATGTGTTTTACTTCGCAAGCGATGATTACTTGCATTAGCAGCTCTGCGTTTTCTAACAAGCGGTAACACGCAAACGCGCTTTAAATGTAGAAAACGGAGTAAAAAATCTGTAGCAATGGCTTTCCTCTTCTGTCCACGCCTAATTATCTGACAGCATTGTTGTGTTTCAAAACGATTTGATTCCGTGAAACCATTAACGAAACTCACTGTGCTTTGTCTTTCTTGGTTTTCTGCAGAACAGTTAGTTTTATATCATTTTTCCGAATTTTGTTCTGGCCAAAATAAAAGCTTGAAAAACTGAGCGGTTCAGTTTATTTTGCATCCAGAAGACAGTACATGGGTTCAGGATGCGGGCGCAGGAACTGACGACCATAGCTGTCATTGGATCGCCGTCCCCCAAGCAACTGAAGGATTTATTACTGTAAAAAATGAGATATAGAAAACACAAAAAAAACACTATTGAAACACGACTGTGAAAGCCAAAGAGAATCTCAAATAAGGATAAAGACGTTTGATGAAAGTAACAACTGATGGGTTTACTGTTGTACAAATTCCCACAAATTCGTAAAGAACACAAGTGCAAACCGAAAAGAATCTGAAAAAAGGTTAAAAGACATTTTTAAAAAGCAACTACGCCAAACAATGAAAAAAATCAAAAGAAGGAAAAAAAACATATTCCAAACTTGAAAAGCATCAAGATACAGTTCCCCGCACGGCTGGCTGTTTACGTCAAAAACAAACCAGTTCACATGTAATTATAAACAGCTCCCACAACAAAACTATCCAGTAAAAAGATACATGGCAGCCAGTGGCGTGCAGAAGGGGGGGCGAACGGGGCGACGGCCCCGGGCATACAAAACGGGGGCATCCAAAGAGCGAAATTACAAACATTAAGATTATGTAACTAGACTAGATAGATGATTTTTCCCATTCTGAGGCTATTAGCACATGGATTTGATTTTCCGAAGCTTGTTTTTGTGTCAGCACTAGTTTTTGTTGCGGCAGCTAGCCTTTCAACTGCAAGCCGTGGGGGAGCTAGTCCGCAGAACTTTGAGAAACGCGCCTTGACAATCTTTCGCCGGGAACCTGGCCCTTACGAATCCGCGCATCAATTGAACTGTAGTCTCTTGTTCCCTACAGCAATGGCAAAAGGAATCGAAAGCACTCAGCCCAATTCCTTGTTGGCAAAATCCAACAAAAAACAAACTTCAGCAGCGATTGATCGTCAACACGGTTTCTGAAAATACTGTACAATAGAAACAACTAAGCGCGTAGCTAAACTACCAAGACAAACAATCAACAAACACAACCGCGGTTATTTACAGTAAAGCAATCACGCATCAGCGCGTGACTGCAGTCCCACTAACTGCGCTGGACCACGAAGCGAACGGCTCTCGTAATTGAGCTGGCGTGCGAGAATCACAATTAATAATCAATTGAACGCGCAACGTAATTCAACAGGCAGCATGAGGGGCACTTGGCTGCGACTATTTCAATGAATAAACACTAACTCGAAGACACAACAGCTAACCTGCACTAAGCTTTAATGCAACACTTAACCATGAACAAAAAATAGGTTTACGTACCAAGTGGTGTGATCACCACGGCTCAGATCTTTTGGTCTTCAAATTTATCAGAAAACTGCTGTTACGGTTAGCAGAAATTTGGTCTATTTTACGTAAAGCCGAAATCGTTACTAAGAGTCTAGAGTAAATCGATCTGCATTTTATCGTGCTAAGCGCGGCACAAACAGAAAAACAACTTTCTTTGTTACGACTGTTCGAGACTGCAAAGCAGACGAAGGTCTGTCCCAACATCCTGTTCGCAGACGCAAAAACGGCGACATAGGAGAAATAAATAGTTGCTCAACTCAGCGAGAGTTCTCCAACGACCCACGCCAGGGAATTGCAAAAGGGTTGCTACTATAGAAGTGTCAGTGCAACCCATCAAGACAGTCCATTAATTTTAGACTTTAAGGCGGCGAGTGTGATTCACTCTTTGGACGTAGAGAGTTGCACGTATTAAAATATTGGTCACCGTATGCACAGCTTGAAGCGGTTAAACAATTAAGACGTTTTGTCGCTGCGCGTCTTTACAGTTTTTACCTATTCCAATGCTAGTAATTCTCACATTCTTCAATACTAGGGACCTATATCCTAGGTGTACAGTGTACACCCAATCAAACTGGTAGTGACGTGACTTTTTCCAGATCGTGCGATCAAGGGAAAATCACAAAAAAGGATTGAAAGGTAATTATGGACGTTTAATTGATTTTCTGAGCCAAATTTCAAAACTGTCTTATTTTAACTTGCTTGATTTAGTTGACTTTTCAATGCATCACTTGTGTCTTGTTTTGACTTTTTTTGATGCAGCAACCCTGAGTGTGCGCTAATCCAACCGCAAACTTGTACTTGCAATATGTGTATCGTTTCGAGCTTCGCCATCACGCAAGCCCGAATCTGTTCTGTCCCCTAGTAGTTAAGAAAAACGAGTTTTTTTTGCGTACTTTACGCGCGTACTCAATTCTTGTGTGCTTTGACAAGTTTCAAGCTGTCAACCCTGGGTGTGCGCAATCCCATGCAGCCGCACTCTACTCAACTGCTGTTCGAGGAGACATTCGCGCAGCATTTTTGCAGTTGTGAAAAGTGCTGCTGGATGATTATCACCTTAATCCGTTAAATGGTGTCACAAAAAACTGCTATCTTCCACTAAAAATGTTGTCACAAGTCTTCAGCTAAAATCCGCTAAAAGCAGCAAAGTTCTTCAAAAAAATTTGCCATTTTGGAGGTGATCAAAATAAACTTTCATAAGGCATACAGTGTTTTTTTAAGGTGTTTTGAGGGACCAAAACGGTCTCTCAAATTCCTCCAACGGTCTCTCAAATTCCTCCAAGCGGTCTCTTAAAATTTCCTTGCGGTCACCAAAGCGAAACCTTAAAAAAAACCCTGAAGGCATATATCAAATCTTTCGTCTTCCACACATAATTATCAACAGACAAGGGCAAAAAATGTCGGTCTTGGCCACCAAATTTTTCTGCCCACTATTTTCTTTCTGTCGATAGTCTGAGCAACTTTACTGCAACGTACCTTTTTTGTATAACTCACAATTTTTCACAATCTGTTTCATGTAGTCGCATGTGTATATGCAGTGGAACAATGCTCAGCGATAAACAGACAAGCATTTCTTCAGCCTTACAACTTTCTAAGTTTGGTGTTTGTACTAGCTCTAGATCAAAACTTTGTGGTAATTTACATGTGGGAGCACGCAAAAAGTTCTTTATCCTTATCTGAGTGCTTTTTGCTACCAACATCCTCTTGTGTTCACAGTGTTTCGCTGTGATTGTATTATAGCAAACTTTTCAATAGGCTTTTCTTGAATCAGCAGGATAGGCACTGAGTCAACTTTTGTATTTTGAATCTTGTAACCACACATGTCGAAAATTTTGTCAACATTGCTTCCGTTTTTCAGAGAGTTTTTTTTTACCATTACTACTTCGTGCGTGGTGTATAATCGAACCACTTGGAAATATCGTATGTGTCGTGGGATAAAAACATACTCTACCAATGTAGTTTTATAATCTAACGCACTCATCAAACGCAAAACCAAACCGTTTTGACTTCACCAAGTCATTTAGTTACAGTAGTTTGATTTTCATAAGACACAATTATCTGCTTGAAGCAGCTTCGTTGCGTTATGAAAAACTCCATGTGATTGAATGCAGCTGGTTGTTACTGGTCCTGGGGTTGCTCAATTTAAAGCATCACAAAGAAGATTAAAGAAGGTGTAAAAGTTTTCATTTCGAAAAACTGTTTAAATAAATTTTTGGTCAGGAAGTTGCTACCTGCTAAACCTGTCAAAAATTTTTCAAAAACATGCTAGAAAATCAGGTATCTGCTGGATTGAAAATTTTACAGCAGCATTGAGAAAAGTCTGTTAGATTCAGCAGAAAATCAGCTAAAATTGCAAAACTGGTTGTGAACTGCGCTGACGTAGCACTGAGTGTTTTCTATACTCCCTGTTTTAACGGGTTGCCGGGTACAGTCCCGTCGCCATGGGGAGGCTTTGGTGAGCTTAGCCCCCCAAACAAAGCTCCAAGCCACCCCAAATTGAAACGTGAAACACTATAAATAAGTGGAATTTTGGTTAATTTTATAATGTCAAGTCCCCCCGCACAAACGCAAAGCCCCCCTTTTGAAAACTTTCTGGCGACGATTCTGGCCCGATATTTTTTTCAGCCATGAGCTGCTCTGTCTTAACGTTGAATGCTTTGTTTTGCTCCGACCTCCCAACTTGAAGCGCTGATAATAATTTATGTTATTACAGTGACACATTGTACAACTACAAGAGAAAGGAGTGCGTGTAAAATAATATCCATGTTGGCGTCAACAAACTTCGCCAAAACCTTAATATGACGTCATATTGTGACATCACAAACAGCGTATATCCAATAACAATGACCATCGTACGCCACTTCCCAACACCAGAATTTGGTAGGGGGGCATAGCATCAAGTAGTCGCCCTGGGCATCACCAGACCTCTGAACGCCGTTGATGGCAGCTCTTGAAAAGATAACATCGCAGCTCAAACATGTTAATTCAGAGTAAACCTTTCCGGGCATTCCACTGGCGAAATCCGCGCCTATTCAAAATCAGCAACCCGCACTGTCAATAAACGAGCACGTACATGTAAACGTACAAAGAAATGAATATAAAACTGGATACACGTCCAACAATTGTAAAAAAACTAAGAATCAACCCAAACTTATTGCCACATGTAGACTAACAAAGTATTATCGAAGCAAGAAAAGATATTTGACAATGACTTTAATCTTTTCCCACACCAATAATCCATCCAACGAAAACGAATGGTCTGTTTTCTTTTTTTCAATGCTGATATAGGCCTATACAGTTTAGTGAAATGAGCTACCTAATTTTTTTCGTCGAGGAGAAAAAACGAATGGCCTAAACTGATATATACAGTGGGTTGTGGCGGTAAAGGAACCAAAAACATCTTCCACCTTGTCCCATTATCAAAAGTGATAGCAAAATCCACAGGCTATATTTTTCAGGTGAAGTGATTGCCGCCAGTGATGTGACTGACGAGGGAAGAGGGGCGAATCGCCCCCCACCCATGATAAGCTAAATGTAAAAACCGGCCCCCACTTACGCTGCCTTATATTTCGGTTTTTGTCATTCTTTTGGTTTTTAAAAGGTTGTTATTTTTTGCGTTTTTCGGAGTTTTCTGGTTATTTAGTTTTTTTGTATAGCCATCCACATCTGTATACACCACCATTTCTCAAACTTTTTTTTCGAGCGTTGGCAAGTTATCCCCCTCCGGTTGCCAGTGGGCCATTTCATCTACGTTTTCCCCCCTGGCTCAAACCTCTGGTTTAGGGGTTTTCAACCGGAGGTAAATTTACCCCCTGGGGGTAATTCTTACCAATCTTGGGGGTAAATTTAATGATGAGGAAGTTATAATACTTTGTTTTTTTCTACAGCGCTAGTGAGTAAACAAAAAACGGGGCAAATTTTATGTTAGGAAGCTGGCAAGGGGTAAACGGGAGAAAAAAGATTGAGAACCCCTGCTCTAGTTGCACCACTGATTGTCGCATGAATGCGCTTGCAGAATGCGCTTGTAGCCAATGCAAAGCGCCTCCTACACAAATGCGCCCGCAGCTACCCTTTCGCTTGGTGCACTGTGATATCGCAAAAACTGTTGTGTAAATGGCGCGACCGGTTTCTCTGACGGTTAATTTGGGCAGTTGCTACCATAAAATGTACAAAATTAATCAAACCCAAACCCATCGCGCATTGAGTTTAGGAGCGTGCGACCATTGACCTCGCTCGGGTTTTACGCACTGTCGAAAATTTTGCCGTTCAAAAAATTTTGCCAAAATCTCACCATCGGGAATCCCGTTCGAAAATTTGCCAAAGGACCCGTTCGAAAATTTTGTCAAAGTCTCCCCATCACCTATCCACAAACGGAGGCTAAACATTGCGCTGGCTGCGCATCTGGGAAGGAGAATGGAGCAGCGCAGAGTGCTTCTTCGAATGGACACTGGAAGGCCATGCGTGAACAACAATTTTGCAATGAGCTGATGATTGGAAATTTTAACATCACTTCACTCACAGGAGAAGAGCACGAACTGGTCGAGGAAACCAAATGAAAATCCCCGCATATCGTTTGCACCTGTTCGACAAAGCGACGTGGCCAGATCCGTCGCCAGAAACTTTTCAATAGAGGGGATTTGCGTTTCTGCAGGGAGGCTTTGTGTTTGTGCGGAGGGGCTTGCCATTCTAAAAATTGACAAAAACTCTACTGATTGTAGTGTTTAATTTTTGGGGCTTGGAGCTTTGTTTGGGAGGCTAAGGCCACCAAAGCCCACCCGTGGCGACGGGACTGGCCGTGGCTCCAATGCAGTAGACCTGGACGATGGGTGGAACTCTTCTCTTTCAGATTTGAGCCAACAACGTTTGCCCTGGCAGGCCGGCAAGGGCGGATACACGTGTAAGTCATCAGCTGGGCAAGTTGTGTTGAAGAATGAATCCCACTAGGAGGGAAAATCTACCCTTTTCGGAAAATACCAATGACTTGCAGTGATGTCGGCAACGCCAATTTGCTTGAGTAGTTCCTGTTGCTGTTGCTTTCACTGTTAATGTCCATGTACAGAAATTTGCTGACAGCAAAAATACTATTTTTGTTGCAGCCACCGATTCCAGCCACATTCCAACAAAACTCTCAACTGGACGAAACGAGGCAAGAGCACGTTACGCATCTACACAAATGGAACGAATTGGGAAAGAGTGAAAGTTTTCCTTGCATGGTGCGCGTTGTTTGACAAAACAGCTGGTTAAAAAGACCTGTCCAGAAAGGTAAACACAAAACTGTAAAATGCAGCTTGCCAGCTTCCAGAGATGGACATGAACTTATCTTCAAATAGCAACATTAGAAACACCATTTCCATGAAAAAGATAGGCCTACATAAATATGTATTTTGTTAACATTCAACTTGTGAGGAACAAAATGCTGAATTTTTTACTGATTTTAGCAATTTGAACAATGTAATTTGTTGTTCATTATGTATCTCTACTTTTTGTTTGTTATTCTTTCCTGTGCAAATATCACTTTCACCCATAAAATTACGCTCCATAATTTTTATGTTTTTTTTCAGTTTGTACTTTATCAATAATTTTTTTCATTCTGTGTTCAACCGTTTTGTGACCACACCAAATTTCCTCAGTTAAACTAGATCAGGGTGGGAACATGCGGACCGCGTGGACGCTTGATATGGCCCGCATCAGAATTTTTGTTACCCAATTTAGAGCACAAAATGGCGTCAAAGCAAAGTTCAATGATAAGCAGGTAGCCTACTTAAGGTAGGATGTCATAACAGCCTCCATCCCTCACAGCAAGATAAAGGTAGAATTCTAGGATAAAATCAATTGCTATCTGTGGCCAGTCGGCGATAATCCACAATTTGTGCGGTCCGCGACAGTAAATAGGCTCCCCACCCCTGAACTAGATCCACACCTTTATATAAGCATGTTCTCTCCACCTATAATTCTTCCTTACCATGCTCTGTGTGTGTTTGTTTGTTTTCTAACTGTCAGTGATGGAGTCTCGAAATTTGGTCTCGGTTTCGAGACTAGTCTCGAGATCATTTTTTGCGAGTCTCAGTCTCGAAGCTTTCAGGTCTCGAGACTTTGAATACTGCAAATAAATGGTATGGTAAAATTTCTATAATTCAACGAGTCATTGTTTGTCGTATTTGCAGGTAAGAAACAACCAAAACAACTCGGAGAAATGCCAGAAATTTGAAAAAAAATCATCTTAGAAGTGATGACGACAATAAAAAAGAATCGGCAAAATGCACATATTTTAAAGTCTCGGTCTCGAATTTCAAGTCTCTAGTCTCGGTCCCGGGATTTTTGATAAAAGTCTCGGTCTCGAAGTTTTAACCAGGTCTCGGGCCTGGTCTCGAAGTCTACGGCAGAGATGAGAGGACTCAGCAGAGTCACATTTTTCAGACTCCGACTCCACTCCTGCTTCTGGTTTTCAGACTCCTGCTCCGACTCCGAAAAATTTTGAAACATCAACTCCGACTCCTGTGAACACTCCAAAAACTTCCAAGTAACTCATGTCAAAAAGATGTTGTCTATTGTGCCTCATGAGGCAAAATATATACGATGGCTATTTTGCATTTGATAGATAGAACACAAATGGTTGGAGTGGTCACACGACAAGCACAATACTGAGAGACACAACATGTTGAGATTTAGAGTTATGGTTTAGTCTATTCCTTACACAGCATCTAAACGAAAAGCCAGTGAAAGCTTGCCTACATTTAAATTAGACATTTGATTACGGTCAGATATGTAGGTCATGCATTTCAAACTTGTCATGTGTTTTGAACTTGTCATGTGATCACTTCAAACAAATTTGTACCGCTACTGACAAAATAACTTCCGATGCAGTTTCAAGAACAGTTTTTGCCACATGAGGCAAAATAGTCACTGCTTATCAAATCTACATTTGTAAAAGTATAGATTCTACTACTACTGTAATTTAAATTATGAAGTGGTAACTGCTGAAGCACTAGTTAAATGATTCAAGCTTCAATGATTAACCAGATTGATGATAATTATTTGAATTGAGCGTTACTGTCAATTTTTACAAAAGACTCATTTCAAATCTCCAAGGTCAGGAGCTGATCAGTGATCTGTTCACAAATATTGAATCGTACTTTAACCATGTGCTCAGACAAAACTCTGAACTATGACTGTGCCAAACTAAGCCATTAACATGAATGTGTAAGCAAATCCTACAAAAAATTAACAAGATGAATATCAGGCCTATGCATGACCCAAGCAACAAACCCTTTCAAATTGATCATAGGCAATAGAGCTGCAAAACGACTTAGTGTATTGGTTATATTTAAGCCATTAACATGAATGTGCAAGCAAATCCTACAAAAAATTAACAAGATGAACATCAGGCCTACACATGACCCAAGCAACAATCCCTTTCAAATTGATCATAGGCAATAGAGCTGCAAAATGACTTACTGTAGGCTATTGGTTACATTTAAAGCTGCAACTATCAGGGGAACCACCCAACTTTTTCAGTATAGCTCCAAAATGTGAGCAGGGTTGGCCTGTGCCAACGGTGGCCAGACTAGAAATTTGCACAATGCGAAGAAATATTGTACTGGACTATATTACGTCTCTTTGTCTATGTTGGGATCAAAGAGCGCATTTAGATACAGCAGTATTCTAACACATAAGTTCGATTCATTACTGTATCAAGGACGGTATTCACAAATCTCTCTCGTTTGCTTGACCTCCCTAGTTGACTTCTGATGACTGATAATGAGAATGTCTAATAACAATACACAATTAATATATTTTAATTGATTTATTTATTAAATTCCCAATGCGCATAAAGTGTAACAATGAGTACTCACCAAGCATGAAGTACACGAAGTTGAATAGGCTCTCTCGAATCAAATTCACAGACAAGTATACATTTATGCAACCACCTTTTGTAGCAGGCATATAGCCTACTACATCTAAATAACATATTACAAAACAAAACAATATTCAACAACAAAGAAGACTGGATTCACCACCAACACTAAGAAGA
>JGI24159J19872_10009388_pt1 | contig 12818 bp, 8 predicted proteins | sample Ectturendosymbi4_FD_19872 | JGI IMG/M metagenome (IMG submission 19872)
ATTAATTAATTATCTAATTAGTCAAATATTTTTACTAACTTACATCATAATTTTTGAACCCGAAACCCCAGCAGGTCATCCAAAGTATCAAAAGACTTGGACTGTAGCCTAGTTTCCAGTAAACACTTCAGCGAAATACTAACACCTAACGGTTGGCGCCCAGGGCCGGGCCAAGGTGGCCTAAAAGTCCTCCACTTATGACGTCACACACAAAAAAACGCACCCCCCAAGCAAAAATTTTTTTTCGAATGCAGACTAGAAGACTTGCTGCGTCTTTTGACGCTTCAACCAGGTCTGTAACCCATACAGGAGCGGAGATATTCCCAAACAAAGCCACGTGCGTTTAGGTGGGTTTTTTTCTGAAAATCCCCGAAAGCAGCCAGACGCCAAAGTGTTAACATGCCATAAGTGTTAATGAAGTTGAACTGATGGTTTGAGTTTTGTCATTCCAGCAAATATTTCGTTTTGTACACCGGTACTAGTGTTCTGAACTGATTTGCTTTAAGGATGATGCATAAGTGCAAAGTGAGTTTGAATAAAAGTTCAGTTGAATTCAAAAGTTATATTTAAAAAAAATTTAATTAAAAACTTACTACTTGTTAGGTGGCCACGCTCTACAAATTAAATCAAAAAATCATAAAAATTAAAAAATCAGATTTAAATTTAAAAAATTAGATTATTTTTGTTTTTTCAAAAAATCACCATTTTTATCAACACTGTCGGCAGTAAAGATGTTAAAGGAGTTAAGTGCACTTATGGTCCGAAAATAGGGTTAACTTCTTTTCAGTATCACTTCTGGTTTCCAAAACAGGTCTGCTAATCTGTTGCACACTTCATCCTTCCCAGAATAAGTCGATAACATTGTAATTTTTCCATAAGCATAAAAATGGCAAGGACACATTAGTCCTGCAGGTGATGCAAATGTTTTCAAAAAAATCTTAGGCGTGCACTTGCCATGGAATCTAGTAGGGCCTAGAGGTCCATGTTTTCTATAACATCCATAGTTGATAACTTTTACAAAGTTAATTAAGTTTTTGTTTTGATAAGCTTTGGTTTGATTCTCGAGACCATATGCATGCCCAAACGAAGTAGTCCCCAAAGAAAGTGGATATCACATATCTGGACAAAACTTACACATTCTTTATTTCTGGGTAGAAACAAAATTCTTGTAATTTTCTAATCACATTATAACAATATAATATATCAATACCTTGTTCTTTCCTTTCATATAAAAAAGCAAATTTCCAATGAGACGACACCACCTTGCTGTAAGCACTAGAAAAAAATGTTCAACTTGAAGAACTTAGCATACAATGCATAAAATATCAAAACAATATTTTGCATGACTTAAAATTAAGCAATACAACATTCCCTTTGAATAAACCACTATTTATGTATCTAGTAGTGTTTGATAAATTTCTTGAGAAACTCATACCAATTTTATAAAGTTGGAAACAACATGAAGTTGACCATAAAAAGTTATCCCAATAATCCCAACACACAACTTTCACAAAATCAAAGCAAGCACTGTCACAATGAACAGATAAGGAAAAAAAAAACATAGACTAAAGATATTGTTTGATAGATTCAAGGTGACATCACCAGCTAAAGTCAATAACCAAAAGCAACTAATTATCTATGAAAAGTTCATCTTTGTAAGTCAAACACCCTTTTCTTTTTAAACTATGAGTCTAATCATTTCTTCAAGAAAATTAATTGCAGCAAGTAGTTTATGAAATAAATTGACATTTTTCAACATTCTTAAATGAGTAGTGTTACAAGTCCATTCAATACTACTGGACACCAATGACTGCCAGCGCTTACTTACCTCTTTGGCGTCCGGCTGCTTTCGGGGATTTTCAGAAAAAAATGCCTAAACGCACGTGGCTTTGCGCAGGAATATCTCCACTCCTGTTCAGATTACGGACCTGGTCTAAGCGTCAAAAGACGCGGCAAGTCTTCTAGTCTGCACTCGAAAAAAAGTGCGTTTTTTTTGTGAGTGACGTCATAAGTGGAGGACTTTTAGGCTACCTTGGCCCACTTTGCCTGGCCCTGGGCGCCAACCGTTTGGTGTTAGTATTTCGCTAAAGTTTTTACTGGAAACTAGGCTACAGTCCAAGTCTTTTGATACTTTGGATGACCTGCTGGGGCTTCGGGTTCAAAAATTATGATGTAAGTTAGTAAAAATATTTGACTAATTAGATAATTAATTAATTAATTTGTTTATTTTAGATCATAACTTTTGAACCAGAAACGCTAGAAAGACGATCAAAACTCAAGTCTCGGACTCGAGCCTAGTTTCCAATGAAAGCGGTTTTCATGACCTCATAGCCAAGCAGTTCTCTACGATTTTCTCTGCTGGCTGTTTTTTCGTACTACGCTAAATAATATCACGTCTCGGCCATTCCAAAGCACCTCTCTGTAGTGGAATCAGCTTTCACGTTTTCATTTTCACCTATTCGCCAGCTTTCGCAATACCGTAGGCCAAGCGCACGAAGCACATTTTCGAATTCCTTAAAGTGTAAAAACGCCCCGATATCGAATTCGCAAGTACGTTTACGAAGGTAAGCCAAGGGCGACGAATCGCTCACGCGTCAATCCGGTAACAATGCAGTGTAAAGTGGGTAAGTGTTCCCTATAAGAAAATTTTGTACTGAGCAAATGTTTTTTTTATTGAGCATGCAATTGCGAAACCATTGTAAACTCACGATCAGTGAAACGTATCAAGCGTTACAAGGGGTTACTGTATATGATATCTATACGATATTAAATTTGGAATGTTGCAAGTGCGCAAGAATGAGATTTCACTGCGCAAATGGTCTGATGGTACTGCGCATTTGCGCACCTGAAAGGGAACACTGGTGGTGGCATTTGTTATTTCATCGGCGTTGATGGTGACTGGTGAGTACCTACGGTACAAGGGGGCCTGTCATGAAAGCCAAACAGACACCCTGGATGCACCTTTGGTTGGAGTAATTGTACCACTTCGCCTACTCGTGGAATTTGAGGCAAAAAGTCATTTTGAATTTCTCCGCTTTGGCCTGTCAAGTTTTGTGGATAATTTGTAGGCGAGAAAACATCTTGCAACAGATCTTTGAAGGACTAGTAAAAAAAGCATATCTTCGAAGTCATTAAAAGTCTTTTCACAATTGCAAACAGAACTTTGGCAAATTATTTAATGAACACTTTATACATCAGATGTGTTGCAAATGTAAAACAGCCTTTATGTAGCAATGAAATACAAAAAATTTTCAAAAATCAGTTAAAATGTGTTGTGCAGCACTTTTATGTGTGAAAATCCTATTTTCAGCAGACCTTGTAGTGAACATTATTGTAATTTATGAGCATACATGTCAGGGTTGTGACGTTATGCTGTCCAAATACTAGGTAAGCTCCTATTTTGACTGGAAAATATCTACAACAAAACCTACTTTTCTATCGAAAGTAATTGACATTGCCTAGCAAAGAATCAGACACTAAGATCTTACATAGTATATATTTCGCCTCTTTTAACTTAAGTAGGTTTTGTACATCCAATGACACAAGTCGTTTAAGACCATTCATTTGAGACCACGACATTTGAGAACACGTTCTTTTGAGACCACATTCACATGAGACTTTTTCATTTGAGATAACATTCATTTTACGCCATGTTAAAGTGAAACTGTTTAGATTTACTTTGAATCACATTTTTATGATCTACCTTCCACTTCTTTGCGGGAGACCTGAAATTTTGCAAGGTGACTCTTCATTTGAAGTTTTGCAAGATTACGCCCTTCCGTGTCCAAGGCGACTCACGCTGGGTTGTACTTGCACTTGCACTTCCAAAAAACACCGCGGAGGCCAGAAAACTCTTCATACTTCGGATTTGGAAGGGAGCGTTGCACCTCTGAAATTTCATTTAGACCAAGTCAAATAATTTTGTTTTGCGTTCCTGCCCGTTTCCTTTATCGGGGCGGCATAATAGTTTCAGTCATTAACTGAGAAATGACAGATGAGAAAATGAAAAAATCTTTTTACGTTGGTCGAAACAATCACAGGAGAAACGAGTCTTACATGAATGTGGTCTAAAATAAACGGGTCTCAACTCAACAAGTCTTAAATGAATGTGGTCTCAAACGAACGAGTCGCAAACCAACAGATCTCAAATGAACATGGTTTCAAATGAACGCGGTCTCCAATGTCTGCACACCAGAGGTGGACAAAAAGCGAAGTTTGGACTCCGCGGAGGCGGACTCCGCATGTTTTTAGCGGATGCGGAGTCNAATTTGTCGGCGGAGCGGAGGAGACATTTTTTCGGGCAACNTGGCTGTATGCTACTATAGAATTCGCAATTTTGCGGAGTCAAGGCGGAGTCGGAGTTGACTATTTCTATGATTTGCGGAGTCGGAGCGGACGCGGAGTCAAAAAAATGAGACTACGTCCGTCTCTGCTGCACACCGAATGGTGTATATCACTGGTTGTCAACCGCGCTTCTGAGGGCCTTATGTGGCCCCAGAGCACCCTTTGTTCGGCTTTCAGCGGTCCTTAAGAGGACCTCTAATATTTTGTGTAGCAGACTTTGCTTTGCAATAAAACAAAATGTGTCAATTTGCTTGTGTTAAAAATTTTTTAGTGCGGACCTCTAACAAAGTCATAAGTCTGGGTTTGGCTCTCTTCAGTGAAAAGATTCAGAACCACTGGTGTATATGCTTCATAAATTTATAGTTATGCTAAGGTTAATGTTTATTTATCAAACAGAATGACCTATCCATTTTTCGGGAAAGTTCTATTATTTTTCTGTTCATCCATTTCTTGTAGTTATTGCTGTTAATCAAAGTTAAGTGATTTTACGTTGGCAGGCATGTCGAAACTGAATCATTATGAAATGATAAAGCAATGTCAAAATCAAATATGTTTCTAATGTAAACACTTTGGATGCTTTTCTGTGACATATGCACATGTCATGTTATATAAGTGGTGGAATGGATTGTGAGGAGACTGTTGATGGTCAGCCTTCCTTTACAAAAAAAATAGACGCGTGCGAAATTAAGACACAACATACTCTTAACTAATGTTTTCACTTTAACTTTATGATCAAGCTTTATCTTGTCTAGGAACAAAAACAGCTTCAGCTTGTGTTTTTACTACAAATTTGTCAATTTCAAAATTGAAATTGAAATTGAATTTCAAACACAATTTCACGTTAATTTCAAACACGTCAACAAGGAGTCCACCTTCTTTAATCGCAATTGTTGAACGAAACGGTATTTTTCGTGTACTGTCGTGGAAGGTATAGAACCTAGTGTAGTTGGAACATATGGAACCTGGTGATTATACACTGTGTAGTCAAAAAGTCATTGATTGTACTTCAGTAGTGTACTGGCTTTATTTATCACTGCTTTTTGGCAAAAGAACGAATGAGTGTTTTGCAATTTCCCGTCAGTTATTGTTGAAAAGTTAATTATAAAATGAAGTTGTTAACGTAACCTCAACTGCAAAGCTAGGCACAAAATGTGTGAATGTGTGCCGTACTGTTAAATGCGTGAACTTCTGTTCTGCCAGTTTACTGCAGTGTGTACAATTTTGTAAGCATAATAATGAATCCACGCTGTGTGAATTTCACAAACAAAATCCATGTTACCATTAAGACATGTTTGATTAATTTCATAAGTAACAGCTTATAAGTTCATGTAATGGATCACTGGTATGCATGTATGTACATGACAGACACATATGCTTAAACTTATGAGTCAATAATAAATTTGGTTAACTTAAGGATTAAAAATGTTTTGTGTCATTACCACCCAGCACCCATTCAATTTCACCCAAATGGCCGTATGCCACAAACAAGTGATACCAACTTTAGTTTTGTGAATCAAAGTTGTCCCAGTTCACCGGGGTTAACGGCTGTAAACCCGTTTTCATTCTCACTAACTGCCAGGTTTTCAAGCAACCCTGATATTTTTGCCTCTTCTAGTGAGTTGTATTTTTTTGTTATCAGGATTCAGAGCCAATCGGTGTTCTGATTTTGGAAAACTTTTCTGTGAATTCCTTTGAAGAGCCGTTTAGCTTTGTTGTTGGTGAGTTTTTGCTTTTTTTGACAAGGTTTAAATCGTGGAAATATGTTTTGTTTTTGCCAGGTGGCTTTGCTGTGTATTCTGCTTCTAAATTGCATGGCAATACTTCTCGTGGGTTGTTGTTCTGAAAGCAAATAAATTGTTTGCACAACAATATAGCAAGGTATTGAAAGTTAGCCGGTCTTGCAATGAAGTTTTACTTGTAGGTAATATTATTTTGGCATTGTTAATCGAAAGCATAATGTTGTTAGAATACGCTGGGTTTATGAAAATAAGATATCGTTTTGGTTATTTTCGTCTGCAGTCATCCTTCTCCAGAACATACTCATTTTGATTTGTTTGTTTTTAGAGTTTCAAGACGATCGAAGTGCGTATTTTCTGGCCAGTAGTTCTGAGGAAGCAGCCGAATGGGTTGCGGTTTTGAAAAAAGCCAGCTACTCCTATCTCAAACAGCGTTATAACACTCTTAAAGAAGAAGTCGAAAAACTGCGTGAAAGTCAGAATGTAAGTGTGGTTGACTGGGTAAGCTTTTAAGTAGATACTGTATTGTATTATAGTGTTCAGTGCTTCTCAGCAAAGCTTCTTCCCGTGACTATGGGTACCAGGTTATAAAAAATAACGCACAACTGCAGTTGTGCGCAAAAATACTTTCATTAGGCACTTCACATTAAAATGAATAATAACATCGCAAGTGTAGTTGTGAAGTAGGCCACACTAGTAACCTCATCAGAAACTGGATCATTAACTCCATGGTGGAAGTACATTAGCTTCATTTTCTATTTCATATTGGAGTTCAGTATGGTAGTTTTTTGTCAGTTATTTACTGATTTATAGACTGATGATTTATACATTGTTGCCATCGTCTTATGTCTGCATGCATCATCATCAACTTTTATATCAGTGAACTTTTTTGCATTCCAATGCATGATTCTTTAGCAGTTGCATTGCAAGAGAAAAATCAATTTGGTAAAAGAAGCCCCAAGCTATTCAACAAGTCCTTGGCTGATTCGTGGTCCAGGTCTAGTTCGGTGTGAGTGGCAATCAATATTATCAAGCCTTTTTTGATATACAACCCAGTCGGAAACAAAATTGCGTCCGAAATAAGCTCCCAATCATAAGCGCTTTTATCACAGAAGGCAGCAATCCCACCAACACCCCTTTGCGTTGATACAACAAACTTTCCTCATTTTCTAAGTCTAATAACCTCCTGAATAAAACAAAACATGTTGTTGAACAAAGACGAAATGTTTCAAGCATATTTTGCACAATTTCTATTAAAGTAAATCTTTTCATTGGTTGCGGCCCCTGAATGTTGACATAACCGTAGGTTTACTTAATGCATGTGCTTCACTCGATGCTCCTTGTGTTTCAAGAAGGCTTAAAGTTAAACATTTCATTGTGGAAGAACACTGCTTTCATTTCTACAATATACAATAGTCCAAAAAACCATAAATTGTCTTTCCAGCATGGTTAAAAAGTTTTTTTAAATGAGGCATTCTAACTTTTTTCCCTAAAAATGCAAAAACAACTTCAGATCGCTCTAAAACTGTTGTAATACCCCTGGCTGTACCTTCAAGAGAAAACTTTGGAATACCGTAAAGTTTTCATAGACGACTTCTAATAAACCACTATAGCGCAAGATGTGTTGCTCACAGTTTTGGACTTTCACAGATGCTATAGAATTTTTGCAACTATGATCACTGTATACATGATATGTTGTTTTTCTAAAAAACTCTAAATATTGCTTGGAGTAGAATGAATTTAGGTTTGTATAAAGTAGTTGAATTAATAATTTTATTCTTATGGTTTTTTGATTATTTATTATTTCTGTTGGCTTCACTAACTTACTTTTGTTTCTGTTAACAAGACATGATCTGCTTCTGTATTTTTTCGCTTTTGAGATTAATTAGTGCGTGGACTTGTGCTCTAATGCCTACTGCATTTTTCTTCCTTAACCCTGTTTTGTATTGTACAAGCAGTTTTCCTGTAATTACTTACCCCTCCTTACCCTTTTTCTGCCTGTGTAGAGAAATTTTGTTGACGTGAGCACCGAGTGATTGTGACAGCATCATTACAAGCGCGGTTGATCTTCCCGGAACGCTACATCGTTAACGAGCTTTCTGCCTTTCTACGATCAACTAATTTTTCGACATCATTTTCGCTTTTGAAGATGAAGTGTTTCGAGGTTTTTGTTGTTGTTTCTTTGCATGTTAAAATGCTTGGCGTGGTAGATCTCATGTAGCTGTGCTGTCCTGTCAGTGTGCTTGCTTGCTTGTGCCTATAGTCGTAATCGATGCTGTAATCCCGCCCGACCGTTCCTAGCATTCCTCTAAGTGGGTTCGTCGCAGTAGTGGTATTTGCTGAACTCATGTCGCAAATCTTGTTGCCGTCAAAGGTGGTTTAAACCCTTCGTTTATGTTGTTACAGTGTTTTGTGCGTTGTCGCTTTCTGTTTAGGTGCATGTCGATTTCATCGTAAAGCAAAGCCTATGGTAAATAGGTCGTGTTCCGTGCGCATCGCCACTGCATGTAGCCTATAGGAATCCCCACAGAAATTCTTCAGCAGTGAGAAGTTTTCCCAATGTTCGTCTAAGAATCTCCAAATATTCAGTTCAATTGCTCTAGCTGAGAGTTTTCCGGTGTAAGAAATAAAACGTAGAAGTTGGGGTTCTGAAATTTCGCTCTCACTCATAGAGCGCTGCGGCCGTGCTGTAAGTGGTTATGGATCGATCTCCTAAACTTTCGATAAGGAGACATGCTTTGTGTTTATTATGTTGCATATATGTGTCTTTACTATCAGTATATAATCTGTTTAATAGCACTACCGCGTAACCAGGTTGCAAACCTTTTGTCGCGTCCCCTTCAAATGAACACTTGAAAATGCACGAAAGTGTGCCAAAAGGAAGAAAAAACGGCATTTCTCTGTTAATTTTTTGATTTAGAATTGTTCTTTTAAGTGAGAAATAATCAAACGTATCGTGTTATGAGGTAGACGATTGCAGCCGTTTATGTTTCATAAGGAAAGGCCGGTGTTGAACAATATCTTAGTCAGTCATATCCTGTACCTACTTAACGGACTATTCCTCGTGAAGTCAACACCATAAAATCTTTTTCACGGTTGTATCAATTGCTGTTTTTACTCTCGTGTTTTTGATTTGAAGACATCTTGTTTTTTCTCATTCGGTTGATTTGTGACCTTCCCACCTTCCCGTGTTTTGCAAAACGCGCGTTTGGCGCCGAAACCTGTCGAAGGAAGAGCGACAGCGAGAGTTGTAGCCGAGAGCATTTTCATGTATCGGTCCTATCTTTTGTATCTGTGATATCCATTGACTTTCTGTCGCTTGAAGCTTCTAAGTGCTTGTTAATGGTTTTTGTGTGGAAAGTATGGTTGGGCAAACACCAGCTATAACGATAATACTTTAAACCACTTTGTCTCACCTGCTTATTATGAACTACGCTGACAGTGAAGCAGTAGCTATTCAAGCATAGCTACTGAAGTGACTGCGTAGACCGAATGGTTTTAACGCACTCTTCTCGTAGTAAGAGTTCCTGGACCTGTAAATAGTGTTCTATCAGCTTTCAGTAGTATCCTTGCTCCTCATTTATTCAAAATAAATGATTATACTCGTTTTTTGTGTTGTGCTGTTTGGCAATTAACAATTGAACTCTTGTTTGCTTGCTTCAAAAAGTAAAAATTCGTGACCACACCTATGCATAAAATTAGTTATACACTGTCTGCGATTAATATATGCCAGGGGTGGTCACCAGGTCGATGGCCGGGTCTCAGCTGGTCGATCGCGCCTGATTTTGCATTGAATTGACAAGATACCTAAAAAGAACATTTTTCAATCAATATTCCTTTTATTGCATTTTATGACATTTTCTACTTGTGTAGTTATCAATAAATTTTCTAGAGGCCACCCCTGATATATGGCAATTGCGTCGTGAGTTTGTTGCTGTGTTGAAATTTTGTACAATTTAAGAAAATTGGCGGCCGTCTTGGGATATTGCGGTTTCAGAATTTTGCCTGTTGTAAGCTTGATACAGTGGCAGAACGTACACACCAGCGTTTCTCAACGTGATCCGTATAGCGTTTCTAGTGGTCCACAGAGAATTTGTAGCCATAAAAGATCGTAGCCATTACACAACAATTTAACGAAAATATTCATACTAGTAAGAGTAAAAAATAATATATTCGAAACACTGGTACATCGGAATTTGATGAAAAAGGGTCCACGGGCTGAAAAATGTCAAGAAGCACTGCTTTACGCGACGGCTATTATTTTATTACACAGCCAGTGTTAGAGCTGTCTCTTCGATGCACCGATCTTGTTCTTCCCACTGCCCATGCTAACCCTGTCACCGTCGTACATGGTAAATGGAGTGTTTTTTCGTTTTCTTTTAGTGTGATTTCGGTTCCGTTGATTTGAATGTGAAGTTTTTCAAGTTTGTGCAGCTTTTTCCCTCTCAGTTATTGTAAAAAGCGTCGTGTTTGTGCTAATTTGAGAATTGCTGTCAATTTTCTGGCATTTACTATTTTTTGTTGCTGATCGAAATAAGTGAGTTAGCAAGCTGCGTGACTCATAAGTAATCTGTCGTGCATGTTTTCTAAAAAAATGTAATGCTTGTTGCAAAGGAAGCAATAAGTTTATTTGTCCTGCACATGCCAAAGCACTGAATGTTAGAAAGATTCTGAACATTCTGAGTTTCTTATCCATTACACCACTCTACACTGGCTTGTTCTTTATTCCATATTGCAGGCACTGTAAATATTGATTGATAACATCATTTTTTTGCAAGTAACTGACTTGTGCCCCGATTTTCTGCAAACACGATTTCCTTTCTCAGACAGGTTGTTGAACATTATTCCATGTCACTCGTTTCTATTATGCTGCTTAGACTCTGTTTTCGTTTTGCAAAAATATCCGCGATTATGCGATGGACCAGCAAATTATGAAACCTCCGAAAATTGTGCATAGTCCTATGCGTTAACTGCGCGTTGCTTTGTGATAGTGACTCTTCGAGCAACTGTTATTGATACGTAACAGCGAAGGCAGCAAAAAGAGTTCGCGAGCGTTTAACTTTGTTTGCAGTTCATTACTTATTGCCGTCAAGCGCGTATTGGACGCAACATGCAGTGACGGATGTTGTGCATGGTTCAAATCAACCACTTTTTCTCAAAACAATCAGCTTTTATGACGAAGACCCACTCACAATGGCTTGCAAACTGAAGTTTACTGTTTATCGATGCAAGAAACCGAGCACTGCTTTTGTAAGCAACAATTATGTAAAATGGTGTTTTACTCTTATTGTTTCAAAATATTTCCAGAATAGTAATGTATGTGGTATATACTAGGTGTATGATAACTGTGCCTTGATTGGCTCAATGCACGATAAGAATATTACGCATGCGTTTTACAAAGTGGAACTTAATGAAATGGCAAAAGAAGCCTGGAAGTCAAATGTCATTAGAAAATGATGTCGACACTGTATACAAAGTCGTCAACAGTATGCCAACACTTCATCAGATAGATCGATATAATTTGAACACTTTGTGAGAGTCGTAGCACGATTAAGCCGCTTGTGCAAATATATCTTAGAAAACAGAACATAGAAGATCAGTAAATTGCTGTTTTCTACCTTTCGAAGTGCGTTCATGTATTTTTACCGAGGTAGAGGTTTTTGGTCGTGTTATAAAATCTTTTTTATCAATAATTTGCAATACATGTTATTGAAAGCAATGTCTTGGAACTTCCAGGTGGAGGAATTGGGTTGTTGTTACATTATCGTCAGCGACTTGCTTAGTCGTCACGAAGCAGTCCTGGATTTACAGTAAGTATCTATATTGCTCATTGCATTCGTGTGTATAGGTGCAACAAGAACAATTTCCTATTGCAAACATGCTCATTTCGGCGAAATGTTCTCGCTTATTCTCGTGAAGACATTCAGCGCAGCCAGAAGAACGTTGAACTTTTTTGCATCGCTGCCTGAAATACTGTGCGTTACATGGTACTGCGACAGCTGCCTGCTCCTGTAAACGAAAAGCTCTGTGGCACTGAAGCAGTTGAAACCTATGGTGCTCGAAAATGTGTTCTTGTTACCAGTGTTTTGAGTGACAGAAACAGTCTTTCAAATTCCTCTAACGGTCTCTCAAAATACAACAGAACCTCGCTTTACGACAAGCGTGGCATCCCGCTAATCCAGGCACGTTTTGCCAGCACCGAATGAGCTCCACAGCTTTCTCTTATGAGGAACCTCATTAAACCGGGCACCAAGCTGTTCAGAATGGCGATATGGCCTACAAAATGGGAATTTTACTTTGGAAAGTGACTACATTTTCAACCTCTCACCAAAAGTCATGGAATTTTCCATTCAGTATTAGCGCTTGTAACGCACAATCTCGTTTGTAACGTGATGTTGCCTCCCCGTTGTGTTAATTTCCACGAGACATTTTTGATTTCTGATAGTGCGTGCAGGGGTTCCCTAACGTTTTGCTCCTGCACTGAGGTTAGATGGCGCCCAGGGTAAGAAATAAGTTAGTTTCGAAAAGTTCGAACCCAAGGTCTTTCGGGAGCAAATGTACTGTATTGAAGAAATGAAGAAAACACTGGGGGCATTGTTGGGATTTTTCAGCGCCCCCAGTGATCGTAGCCCGGGGCATTGTGCTCTCTTTGACCACCCTCGCTACGCCCCTGCTCCCAGCACCCTTCAAAAATTTTATTATGACCTTGCACCCCTGTTGTTTATAGTCAAGGACTAG
>JGI24159J19872_10009389_pt1 | contig 12818 bp, 4 predicted proteins | sample Ectturendosymbi4_FD_19872 | JGI IMG/M metagenome (IMG submission 19872)
AGACAGCGTATAATTTAATGATGCTAGTGTATATAATGTTAGAAAGTTAGATTTTCAGGCAAATCTCTGCGAAGCTTTTGCCGAAGACAAAAACAGCATTATTGTGGAGACTTAGTTTTGGGGTGGGGAGTTTAGCAAAAGACTGTTTTCAACCAATAGTGAACAGGGTTTCAATCAAAACGTTGGAGAAATAGCCTACAGTATTTATCTAGCTGTATATTGACCTATAGCTCAAAACGTAGGGACTTGACTACGAAATAAGGATAAAATATACATTTATCCCAACTTCTTGTAATGTCGCGACAGTGGTGACCAACAAATCCAAAAGATATTTTTTCCTTGACACTAACACTTTGTGCTTGTGCTGAAGGCATTGGTTCGTAAGTCACCTGATTTACTTGAGTTTAACCAAACCCACAATGCAGTAATGCTTTCATCCAAGTGCGAAACATTTGCTTTGCAGATACATCACACCTAGTTTTGTTGGACATTCTTTTCGTATTGAAGGTGAAACATGTCACTTTTTTGCCAATTCATCGTTGTGCATTTTGATTTAATCTCAAATATATTTTTGTGTCGTTATGCAAGTAAAACTCTTAGAATGAAACTTTTTACATGGTGCAGAGTTATAAGTCTGGCCGCGCTTTTCGGGTCGGGTCGGGCCGGGCTCAGACTTAAGTTGTCTAAATATTTCGGGCCTGCATATAAAACGTTTTTATAATTTTAAGAGTAACGACTTTTTTCTTTCATGACGTAGATTTGTTGTGCTCACCGCGGTAACTTCTGTGAGTGAACTGATTGTGATTTTTCTTCAGATAATTATGTTTACAAACACAGCTGCGTTCTTTTATTCTCTGCTGGAATTAGTCTCACACTGTTTTTGAGAAGGCGACAGCGGTGAGGAAATTAGCACGCGATGGCGTTGCGTCGAAAAGATCAATCACTCACTGCATTCTTGGCTTGTGTTAAGAAGCCTACAAGCCGGTTTTTCATATCCATAGACGTACCCTGGAAAGTTTTTTTTATGCCTATAGCGCCATCGTAGATAATTTCGCAATAGTTTCTTGTTTTCTTGAGAAACATATTCCACACTCCGCAGTATTACAGTATCGTTGACTAACATGCTCCGTTTGTGCCAGATTATGTCAATGTTTTGGTCAAGGTGGTTGCTATTTTGGGTGTGATAAACCGTGTACCTGCAACGACACCTGCACACGTTTTTTGTTACTCCGCAGTTGCGCATATCTTAACTCCCTCGGTAATTTGACTTTCAGGCCTAAATCGGGCTTCAAAAATAAATGTCGGGCTCGAGCCGGGTTCGGGCTTGTGATTTCGGGTTGGGGCCGGGTTCAGGCTTCAAAATGAGGCCCTGTTTCAACTCTGTGTGGGTTCAGGGTCCAACAAGGGGAGATTGAAAGGGTACAACCTCCACCCACCAACAGTAAAAATAGATTTACGCTAATTTTAGGCCAAATGTTTTTGCTGCTGGTAAGAGGATATCAATGGAGATTTTGGTAGGGGTGGGGCTGCATGCACGATGTCCAGTAGCATTGAAAAGATTTGTAGCTTTTTCAAAAAACGGAAATGTGCAAGAGAAATATTTATCGTCTTTGTAACGTTAAGCGACTGGAGCAAGACATCAAATCGCCCTGTAACCCACACTTATTATGACATGCATGAAAACTGAAGTGTTCTACTGTACGAGTGATATGCACGTGTGACCAATGCGATTCAGCGTTTTGTGGACTCCAACTGACAGCTCTGATGAAACCCAAATGATGTGTTCTACTATATTGCTGTGCTTGTTTACATCCAAATACGATGTTAATGGAAGCAGGCTGAACTATAGCACTGTGTCCAGCAACTAAGTATATTTATATTTAAATCATCTGCGAGGACAAAACAAATCGTGCTTAGCGTTGCTCTCAAACACCTCTAGAAATAAGATTGGGAATCTGTATATGTAAAAGGTCACTTCTGCATCGACCTGATGACTATATTGGTTTCACACCAAGCTGTCCCCCCCCACATTTTACAACAAAATTGCGCCCATGGTTGGGGCGTGGTAATTTCCTCGAGCATGCTCGAGGTTTCGTATGTGTTTCATTTTGTTTGCTTTGCGTGAAGTCTCGCTTGTGTATCTTTGCGTCTTGTGGACCTTTGCGGCTGAAATAAACCAATCGGTCTCTTCAAGAGAGACGAAGATCTTTTCTCCAAGAGACAGCACGTGTCTTCATGAGAACCTGATGTGATGCGATGTGATTTTCCAATAAAAACATAACTTTGCAGACAATAGAAAAAGGTATCAAACATCCTATGGAAGGATATAATGACCCGTGCAATTGGCCGCAAAAGAACTTTTCACCATACTGGAATACCAGTGAAAGCAAGTTGGCAAATACAAACTACAAAAACCAGTTATGTTGTGGTCATGTGTGCTAGCTGTCGAACCGATGTTGTTACTATTAAAATGTGGGAGTGGAACTGTAGCAGGACTACTGTAAGACCTTTGACTATGAGTTGATGAATATGTCGAAGTATGGAAGTGTCACTTTAATTAAACAGATTAGACCACAATGGTTCTCACAGTTGGTAGAAGCGCCCGCCTTGGAGGTAATTTTGAGGAGAAACGGGGCGAAACAGCAAAGGGGTGATAGGGGGGAAAATCAACAAAAATAGGGCGAAAATGCTCAACAACCAATCGATCACTGAGTTAACTTCAGTAATCTACTATTATGACTTGGTAGTTTCTTGCAAATTTTAATTTACTATGATATAATCATTGGAGGTTGTTTCTGAAGCAATTTATCCGTTAATTTTTTACTCTGCATCGTCTATGTGCCAGGCTACAGTGTGGATTATTTTCACAAGAATTCTGAATGTAATATCAGCGTCGTAATACCATTGCTTAGTTCAGGAATTTAATGGCTTGGTTCAGTTATTTAATACTTTTTTTAAATAAAATTATTTAAATTTACTACCTTGCTACCTTGTGTTTGCTTTATTATGGTTGGGGGGCGAAAACGATGTGTCAAGAGTGAAAGGGGAGTGATGGAATAAAAAAGTTTGAGAAACACTGGATTAGACCATTCCTTTCCAAACTGTAAAAGGAAATGTTGTTGTACAAAACTTATGACAGTTCATACAGTGGTAAGAAAACCTTCCCGGCCACCTACGCTTCACATTTCTAACAGAAAATTTCATATAGCACTCTAAGATATTAAACAAAATTTAGGGGATTTCAAAATACAGATTTGGTACCAAACATCAGGTCTGGCCCCAGCAAGTGCGGGCCCAATGCAATCCAAAACTTAAACACGGGCCCCTTTGGGCAATGGTGTTATGACGTCTTCGTGCTCATTCAGCCGTGGTACGACCTTTTTAACCATCATGTCTATTTTGTCCATATACGGCAAATGTACTTCAGGCGTGATGCAGGCATACGAATAATGACCGTTTCAAGGTGAGCCTTCCAATAGCTGATTATTTTTGTCTGGTCTGTCGAGCATCATTCACAAAATCTGCACAAGTTTTGTATATAACCAGTTAGGATTTTTTGCCAGCTGCAGACAAAATACACCTGAAATATTCCAACAAGAATTTAGTGAAAGTCAATTTTGCCAGTCACCAGCAAAAATATTTTTACATTTTCATGTGGTATCAGGGTTGCCGGATCGGAGCCGGAGTCGTAAGTTGCCGAGTCGGAACCGGAGCCGTAAGGAGTCAGAGGTTTTAGGGTGGAGTTGGAGTCGAATTTCTAACAACGCTGGGAGCCAGAGTCGGATTTTTTTGTCCGACCATTGATTTTAACAGCCAAATTTCATCCCCTTGATGTTAAGGAGTCGGAGTCGGGAGTCGGAAATTTCAAGTTGGGGAGTCGGAAATTTTGGAAAGGTCGGAGTTGGATATTTTACCTCAGACTCCACAACCCTGTGTGTTACCAAGCGCGTTGGTTTGGCAGATCAATCAAAACATTATTGAAGAGAAGCAGATTTGACCCACGTGAGTCATTTGTACGTTCGGTAATTGTTGACAAGCGCCGGAAACCTTGCTGTTCAGTAATTTCCTATGGGATGGAGCGAGCTGAGTTTTCACTGCAACGCTTGTGCTGTTCTATTTGCTTACGAAATGTATTCCAGAGCCGGATTTAGGGGGAGGGAAAGTGTCCCGGGCCCAGGGCCCCCACCAAAGAGGGCCCCCACCACGTATGTGTGTGCCACTTAGCCATTTTTATTAGCGAGGAAAGTTTGTTTGTCGACGCTATTATGGGTCGTTCAGAAGGCAGTATTTCACTTGCATATTGTTTGATATTGTGACGAAACAATTATTACACATATTGTTTTCCTGAAAGTCGGTCAGTTATCTGAATCTAGTGAATGCAAGGCCAAGCCACATAGAACGCATTAGCATACGTCCCTACTCGTTCATGGTAGATTTTGTGTCTGCCTTACTCAGATTAGCACAGGTCGCATATGAGCAGCATTGTTAAGTAGGTCTACCATACGTCCTCTGTTTGGAGTACATGTCCACTTTTTTCATGAGAAATGAAATAATCTCCGACGACATTCAAAAATGTCAAAACATCCTCCTTTTAACATTTCTTATTTTACATATCTATAATCAGTGGCGTAACTAAAGGTTAGAGCCAGGGTGGTAAACTTAGAAGGGGCCCATTGGCCACTGTACGGGGTCCACTAGCCAACACTCAGAAAAACGTGAGAAATGATGGTGAATAGGATGTTGATGGCTAAACTAAAACCCTAAATCACCGGAAAATAATCCGAAAAACACACAAAAACAACAACCTACTGAAAACCAAAATAATGCTAAAACCGAAATATAAGTTAAGTGGGAGACCGGTTTTTACATTTAGCTTGCAAGGGGTCAATTCGCCCCTCTTGCCCCGTCAGTTTCGCCACTGGCTATGATATTGTATTTACATACAGTAAGCTGTATCACGTACTCAACTGCAACAAGATACGAGCTGGTGGAGTAGCTTAGTTTATGGGAGGGCCTGCAAGTTGCCTAATTAATCTATGTTTTGGTTGAGTGGATTCTCGGCGGGAAAGGTGGGAATGCTTTCACGTTAATCGTTACATAACAGTGGTAAATCCAGAACCGTCGCTAGAAAATTTTCAATAAGGGAGCTTTACGTTTATTAAGGGGAGATTGACATTATGAAATTTGATAAAAACTCCAACGATTTACAGTGCTTCATAGTTCAAATTTGGGGGGATTGGAGGTTTGTTTGAAAGCTAAGCTCCCAAAAGTCCCCCGTGGCGACGGGACTGGGTAAATCGTTTTACAATACCTCAATGACTTTGTCATCAGAGCGCGGACTTTTGACTCCATCATAGGTATTGCACTAGCTTTGCTGATGAACCGTGATACGATGATCAGTGTTTTGTACATAGGTTAGTATAGTACTTTTCTTGTGGCCAATCAGTAATGCTAAAAAATGAATGAGTGCTAAAAAAATGCTAAAAAATGAGTAACTGCAGCCAATCAGTAATGCTAAAAATTGAAGAAATTCATCAGAAGTATCCTTTTTTTCAGAAAAGGACTAAATGATTTTGAATCTGAGTGAATTACGTGTGGTTGCAATTACAAAGTTCGCAAAAGAGAATGAAAAGACTATTGTGGCTTTGTGGATATTGAGTATCAAAAATTTATTTCTCACAGCGTAACCAGGTGGCTGTCATTTTATCCTAGCTTGCCATAGATGATTCAAATGTATCGAGCTTCACATTCATACTTCATGTCTAACGACAAACCAACTGTTGTTCTGAAATGCCTTTTTTTGAAATTCTCTGAGCGAACTCTGTTTATTTGCAATGCACTGATGATGATGACAGCAGTTATGGTAACGTTTGCAAAATGTCATTCATATCGTTTTCTTTGGCCGTGATTTTCATTATAAGAACTCTGTTCAAGACATTAAGGCGTTTGCAATCATTTCTGGTTGCTTTTAATGAGCAAGTTCAGAATATTGAGAAGTCCAAAGCATCACTGCTGAGGTTGCATCGTGTTTCGCTACTGTGAAGGCAAGGATTCCATAATTTTATTTAATTTATCAACACTAAAAAAGCCTTAAAAAAACTATACATGTTTTATTTCGAGACGTTTCGGATTATTCTTAATCCATCTTCAGTCAAAAAATAAAACGGATTATTCTTAATCCATCTTCAGTCAAAAAATAAAAATTGGCTTTATTTTTTGACTGAAGATGGATGAAGAATAATCCGAAACGTCTCGAAATTAAACATGTATAATTTTTTGAAAGCTTTTTTAGTGTTGATGAAACTGTTAAGTCTATCCCAGTTTTATGCTCCATAATTTAATTTAATTTATTTTTTTATGACCAGACACGAACTCCATAGTATAAACACACGCACTCTGCATAACGCAGGTTGATAAAAACTGACAAAACAGAACGTAGTACAAGGCATTTGAGCCGGCGGAATCACAGGGTTACAGACACTTTTTGCAACTGCGTTGAAGACAGTACCATTGGGTTACAGACACACACATTGTTAACACTATTGTTTGCTAACACAGCGCCGGATTTAGATGGTGGGGCCTGGGGCCCAGACGTGATGGGAGGCCCCATGTTCGGATACAGAATCTTTAGACAGAGGATGATCCATGAAGTCACTAGTATTTATACGGATCATTTATGTTTATGACGTAATATTGTGACGTCACATAGGTTAACTCAACTGTAACAAAATTTTTTGATGCAACATGATATTTGAAAATTATTAGCGATTTGTAGATATGCAAGTAATCTTGTATCTTTCTTGATTCAGCTGCAACTTTTTCCTCTCATTTTTGCCTGTTTCACTTTTTTACGTTTTTCAGAAGCACTTGGATAAGTTCTACACTTGTTAAGGTGTCGATCCCCCCTTTATTCTGTTAATGTTTATTTATCTTTATTTATCAACAGCGCTGCCATGTTTTCATCAGCAATCAAGACAATTTGCAATTGTCACTTAGTTGAGTGTATTATCTACGCTCAAGTCAAATAGCAAACATTGATCAGTTAGCATTGAAATAAGACGGCTGGCGAGGACGATGTTTCAGTCAAAATATACAAAACCAAATCCTTAACTACTTGTCCTATTTAACCCATGAATATTTCGTAGTTTCCTGAAATTTCTGAAAAATGTAGAATCATCTAACAATATTTTGAAACTGCTGGCATGAAAGGCGTTTTAAATTGTACACCAGCTTCAAAGACTAGAGACTGGTTTAACTGGAAATAATTGTCTTTCGTTTAGGTTTGTGGCTGCATCAAGGAAAAAATGCGTTCCACATTACCGTAATGAGCCCTACCACTGCAGTAAAACTGTGTAATCTTTAACAATTCTCTAAAGTATTCAATGGTATTGCAAGTTGCAAAATATTCTGCTCATTTTTCACGTTCCATTATTTTACAATAAATTGCATATGTTTGATGTCATTTTTGCACGAACTTAAACAAGTTTTGGTATTGATCAAACAGTAATAGAAACGTTTCTCTCAGGCAGATACCACTCGTATGGCTCAGCATTTTCTTATTTGCTAGTTGCAACAGAAACATCTTAGTCAAAGCATTTAAATTCAACCAAATACAGTACACTGCTCCATTTGTTTAGATACGCAACACAAGGTTTGTAAAATACAGTTTCATCTGACATGAATAAATCACAGTCACAAACTCACGATCCTTACCTTCTCTGAGTTTTCATAGTCCTGATTTACCTTGGCTTGACATGTACACCTGATTCTCTCTCTTGAATCGTTGCCTTCACAGTGGCGAGACACGATACAACCTCAATAACTGATGTTTTTGATTCTATTTTGACCTTGCTCACTGAAAGCAACCACAAATGATTCCAAATGTCTTAATTTCTTAAATAGTGTTCGCTAAGATTATTTCCAAAAAAGCATTTCAGAACACCTGTTGGCTTGTCGATGGACATGAAGCATGAATATGAAGCTGGGTACAATTGAATCATTCTTGGCAAGCTAGAATAAAGTGATAGCCACCTGGTTACTCTGTGAGATATAAGTTTTTGGTACTCATCATCCAGAAAGTCACAATAGTCTTTTCATTCTTCTGTGAGCACTGTGAAAATGCAATCACACGTAATTCACTCAGTTTCGAAATCATTTCGTTCTGATCTTAAAAAGGGAACTATTTCTGATGTAGTTCTTCATTAAACAGCGATTTTCTTTTTGGCATTACTGATCAGATATAATTGCTAGAAACTACTACAGCAAGCTATGGGCAATGCACTGCTTCACCGTATCACGGTTCATCAGCAAAGCTAGTAATGGATTCAGCAGTCTGCACTCTAATGTCAAGTCATTGAGATACTGAAAAAGGATTTACCGCTCTTATGTAACGATTAATGCGAAAGCATTCCCACCTTTCCAGCCCACAAATTAACTCTCAACCAAAATATAAATTAATCAGACAAGTTGCAGGCCCTCCCATAAACTATGCTACGTCACCAGGTCGTACCTTGTTGCAGTTGAGTTGAGTAGAAACAACTTACCTTACACAAATACAATATATTACAGCTATGTGAAATAGTAAATGCAAAAATCAGGACACTTTGATATTTTTTAATGTCCACGGAGGACAAATCATTTTTCATGAAAAAGCAGGCGCGGATTTACCATTAGGCTAAAAAGGCTTAAGCCTAGGGCCCCCATTTCGGGGGGCCCCAAAATTTTGGGAGTAAGAGGAATTTCAGCGTTTCTGTAAGCAATTATATTTGAAGTTTTGTTTTGGCTCAATGCACGTTTTTCTACTATGCCGCTAACAAAAGATCTCTAGAACAGGCTTCCACAACTCAGAAAGTTCCAAGGGCCAAATTATGAACATAAATTTGCCGCGTGCCGCAGATGTTTATTTCATTTCGATGTGGAGATTTCATTGTAGTAGGAACAAATTCTGGAATGACAATTAGTTATTTTAGGTCGAGCGTTTGCAACATTTTCCACAATTGAGAAAGCTTTCGGGGACCGCAAGAAAAGATTTCATGGCCGTATGTTTTGCAGGCCTGCTATGGAAGAATGAGCGCGAAGGATTGAAGTGAATCAGTGTTGCCAACTATTCTTACAACAGATATAACAAATCTTGTTTAAAAATATACCAAATATATACCAAATATTTCTGTAACAAAAAACTTAAAATTTAATGCTGCTTTTTTGCATACTTGATACTTCTTCACTTTGATCAGGGGTCTCCAAACTACGGCCTGCGGCGGCCCGTGCAGCCATTTTGTCAATGATGAAAACAATAATGTTTAGAAAAAGTTGCGAAATGTGTTTACGAAAAATTTTTTGATTTGGTAGAATATAACATATCCTGAAACAATCACATTGCGTAAAAAGTCCGGCCCTCGACATAAGTTTTATAAGCTTATGTGGCCCTCGGACAAAAACCTATGGAGACCTCTGACTTAGATGATCAACAGTTGCTGTTGTGCAATGGCATCATAAACAAGCTGCAATATCAATTTCTATTTTCTTGACTTTATGACAGTGGCAGCTTTATTAACCACTGGAGTATTCAACTTTCCAACACCTAAAACTGCATATACAGTATAGTTTTTTACTATTTATGTGATCCACTTCATTGTTCTGCTGCATACTAGCTGATCTGCGGCTTCTCACTTCTACTTTGCACTGTTTGCAAAAGGGATAGACAGAACCGGCACAATCCTTTTTTGCAAGCCATGCAAACCCTATAAATCACTCCTCTATAAATCTTATGATACTCTCATACACAATTTTCCAACCTTAGGATGCATTGGCTAACTAAAAACGCGTACCAAAAGCTACGTTCAGATTTTTCAGAATCTTCCAGCCCTCTTCCAGTCTGATTCTCCGCTTTCCGAAGCTTGCATGGTACGCAAATTCACGTAAGTTTTTTATATAGCTTTAACACCACCATGTTTCTCTGTTTGCGCTTTGCATGCAAAATGACTAATAATTTGGTTTAAAGTCTCAACTAAAACCTCTAACAAAAATATACAAAATATATACCAAATCAAAAATTTATAATACACCAAGCCTTTCAAAATATACCAAAATTGTCAAATTTGGAATATATATATATACCAGTTGGCAACACTGAAGTGAATGAAGATGAGCATTCTCTTTTTGTGGCGTTGAGAATTGGTTATATGCGTAACGTGTGGAACAAAACGCCTGAATCCATTTTTCAGATTACACGAGGCCAGTGTGGCACTCGATAAATATATAACGGGAGTGTGGTCAGATAACCTCACCGTTGCCTTTGTTTTTGTTCCTGACATCGACGGAATTCAGAATAAAGTAATATGTTTATAAATTGCAACAGCTTTTCGGTGGCTATAACGAGCACGTGTACTGACGTCATGCTAATTTGTGTGACATCAGTCTTCGAAAACCTTCTAGAAGGGCCTCAAATTGAAAATAGCCTTGTGCCCCGAAACTGAAAATTCGCCTCTGTGTAAAAGGAGGACATGTCCTCCAAAAAGAGGACCTATGGTAGCCTTACTTAAAAATGCTACTTATATGCAACCTGGGCACATCTGAGTAAGGCAGACGCGAAATCTAACAGTACCGAGTAGAGACGAAAGCTAATGCGTCCTACGTGGTTTTTCCTTGGCTTTTGCTTTAACTAAATACCTGACCAACTTTCAGAAACCTGGAATTGTAATAGTTGTTTCATCACAATACCAAATAATAATCACGAGAAGTACTACCACATGGCCGAGTGACAACTAATGGCGGCTGCAAACAAACTTTCTTTGCTAAAAATGACTAAGTGGCACAAACTTGTCGCACGCAGGCGCGCAACCAGGGGGAGGGGGGCATTTGGGGCATTTGCCCCCCCGGAAATTTAAAAAACATTGCATAGCAATTTTGACATTTGCAGAAACTTTCAAACAATAAAGTTGAAATTTTGTATTCGATTCATTTGAAAGAAAAGCCTTACTGGAATTTTTCTTTGTCTTGCTTATCTCCATACAAGAGATATCTTGAGATAGGCCATCTGATCGAAAATATCGTAAATGATTGGTATTCACCCACAAATATGCTGGAATTGGGAGATCGTTTAAAATGTTGGTAGCCTATTTCTAAGGCATTTTTATCCTTTTGTTCATGTACCATAGTGAAAATTTTCAGAAATGCAGTGTGTATACGCTTTGATTTTGTTTCTTGCCATCTTTTGAGGAAGAGAGTTTACATACACTCATGAAACGTCAACTATAAATACTGAATTGCTATCACACCAGTGGAGCAAAGTTTGCACCCATTAGAATATGCCTGGTGACAGAAACAGCATACTCGTATGCAGGGCCGGCGTTAGCAAGTGCTGGGCCCGATTTGACACTTTTTTGGGGCCCCACTCATAGGTGTGTAAAAATTTTGAGGGACTGCATCAAGGAGTAATGATGGATATTGGTCAGTGACGATGTTGCGAAGGTGAGGCCCGAAAGGGTGACGTCAAGACCTCTCCAGCAGAGACTTCAGTGGACAGCGCCGTTGAAAATCCAATAAATCAAAGAATTACAACTTTTTACAAGAATTACAACCTACCTCCTCTCTGGCCAGATAGGCTACCTCCATGATCAGAAGGGAGGTACGAGTGTCGTACCCGTAGAGAGGAGAGGTATTGAGTGCTGTGCTAGTGGATATCCAGAGCTGAAAAGTTTGCAGTAGTAGCCTAGCAAAATATTATATTTTTCAAGGCTAGGAATAACAGCCATGGATGACGTAACTTTTCACCATTTGGTGGTAAACTTAGAAAAACGTGTCCCATCACTCTCTTTTCTGAGGAAAACTTCTATTGTGATTGCAGGTGGTCCTAATTTGGCGAAATAGTCCAGGGTTGTCCCTAACATTCGCACTCATGACACCTGGCTAAGTAGGTAGCAGGATCATTTGTTCATCCCAATTTTGAATTTTCTTGCTCGCATGCCTCAACAGATGCACATCCGACGAGCTTCCTTCTTTGTCAGAATCAACACTTCCGAAACGACTTGTATCACTTCTCGTAGATAAACTTCCACTTTGATTATCTGGCGTAACATGACCAGGCTGGCTGCATACTACGTTGTCACCATCTTGAATATGGTGTGGCATTGAGGCTATACCCTCAGTGGTTAAAATACTTGTCAAACGCCACTTTCTTTTTTATGCTTCGGTCTGTTTTTGCCTGAGCTTTAGGCCTCTTTTGGCTGCCACTTAATACTTTCGGCCTATGTCATCTCTTGGTCTTTGACTCATAATGTTTAGCTTAGCTACAGACAAAACCAAATAGCACAAATTCGACCGTTTAACGCCAAATACACAACACCTGCCTATCACTATACACTTTACACATAACAATGGTTACAGTGCAAACCACTTATTAAAGCACCGAGTACAAACCGCTTATTAGAGCAGCTTTTGGATATCCCGGAGAAGGTTAGAAATTCTTTTCCTCATTAACACTAAAGAAATATATGAAATGAACATAGATCTCTCAATAAGTTTAAACCTACTTTTTAATTTTTCAAAGCAGGCAAGTACTGAAGTAGCCTCAAACTTCCACGAAAGTTATTCCACTTTTAAGAATTTTGCAACTTTTAATATGTTAGACTATATCTCAGAAATTATGACGCCATTCTGTGAGATTGATGCCATAACCCTTGTTTCGGCAGTATATGTTTGATGATGCAATTTTCACCGCAAGAACATCATGAGGCTTACTTCACTTGAACCAAATTGTCACTTCTGTTACTTTGCAAATGGCTTAACTGTTAGTGATTTTCTGTTACTTTTTAAGTAAC
>JGI24159J19872_10009390_pt1 | contig 12818 bp, 5 predicted proteins | sample Ectturendosymbi4_FD_19872 | JGI IMG/M metagenome (IMG submission 19872)
AAGATGCAGACCGAACGATCAGGACAGAGTAAAAATTAGTAGCTTAATGCAAACATCTGTTTCCGTACTCCGCTAGTGCAGTCATGGTTGTAGTATGGCAAATCTATAGGCTACTGGTAAAACTGCGTAACTTTTCGTCTTGTTTTAGCAAATTCATCAAATCCATTATCTAGATTTTTGAAACTTCAGTTTAATGCGTTAGCTGTGAGATAATTTCTGCAGATGATATTTCGAGTGGTGATGTTGTCAAATACAAGAGACTGGTATGAATGTTAGGATATATTTAATCACTGATGCTATTGTCTCAATCGCAGATACGAGGCTTCGTCTGCCAACTGAAACACTCTTGAAGGGAATGCAGGCAAGAATACAACTTGAACTTTATTACGAATAGTCGGGCCACGCTCGCCACCAGATGTGGGTGGGCCTCGACACTTTTGCCAGCACTACCAAAACAACACCTAATAATTTTGAGGCCCTTGTGAAATTCGAATTTCCTTTCCGACATTAGAGCTTTGCTGTGAAACCCCAGCAACGGCTAAGCACTGAACATAAAATGCAACAATTCTTAAATAGAAGCCTACAGTAACCCCAGGCAAACGTAAAGCTAGCACAATGAGAACATAGTATGCTGTTTCTGTCACCAGGCGTAGTCTACTGGCTACAAACTTTGCTCCACTGGTATAGTTTAATTTATTTGTTCATAGCAGACACGAAGTCCATAGTAATAACAATACAGTTTTTATTGCTGACGTTTCGAGAGTCTATGCAAACTCTCTTTCTCAGAAGGTAGGCAAGAAACAAAATCAAACCGTACACACACACACTGCATTTCTGAAACATTACTTTAGAAATAGCATCATGCAGTTTAACGTTCTAGCCCTATTCTTCTAGCATTTGTTTGAATTTGTATCACAAATGCAGATCCCAAACTTGAGGGATTGCCTATGTGTGGCGTGGTGATTCGCCACATATAACGTTGAATTCGTAGTAGCAACAGTAGAGTCTGCCTAGTCGAGTAAGGAAATTATGTTGCTGTTAACGCCGAGGATCAGCATTGCGGTTGCAACAAAGGTCAAGGGTGAAGGGATCTTTGAATGCTACCATTTCGGGCAAAACGGGCCAGGTGTCTCGTGTCTTTGGCGCATCACGGATCAGGTGTTTGCGGCAAAACGTCTTTTTCTGACATCCACGGGTTTTGTGAAAGTTTTTAGAAGGAAGTTTAAGGCTGAGCTTTCAGGGCTTGTACTGCTTGCAACAGTGGAGGTCTGGTAAAGCGTCATTTGGACCCAAAGTGGTGTAGTAGGTAGGTGCGTTCAACACTTGACTAGCACTCGTATGACACTTTACTAAACTCTTTATCCCAAGCAGTGGAGTTGGTACCAACCCAGAAAAACAATGAAACGTGAAACAGTCCTCATGCTGAATTTAGTTAAAAACTATCAGGTTTCAGACCGAAAATGCAACTAACCAACTTTTTTTTAGAAATGTACTTACTACGTTAATAATGTTGATCAGTTTTCCCCCTAACAAAAATAATGAAAAGGTCGTAGAAGAACAAGCGGTTTGACGTGGCCACAAACTTTTTAATAACAACCAACATGTCAAGATTTCTCTTATGACTTTGAAAGTTTCAGCTGTTTGCACGGTTCAACAGTACCCTATTATAAAGTTTCATGAGGCCAAATTAGGCCTGTCTCAGAATAAAGTGGTACACGAACAAAAGGATAGAAAATGCCTTACAAATACCAACATTTTAAACTATCTCCCAAGTTTCGACAATTCCAGCATATCTGTGGTTAAATACCAATGTAGGACAAAGAAAAATTCAGATAAGATTTCTTAAAAATGAGTAGAATATAAAATTTCGCCTTTAATCTTTGAAAGTTTCTAAAATGTTAAATTGCTGTGCAATGTTTCGAAATTTCGGGGGGGGGGCAAATGCCCCAAATGCCCCCCTCCTGGTTGTGCGCCTGGCCTGAAACCTCTTGTAAATCTGTTCTATACAGTTTATAACGGCTTCGTCTGTAACGTCAATTCACCTATAACGTTGCATTTTGTTCGGTCCCGATGGCATTTCTTACATGCATCTCAATTCGCTTACAACGTCAATTCGGCAATAACGTTCTTTATGCAATCCCCTAGAGGTGCCGTTATAGGCAAATTCTGTAGTTACCGTGCTTGTTAACTCAAGGGGGTGATGTTCCTTGCGTGGTGTGTTCTCCCAGACAAGAAACTTTGCGGCAATTGCCTTTACTGATGCAAATATGTACGCGACTTTGATGGCGCAACATATTGGTTAAAAGCAACGGTTCCGGATTGAAGGGTCTGACCAGTGATTACTATAAGAATGGATGGCCAACTCATTGTCTCCGTCACGGGTGACTGAGCCTTTGCTCGAACCTCGCGACAAGCAGGCAAAAGCATTGGCTTGTGTGCATACTACGGTGTATGACAGGCATTTTTGCGCAGTTCTGTAGAACGTCTGCAAAATATACTACTTTGCGCCAGTTGCTGATAAGGATTTAGTTTATAAGAATAGTTCTTTTATTTGGTTTAATTGTTAGATGTGCTACAAATCTGTTTTATGGGTGTTGTCATAGGGCTCTGCCTGCAATGGCTAATCAAGCCTATGCTCTAGTTTTTGAACTCTTTAGGATCGCTTTTATCCTTGTTTACTGCTTACACAGTTTTTCTGTGGGATTTAAGTACAAATGTAAAAGCAGATAGTAATAATATGCCTTTCATGTCTGCTAATTTGTCTGTTTTCCCAAAAGAAATACTGAAAAAGCTTGTTTTTGTTGACATAGGGTAGATGAAATCCAGAGAAGTAGTGTCTTATTCTTACCTCAGATAAAATCACGCCAGAATTGGGCAACGACGCAGCGGCCAACTTTGTGCAAAAAAAGATTGACCCCAAGGTATTTTTGACACACACTGGTTTAAAAGTCATTGGCACCATTCTTATTTTAGCACTGGACCCATGATGCTACGTTACAACAAATTGCAGAGCAGTTTTAAGTTAGGCTTTTAATTGTTCCAACGCACTGCAAGAAATTCATTTTGTGCTTCAAAACATGGTTGTTCACGGTACATCAACATGAGCGGAGAAGATGTTTCAGGGCCGCCGGAGAAGCGGTTTTGCAGAGTGCGGCTGTAAGTAAATGAATTGAGGGCAAAGAAAACTTACAAAAATCAAAACAATGTTGCCAATTATGCTTGATTCTGTTCAACAGCAATGTTGACATAATAAATAATAGCAGAAATAAAAGAAAACTATTCTGCGATTTATGCATGCGCAAAGAGCTGCAATAAATTTGTTTCAAGTTGATCTTGATCAACCATGAGATCACCGTCGATAAAATGAAAAGGCACCTTCGCCTCCCGACCCCTTTTTTTAAAGGGCGGGGAACTGCCTCAGTCATGCCCCCGCTCTCCGGCGTCCCTGGGATGTTTTAGGACCCACATTTTGGAACTGCACAAGGTAGAACAGTGTTCCATTATGTTGAGTAGAACACGCTTAATCGAAGCTTGAAATTTCTTGGCTTGACACAATACAGCAAAGTAAGATTAAGGGAATCGCTTATGTGTCTGCTATCCACAATAATAATCTTTGAGCAGGTTTTCTGCAATAAATTTTGGAAGGATGAAAGTCAATCCAGCCAAAGATATCCTGAGTTCAAAATTTGGGCAATGTCTTAGGAGTAAATTATTGCTCTAGGAACGTCAAAATATATTCTGCTTTGTGCTCGGTATAAATTTTTAAATGTTTTGTTACGACGCACCTTTGCAGGGTTGATCGCAACTATGCAACGTTTTTTGTAAAATTTGTTTGACATCAGGAACGGGAACACACTTGCTAAGATTTTCCCTGGTGCTTCCTATAAATTTTAACTGTTAAAAAATACCCAGAAGGAACAGTCGGAATCAAGACGACATCAGCAACTGACGATTTCACTGGCTGTCCTCTCCCGAACAAACTGTGCTACTGGCGTGGACATCTGTTTGCAATGATCCTTTCCCCAAAAAGAAAAAAAATCACCTCACTGAAAGACAAACATATTGAAAAGATTTCAATGCAAAAAAATACGTTTCTTCATGAAATATCGTACATAAGCAATAAACAACGCTACGAAGATCAAACTTTCCACAACTCCTTGCTGGAAAAGTTGTATGCTGTTAGTCAGCTAGCATGCCTAAAGTTGCCAGTGAGCTGCCGTTTGCCCACGCCTGTGATAAACTTGAGCCCAAGCAACATGACCGGCAAACTATTAATCCGGTTCTTGTGGCCATTTTGAAACGATTCATAGTACAAATATAGTAATAGACAGTAGGTCTCTCCAAGAGTCCTGGTGAGACGACATGGCGTAAAGCACTGTGGTTACTCTATTGACGATATGAAAATTTTAATGCGTTTTTGTAGATATGTCCAGGTAGGGAGGTTAGCTTCAATCAAAAAAATTTTGACTTCAGACATTCTGCCGTTTACACACGACAGGATGTAGGCTACATTGCTGGACGATGAACCTCGGAATTATTGGATCTGAACAAGAACAACTGTTATTAGGATACTTATCGACATTAAGCTGCCTGAGTAAAGCAAGGCTGCAAAGATTTCTGTTTCACGTAAAGTATATCCACCGGCATTTACATCAGAAATTTCTTTAGCTTCAGCAGCGCACTAGGTGTTTACCTTCAGCAGCGATTTTTCTTTCGGCAGTGCAATAACTGTCCTGAGAAGTTGAAGATGTGTCGGCACTATTTTGACTAGGAAACAACATTTTTGGCACATAGAAAAAGCATGCGGCTTTCAAACCCTGCAGTAAACCTACAAAAATTGGGAAAATATACCATCAGCGGGTTTGCAAAGAGCGCAATAGCTGATTATTACGCGACGTTGTGCGTTTTTGCAATGCTTTCCCCTGCAAATGCATACGAGGAGAAAAGGCTTTCTGATGCGTGACCGTAACAATGGAGTTGGCCATCCATTTTTATAGCAATCACTGGTCTGACTCCTTACACCTGCCTGTGTTATCGTTGCTATGCGCTTGAATTCTATCAAGCTGTTGACCTACCGACGTCCGATTGTTCAATTTTTACAGAAAACGAGGGCTTGGTCCAGATCAAAGTCATTATAATCAGTCACGACTTTGATCCAGATTACACGCTACACTAGCCTAAATTACACGGATCCCCCCCAAGTGAATATACACTGTATTGAAAAAATTTTCACCGTTTACGATTTTTGAGGAACTTGCTCTTGCCCTGAAAATTTTCACTGAATTGAATATATTTTTTAATATTCAAGATTTTTGAGCAACTTGCGCTTGCCCTGAATAACAGAGTTGCCCTGAAATTTTTCACTGTATTGAAATATTTTTGACATCCAGGTTTTGTGAGCAACTTGCGCTTGCCTTGAAAAACAGAGTGTGCCCTGAATTGACTGCATTGAAATATTTTTTATCATTCATGATTTTTAAGCAACTTGCGCTTGTCCTGAAAATTTTCAAGCCGTGGGGGGTCTGCTGCCCGCCTCGTACGCCTATGCCGGCTCAACGACTGGCCGCTTAGCTTGAATGCATTCATATTCGGTCATATAAAATTTGTGTGGTGGCTCCACATAGCCGAGCTTACACTTCAAACTGTAAAGAAACTCGCAACTGTCTTTGTTATAAACTAACAAAACATTCTGCGGGGACCAACAAAAAGCGTCACTAGTATAAACGAAGTGACGATATAGTCGAACTCGAATGCACGTGAAAGATAGGAATTCTGCCGAGAGCGACGAAAAAATGTCGTTAAATCCGAAGTCGCTATAGGCTATTTCTACTGCATTCTGATATATCCGTTATCCAGATAGAAAAAATTATTGATATCCGAACTAACCATAGTTCAAACGCTTGGTGGTCATCAGCTTTATTTTCCAACAATGCACAATCCAGTAGCAATTGTTACGACATAAATGGCTTGGAGTTGTCTTTCATAGAGTGACTGCTGCATGGTTTGAAAGCATTGAACCGCAAGGCAGAAATCATTTTGTAAAGTTTATTAGCTAGCGGACGCACAGCGCAATTAAAATACAGTATTCCAACTTCGGTTAACTCGAAAACTTGTGTGATTACGTTGAAAAATACTTCATCCAACTTTACTTATTTAATTGCACTCACGAAAAAAGGTGCAACGTCATGATTAAAACTGAGGTAAAAATTCCACAACATTTCCAAGCGCTTTAGCGATCAAGTAAGAGTTTGTGGAAGTTGAAGGCAACAATGCACTTGAAATGTTTGCACACTTCACCATAGAATAGCAGTTTGCATCGAATGAGGTAAACACGTTAGTGGTAAAAAATAAGGAAACTCAACAATGTCCCTGATGATCCATGGATGTAGAAAAAACACTACCACAGTGGAGCAAAAGAAATGGAAGGTATAAGTGATTGGCTCGGGAAAGCAAAACTGATTGCATTATATTTTTCCTTTGCTTTGAAAGCTTTTCTACGGTTTTCCAATCGTAAAATCGTTTCAGTGAAATTAATAAAGACCAAAAGGAAATAACATTTGAAAGTACGAATCACTGATTTGCAGTAAATGGGAAACAAGCTTTGATGATGAATAAACAAATTTAATTCTCAAAATAAGCACACTACTGCCTTATCCTTGGTATTGAGTCGCCATCTTCCAGCAGGAAAACAAATATTCTTATTATTGTGCTTAACAGTAGCTTGATGCAACATGAGAACTGATGGATCATTGTACATGCACTGTAAAATCTTCTGTGAAAAACCTGAATGCAGTAAGTAGGCCTACTGCAGAGTCCATACCAGTCGCATCGCCACGGGGGGGTTCGTGGGCTAAACCCCCCAAATTGAAATACGAAACACTATAAATAAGTGGAGCTTTATCAATTTTCACAATGTCAAGCCCTTCTGCACAAACGTAAAGCCCCCCGTTGAAGACTTTCTGGCGACGGTTCTGGTCCATACTCAGAAAACTTTGGTTTAACGTTTTTTTTCTTTCCATTCCCTTGCACTTCGATATCATAATTTTATTGCAAAAAATCCGGTTGATCTGATATGAAATAGAAAACCTGACGCTCTTGCCACCACATAAACCAGGGCAGTGGTGTGTTTAAGGGGATGCGAGCGAGGCGCTTGCTTCGGCTCCCTTGTTGGGAACCCCCTTGAGGTGTTTCAGACATAATATTTTCTCATTTTTGGTAAAAAGCTTCTTATCCACTCATATAATATACTCCGAAGCAGTTCATAAGCAAGTACTTTGCTTTCAAAGGGGCTCCCCAGTAACAATTGTAATGCTTAAGTGTTCTACTTTCAAAGGGCCTTCAACAGCAACTGTAATGTGTAAGTACCCTTTTCTGCTTTCAAAGGGGTCCCCAACAACAACTGTATAACTAGAGAAATGGGGGAAGATACCAGCATGCTATCGCTTGACTTTTTTGTGTTGCTTGCTTTGTCTTCCAAACTTTCAGTGTTTTGAAGTTGTGTATCATCAACACTCTTTTGCATTTTCTGTCATGGCCGTAAGTTGGATACCCCGACATAGATTAAAGAAGCTTGCATGAAGTGAAGAGACCGGAGCTACTCAGCAAATCAGCTGAACCCACCTACGTGGCAGCCGCTATCTTGATGTATGCAAAAGTTTAGCTGATTCTCCACGAGTTTTAGATGATTCACTAATTTTGTGTTCGTGCACAGCTAACCACCTAACCCCGCGCTTTTGATCAAAGAAGATCCACATTATTGATAGATAGGTAAACGTTATAAGTAATCGTGTCGTCACATCCTGTTTGAAAACGATTTTTCACTGAATGTTCATGAAGCAAAAAAGATATTGTAAAAATGGCACTGCGGTTCCTCATCGTTTGCACGACCGTCTTGAACTACAAGAAGCCATGCATGACTGACAAGAAGCAACGGTCGAATGCACAAGTCACCAGTCAAGTGTGATCGGGTACTTCCCCGTTAGGCAGGCGACGCAGTGGCCGGTTTCACCGTCGGCACCAATTTGCTTGTCTGCTGCATCATCTGGAGCAGCTAGGTCACGACAGGCGCTCTTCCATTGCAAATCATTGTCCTTCAAATATTCCGTGTTGGGGACTCGGGGCCGCACGGACTCAAGCAGTCCTTCCACGGACAAATAAGCTAAAGAGTCGGCTCCCAAAAATACCCGGGTTTCCTCAAGGGACATCTTATTTGCAAGAAGTTCCGCCCTTGTGGGAATGTTGATTCCCATATAGCAGGGATGCCGAACTGGGGGGGAGGCGATTCGTACGTGCACCTCTGCGGCTCCCCCTTCCTTGAGCATTCGTATGATCGAACCCATTGTATTTCCCCGCACTATTGAATCGTCAACTACCACGATTCGTTTTCCTCGCACGTTTTCTACCAGAACGCCAAACTTCTTGGCCACAGCCAACTTCCGCAGCCTGGTGCTGGGCTGAATGAATGTGCGACCGATATACCTGTTTTTGGCCAAGACTTCGTCATACGGAATTCCAGACTGAAGGGCGAACCCGAACGCTGATGGAGTCGCGCTCTCAGGGACAGTACTAATGACGTCAGCCTCCACAGGTGATTCCTTGGCCAGCTGAACGCCACAGCGCTTCCTTACACTGTACACCATCTGGCCCTCGAAGATCGAGTCCGGCCGGGCGAAGTACACGTACTCGAACACGCAAAAGGCGGGGGGGGCAGCGTCGATCCGACAAACACTCCCCATGGTTTTCACACCGCTTCGGTCAACCTGGACAATCTCGCCCGGTCTAACTTCTCGGTGTAGTTCCGCACCCATAGATTGAAACACACATGATTCGGATGACACCACCCAGCCCTCCGTCTCCCCTTTCTCATCAGATTCATCTCTTGTTTCACTTGAGGCTAGCGACACCAAGCGGCCAATGCACAGCGGCCGGTTCCCGTGGGGATCACGCGCCGCGAAGACCTTATCTTTGTGCAGCACCACCAGCGAGTATGCAGTGGGGGTTCTTCTCATCAGCTTCTTAAGCCGTCCCGGCCAATCGGGGGTTGTTTCATCCGGACCTTCCATTGGCAGACAAAGCAATTGCGTGATAAGCTCACTGTCTGAACCAGTTGAAAGACCCACCCCACGATTGAGGATCTGTTTCCGGAGTGAATCTTTGTTCACCAGTTCGCCATTGTGAGCGACAGCGATATGTCCGTGTTGAGTGTCGACGACAAATGGTTGGCAATTAGTAACTGAAGACGCGCCGTGGGTAGAGTACCGCGTGTGGCCAATACCGACGTTGCCTTTGAGTTGCGTAAGAGTGTGTGGGGGGAAGACGGAGCTGACGAGGCCCATCCCTTTATGCACGCGGAACTGTTCATCGTCGTCGCACGTGACGATACCAGCGCTCTCCTGCCCTCTGTGTTGCAGTCCCACCAAGCCCAAGGATATGACATTTGCCACATCTAGCTCCGTGGGACGTTTGCCACTCGCCACACAAGCGAACACTCCGCACTCATCATGCAACTTCTCGTTCACGTCGCACATATCACTGCTATTTAATAAATGCTGTAAAACAAACAGAAACATGACGAGTTAACGTTAAATTTTTGAAAAATCACTTCGCTTTATTGCCAACCTTAACCCAAGCATAAGGACGCGATCACAGTTCGGTCATCAGACACCACGTAATGACTTACTTCATATAAATGCTAAATATAGAGTTTGAAAAGCCCGATTGTGCAACATGAAAAAGTCAAATGTCAACGGCAGTTTCTAACAGTTGAGCAGACATCTAAACACATGTGATATGTTTTTAATGACAATGATGAAAGCACAGCATCCGCACGCGTTCGTAGCTTGGGGCAAATGGCTACTAACAGTACTAGTGAATAACGTTCGCGTTGCAAAATACGTATCTGGTTCACGGCGAATTAAACTGCATGAAGCATTTGTAGTTTAGATAAATGCGCTGACCATACAAAATTACAGTGGCAATTAATCAAAAAGAATGGAAGCTGACCTCCTCGGTAAATTATTTGGTAACACGCACTGTTGGACTTAAATGAAGAAGAAAAGTTATCTGGAAACTTTGTATACAGTACCTACTTTTCTCGAGGCTTGTGGCAGCCAAGTCTATAGCTTTCAAAATTATTTTTCTTATTTCATTGTAACTGTAAGCTAATCATGTTGATCTGTAGAGTTAACGATAAGATTTTCGTTGGTTTTAGTGTTATGCACCTCGCGCAACACTGTGCAGTCAGCAGGGTTGAAACGGTTCGCATTCACCACAAATATAAGTGTGAGATGGAACGAAACTGTTGCAACAGAATAGTATCAGTAACTACAAAAACCAGACTTTTGGAACTGTAGTCAGCCCCACAGCAGCCCAACTCTGGGCCCCCAAAACGCTTACAGAGGCTCCCACCAATAGTAATTTCTAAAAAAATTCGACGTTATGACAATTGGCGTATTGTCCTTTGCAACAAATTATCCTCATTTTGTATTTTCTTGTTTCATTAATTTTTTAGTTCCATTTGCGGAGAAAATTTTAGCACAGCCATCACCAGAAAATCTTCACTTGGGGGCATCATGTTTGTGCAGAGGAGCTAGACATTCTGAAATTGTATATTTAATTCACAACACAGCATTTGCAAATTGTGGGAACTAATCATAAAATTACCAAATATTTTCCAGCAAACACAGTACCTATACTAGGCTTGTAGTTTTCAACTACAAATTATAGACCGAGCTTAACAAAAGCAATTGAGCCTTAATCATTGTCATTTCTTGAGCGATTTCTTACAGTTGTAACGAACTGTAAATGTTTACAAAAATTTGCAGGAAATCAGTATGAAGCACTTCATTCAGTTATGAAAACATTTTTATCGAAGGAGCAAACCTGAGGCCAGTCAGAGCAGTGCGCTGTGATGAAGGTTTTCTTTCATTAGCGCAAATTGTGAATTTTGCTTAAGCATGCACATCATGCTTTCAACTGGCCACAATACGCATGCATAAACCTTTCTGATGTCTACACTTGTTATTCTCCTGGTGTATGGCACATGATTAGATCAATGTATTTCAAATAGGCCATAAATGTTAAGAAATATAAACTAAGGCCTACGTGGGCGCAACATGGTCAACATCCATAATCCACTAACTGCACTACTATGAGTATGTTGGGACAAGCTTAACATTGATTTCCAAATAAACTCTTCTAACTATACTATTAATTTCATCTTGCTGTCTGAACATCAGACTGCCTAAATGTGTAACTTTGGTTGTAAGCGCCAAAAGTATCTTGCTTCTATGCAGTAGAAAATACGAGAAGACTGCCTGGGCTAGCCATAATACAATTTTTCACAACAATCACTACACAAAATTTGTTGATCAAGTGGAAGTCTGACTTCTAGAGGTATACCAGGCCCGTAGCCACGGGGGTATTCCGGAACAGTGCCTCCCCAAAACTTTGTGCCCAGAAAAATTTGTTTTACACATATAATAAAAACAAAAATCTTGCCCCCTAAAAATTTATTTTGCCCCCACAAACCCTAAAACCTGGCTACAGGCCTGTATACAACTAGGCATATAAGCTAACTTCACGTTCAATACTCCAAGCAATTAATGCTGATGCCTTACACTCAAGCTGCAAATAGTACATTTATTACCTCACAAACATATTGAAAATCATCAGGCGATGTTATTCTAGGTAACAGTGGGAGGTACTGCTCCATCTATAAATTACTGGACAGAACAGACTGACAAAAACTTCATTGATTTCTAGTGTTTCATATTTCAATTTGTTGGGGTTGATGCTTTACAAAGGTCCCCCTGTGGCAACGACACTGAATTTCAGACCCCTATGACAGCATGGGCCTCCCCCAATTTGGGGGGATGGCTGATACAGCTCTAACTGCAGCACTGCTTCAACATCCGCGAGTACCATTTTCAACAAATCCAGTTGTAACAATTTCAATATGTCATTAAGAGTAGTGCATCATGGCCCACACACTACTTTTCAGTAATAAGCACATGATTAGAGTTAGAATAAGATTTGTCTTACTAAATATGTATATTACCATCGATTTCCCAAATACACAAATTGGATTATTCTATATTTAGATTCATCAATTTCAGCAATAATGAAGCATAATATAAAATATAATTTCCCAAGACCTTTCCATTTTATTCTGCTTAGTTCTAAAATTGTGCAAATAAATAACCACAGTTGTAATGGGCATAAAGATAAATGGGTTCATCAGAGTATAAGCGTTTGCACAAGTTTTGCATTTTTCAAATATATTAACCTAACAAAAATTGCATTTGTTTTATATACAATTTCTGTGCAAAAAATATTACATCACAAATTACACATGTTATTAAAAACTCTCAAGCCCATTCATTCGCTTTGATAAAGTCTGCTTTTCCTCTGGGGAGGGTCACGGGGGCCACAGACCCAAGACTTGAAATACTTCACTGTTTCCAGCAATCTCAGATAGTTCTGCTGGCTCCACACCAAGACAGGACCAAACATGGTTGGAAACGTAGTCACTCCACCTAGTCCACTTTCCCTTGGGTGTTGCCAACAGGACTTGCCCTGCCAATCTTTCCTGGGGCAGGTCACAACAAATTAATTAATTCCCCAGGGGATTAAGGGGGAAAAAAGTTTTTTTTTGTTGGGGGTTGCAGATTTTCTGTGAGTGACATCATAAGTGAAGTAGTTTTTGGGCCATTTTGGCTCATGTTACCTGGCCTAAGGCCTAACCACTGGGCCAAAGTATTTCGCTGAAGTTTTTATTGGAAACTAGGCTCAAGTCTGAGTCTTTTGAGCCTTTGATC